>Ga0183100_1000451_pt1 | contig 33705 bp, 26 predicted proteins | sample Biomet2_FD_127789 | JGI IMG/M metagenome (GOLD analysis project Ga0183100, IMG submission 127789) | Microbial communities from bioreactor (seeded with anoxic lake sediment) at LBNL, California, USA - Biofuel metagenome 2 | ecosystem: Engineered > Bioreactor > Anaerobic > Unclassified ... | reverse complement strand
AAATATAATGACATCAATCAAGCTTAGTATGGCAATTCATGCAGTCAATACGCATATATGGTAGAAGCCCCTCCTCCCGTTCCCACCGCTTTCGATTGTATCGTCATCGTCGGCGCGCGTGGGGGCATGGGGCAGCTTATCAGCGCCAGAAGCCGGGCAGCCGGCATCGAGGTCCGGGAATTGGACCGGTCGGTGGATGCGGCGACAGACGCCCGGGCGATTGCCGGCGCGGCGCTCGTGCTCTTGTCCGTCCCGGTCTACGCCATGGCCGAAGTGGCCGAGCGGGTGGCCGGGCACATGGACGGCCGGCAGATTCTGGCTGACGTCGGATCGGTCAAGACTCTGCCCCTTGCCGGAATGGTTGAAAAGTATGCCGGTCCGGTCGTTGGCACCCACCCCCTGTTCGGTCCCGCGCCGGGGCCGGAGGACGCCTTGCGCGTGGCGGTCATGGACGGTCGGCCGGGACGCGACGGACAGGCCACCGAAGCCGTGGCGGCCTGGTGCAGCCGACTCGGTTTTACCCCCTTTCCTTCCAACGCCGAGGAACATGACCGGGCGGCGGCCTTCGTCCAGGGACTCAATTTTGTCACCTCGGTGGCGTACTTCGCAGCCCAGGCCGCTGGCGGCGACGTCTCGAAATACCTGACGCCCTCGTTCACCCGCCGGCTGACCGCTGCGGAAAAACTCATCACCCAGGATGCGGCGCTGTTTACGGCGCTGTTCGAGGCCAATCCGTACAGCCACGAGGCCGTACGCAATTATCGCAATCTGCTCAACATCGCCGCAGGCGGCGACGTGGATTTACTCGTTCGCCGCGCCGAGGCGTGGTGGACCGCCAAGACGGAAAAAAAGGACAACCCATGAGTGCGATTACGCTTATGCAGGAAGGAACGTGGCTGCCGGCCGACGTGCAGACGCCTATCAGCCTGTTTTTGGGACTGGTGGGCGAACGCCCCGGCATTCTCCTGGAAAGCGCCGAGGTAGACGGACGGCTTGGCCGTTACAGCCTCATCGCCTGGGATTTCCGACTGCGCCTGCGCTTAAAGGATGGCAAGCTCGACGTCAGTGCCCGCGACTCCCGGCTTTCCCCGCTGGAGGCGTATTCCGGTCAGGGCTTTATGGAAGGGATGCGGGGCATTTTCGCGGACCTCAAAGTGCTTGCGCCCGAAGGCTTCAAGGACGTCCCGCCGATCACCCGTTCGCTCGTCGGGTATTTCGGCTACGGTCTGGCCGGCATCTTCGAGCCCAAACTGGCCGAAGCCCTGCCGCCCGAGGAAGCCGAATTCTGTCTGGTGCTGCCGGGTCGGATCGTGCTGTTCGACCACGTCAAGCACCGCTGCCTGCACCTGTCCCTGGAAGCCGGCAAAAAGGCCAGGATCGAACACGCCAACATCTTCGCCCCGATGAACCGGCCGGAAATCGGCAAGGTCGTCAATACCCCGGATGCCGCAGGCTATATGGAGTCGGTCTCCAAGTGCAAAGAGTTGATCCGGGCCGGCGAGTGCATCCAGACCGTGCTTTCGACGCAGTTTTCCGCGCCTTTTTCCGGCGATCCCTTCGTGGTCTACCGCCGGCTGCGGCAGGTCAATCCTTCGCCGTACATGTTTTTCATGCGTCTGCCCCGGATCACGCTGCTCGGTTCTTCGCCGGAGCTGCTCATCCGTTGCCGCGACGGCGAACTGACCACCTGCCCCATCGCCGGCACCCGGCCGCGCAGCAAGGACCCCTCCCAGGACGACCGGTTGGCCGAAGAGCTGTTGGCCGATCCCAAGGAACGGGCCGAGCACGTCATGCTGGTCGATCTGGGCCGTAACGACCTCGGGCGCATGGCCGAGCCCGGCACGGTCAAAGTCGAAAAATTCATGGCGGTCGAGCGGTTTTCCCACGTCATGCACATCGTCTCCTACGTCACGGCCAAGCTCAAAGCAGGCCTCGACGCCCTGGACGTGCTCAAATGCGCCTTTCCGGCCGGCACGCTTTCCGGCGCGCCCAAGATCCGGGCCATGGAGATGATCGCCGATCTCGAACATCACCTGCCGCGCGGCCCCTACGCCGGCTGCATCGGTTGGATCGGCCTCGACGAGGGCCATGTGAATCTGGATACGGGCATCACCATCCGCAGCATGTGGATACGCGACGGCATGGCTTCCTGGCAGGCCGGGGCCGGCATTGTCTACGATTCCGAGCCGGCCAAGGAATGGGTGGAAGCGCAAAACAAGGCCCGGGTGCTCGCCGAGGTTCTGGCGGCCAAGGAGGATGGCGATGTTTTTACTTATTGATAACTTCGACTCGTTCACCTTCAACGTGGTCCAGGCCTTCCAGCAGCTTGGGCACGACCCGGTGGTGAAAAAGAACGACGATCCCGACATCCTGGATCTGGCCGTCTCGGGCAAGCTCGACAAGGTCTGCATCTCGCCTGGGCCGAGCAACCCGACCAATGCCGGGCTGTGTCTGGAATTTCTTAAAAATCTGCCCAAGCAGACGCCGGTTTTCGGGGTGTGTCTGGGCCATCAGATCCTTGGGCATTTTGCCGGCGCGCCGGTGGTTGTGGCCGACCGCATCATGCACGGCAAGACGTCGCCGGTGTACCACCGGGAGACGGGCCTGTTCGACGGGTTGCCGAACCCGATGGAATGTTGCCGGTATCACTCCCTGATCGTGCTCGCGGCCAAGGCCCCGAACCTGCTTGAAATCACGGCCTGGACCGAGCAAAATGAAGTCATGGGGCTTAAATATCGCGACCGGCCATGGGTCGGCGTGCAGTTTCATCCGGAGTCGGTCTTTACTCCCGACGGCCTGAAACTGATCGGCAACTTTCCAGACAAGATCGTATAAGGATAAGCGCTTTGAACAGTATCCCCGCCCTGATCCAAAAGGCCCAGGACAGCTTGCGCGCCGCCAGACTGCTTGCCAGCGACGGCCTCTTCGACTTCGCCGTGGGTCGGGCCTACTTCGCCATGTATTACGTGGCCAAGGCTTTTTTGGAACGTCACAACCATGACGTGACCGATCCGGCGGCAATGGTTGACGCCTTTGGCGAACACTTCGCCGCCACAGGCTATCTGCCCGAAATCTTCCATCGCTACCTGATCGACGCCGCCCGCCTGCGGGCCATCGGCGAATACGACGCCGAAACCGGCATCACCGCCGAAGATGTGGCCGAACAGCTTGAACGGGCCATGGCCTTCGTCTCCCTGGCCCGGGAAGAGTTGGCGGACACGTCCAAATAACGACAAATTCCCTGCCCGAAAGGAGCCGTACCGTGGAAAAACATGTGGAATGCCTGGAACTTTTGGCCATCGGCAAAGACCTCCCCAAGGATCTCGCCACCTACGCCTTCCGGGCCATGTATACCGGGGAAATGCCCGCTTCATGCGTCGGGGCCTTTCTGATGGGGCTTAAAACCAAAGGCGAATGCGCCGTGGAAATCGCCGCCGGCGTCACCACCGCCCTTGAGGAAGCCCGCCTCGTCTCCGGCCTGACCGGCCCCCGTATCGACACCTGCGGCACCGGCGGCGACAACACCTGCTCCTTTAACTGCTCAACCGCCGTGGCCCTCTATCTCGCCGCCCTGGGACACAAGGTGGTCAAGCACGGCAACCGCGCCGTCTCAAGCGCCTGCGGCAGCGCCGACGCCGTCGAATCCCTCGGCTTCACCCTGGTGGTCGAACCCGACGCCGTGGCCACCGAACTCGACAGGCACAATTTCGTTTTTCTCTTCGCCCCCAGCTATCATCCGGCCTTTAAGCGCATCGGCCCCATCCGCAAGGAACTCGGCGTCAGCTCGCTGTTCAACCTCATGGGCCCCCTGCTCAACCCGGCCCGCCCCACGCATCAGATTCTTGGCGTGCCGACCTCCCGCCACGTGCGCCTTATGGCCGAGGTCCTTGTCCTGACAGGCCTTTCCCGCGGCGTGGTGGTGCATGGGGCCGGCGGTTTCGACGAACTGACCCCCTTCGGACCGGCCGATGTCTGCTGGTTGCGCGACGGTTGGCTCAAAAACGACCGCATCGATCCCCAGACCTTCGGCTTCCCGACCCACAAACTCAGCGACGTGGTGGTTTCGGGCCGCGAGGAAGCCGTCGCCGTGCTGCGTGATGTCCTGGCCGGCCAGGGCTCGGCGGCCATGCGGGATATGGTGGCCCTCAACCTCGGTTGCGCCCTGCACCTGCTCGAAGACGACCTGTCCCTCAAACAAGGCATGGACAAGGCCCGCGACGCCGTGGGGCAAGGCCTCGCTGCCGCCTTTTTCAAGGACGTGTTCCATGCTTGAGAAGTTCCGAGCCGCCCAGACCACGGCCATCAAACGCCTCAAGACCCTTGAGGCCGCGCAGGAGCTGCCAAGCCCCTTCACCGGAAAGCGGCCGTCGTTTTCCGATGCCATCCTGCGGCATGCGCCCATTGCCGTCATTGCGGAATACAAGCGGGCCTCGCCGTCAAAAGGCGACATCAACCTGGAGATTGCCCCGGAAGAAGTCGCCGCCCTGTACGCCGCCTCCGGAGCCGCCGCCATTTCGGTGCTGACGGAGGAGACCTACTTCAAAGGCTCCCTCGACTATCTGGAAACCATGAGCGCCGCCGGCCTGCCCATGTTGCGCAAGGACTTCCTGCTGCATCCGCTGCAAGTGGTCGAAACGGCGGCCACCAGGGCCTCGGCCCTGCTCCTGATCGTCCGGATGCTGACGGACGACGAATTCGACGAAATGCTGCGTCTGACCTACGACGCCGGCCTGGAAGCCGTGGTCGAAGTTTTCGACGAGACCGACCTGGCCCGGGCCGAGGCGGCCGGGGCGCACATCATCCAGGTCAATAACCGCGACCTCGATACCCTCAAAACCGACCTCGCCGTCTCGCACCGGTTGGCCCCGCGCAAACGGCCCGGACGCATCTGGATCTCCGCCAGCGGCATCAGCACCCGCTCCGACGTCCTCAATATGGCCGACCTGGGATTCAACGCAGTCCTCGTCGGCACCTCCATCATGTCCGAACCCAATCCCGGCGAGGCCCTGGCCCTGCTCGCCGGCAAGGTCCACCAATGAGCGCCCTGCTCGTTAAAATCTGCGGCATAACCCGCGCCGCGGACGGCATCGCCTGCGCCGAAGCCGGCGCGGACATGCTCGGCTTTATCTTCGCCGCCAAAAGCCCGCGCCGGGTCACTCCGGCCACGGTCGCCGCCCTGCCCCGGACAACCGCCAAACGGGTCGGCGTCTTTGTCGAACAGACGCTGGACGAAATCCTGGCCATCATGGACGCCGCCGCGCTTGATCTGGCCCAGCTCCATGGCGGGCAGGATCCCGAATTTTGCCGCGCCGTCGGACCCGAACGGGTCATCCGGGCCTTTTGGCCCCAAAAGCACCCGGACACGGCCAGTCTCGAAGCGGCCATGGCCCCCTTCGCCGGCGCAATCCGTTTCGCCCTGCTGGACGCCGGAACCGCCGGCGGCGGCCATGGCAATGCGCTCGATTTCGCCGCCCTGGCCGAACTTTCACCGCCTATGCCCTGGCTGCTGGCCGGCGGCCTTGGCCCCGACAATGTGGCCGAAGCCCTGCGCCTCGCCCGCCCTCATGGCCTGGACCTCAATTCCGGCGTCGAATCGTCGCCGGGTCTTAAGGAACTCGGAAAAGTCCGGAGGTCACTTTGGGCCGTAAGAGGGAAAGAATAGGCAGGGGCGCGGCCCCTGCACCCCGCCGGGGGGCATGATGCCCTCCGGCCCCCCTCAGAGGAACATCGCGCACCACGCGAAGCCCGTTAAAAGTTTTTTGGAAGGGGACCGGGGGAACCTTTTTTGAAAAAAGGTTCCCCCGGCCGCCGGAGGCACTGCATCATGCAAAAAGGTTATTTCGACGATTTCGGCGGACAGTTTGTCCCCGAACTGCTCATGCCACCGCTTCTGGAATTGGAAGAGGCCATGAAGACCATTATGCCCAGCGAACCGTTCCAAAAGGAACTGCACGCGCTGCTGGCCGACTATGTCGGCCGGCCGTCGCCGCTGTACCGCTGCCCCAACCTGTCGCGTGAGCTGGGATTTGATCTGTGGCTCAAACGGGAGGATTTAAATCATACCGGAGCGCACAAGATCAACAACACCATGGGGCAGGGCCTGCTGACCAAATATATGGGCAAGTCCGTGCTCCTGGCCGAAACCGGCGCCGGCCAACACGGCGTGGCCACGGCCACCGCCGCCGCCATGTTGGGCCTCGACTGCATCGTCTACATGGGTGCGGAAGACGTGGTGCGCCAGTCGCACAACGTCAAACGGATGAAGCTGCTCGGCGCCGAGGTCGTCCCCATCGAGTCCGGCACCAAAACGCTCAAGGACGCCATCAATGCCGCCCTGCGCTATTGGATCGCCGAACAGCGCACCACGCACTATTGTTTCGGCACCGCCGCCGGGCCGCATCCCTTTCCGCTTTTGGTGCGCACCTTCCAGGCCGTCATCTCGCTTGAGGCCAGGGCGCAATGCCTGGAAAAGATGGGACGGCTGCCGGATTATGTCGTGGCCTGCGTCGGCGGCGGCTCCAACGCCATCGGCATGTTCCACCACTTCGTGCCGGATGCCTCCGTCAAATTGATCGGCGTCGAAGCGGCCGGCACCGGCAAACCGGGCTGTTACCATTCCGCGCCGCTCAATTTTGGCAATCCCGGCGTGTTGCACGGCACGCGCTCCATGCTGTTGCAAACCAAGGATGGTCAGATTCTGCCGTCGCATTCCGTGGCCCCGGGCCTGGATTATCCTGGCGTCGGTCCGGAACATGCCGCCCTGCATGCCTCCGGTCGGGCCCACTATGACACGGTCATCGACACCGAGGCCCTGGCCGCCTTTGACACGCTGTGCCACCGTGAAGGCATCATCCCAGCCCTTGAGAGCTGCCACGCCGTGGCCTGGGCCATCAAACACGCCCGCGAAATCCCCAAGGGGTCCCAGGTGGTGGTGTGTTTGTCCGGCCGGGGCGACAAGGATCTCGATATCATCGAAGAATACGTCCGCAAGCAGGGGAGGTCGCTCGCATGAGCCAGTCCATATTGACCACGCGCATGATGGAAGCGCTGTCCGAAGGCCGCAAAGCGCTCATTCCCTTCCTGCCGGGCGGCTTCCCGGACAAAACGCGTTTTTTTGACGAACTGGCGGCCCTGGATGCTGGCGGTGCGGATATTATTGAAATCGGCGTCCCGTTTTCCGACCCCGTGGCCGATGGCCCCGTGGTGGAAAAGGCGTCACTCGACTGCCTGCTGGAAGGCGTCAGCCTGTCCTGGTTGCTTGAGGAACTGAAACGACGCAAAGGGCAATACCGGGCCGGGTTGGTGCTTATGGGGTATTACAACCCCTTCTACCAGTATGGCCTCGACGCGCTGGGCGCAGACGCGGTGGCGGCCGGGGTGGCCGGCTTTATCGTGCCGGACCTGCCGCTTGAGGAAACCGGCCCCATGCGACAGGTCTGCGACAAATACGGCCTGGATTTGATCCCGCTGGTCGGCCTCAACACTCCGGAAGACCGGCTGGCCGCCTACGCCAAGGGTGCACGCGGCTATGTCTATTTTGTCTCGGTGCTTGGCACGACCGGCATGCGGGAATCCCTGCCGGCCGAAATCAAAGACAGGCTGACGGCGGTGCGCCGGATTTTCGACGTGCCGGTGGCCCTGGGCTTCGGCATCAAATCCCCGGAGCAGCTTCTTCCCTTTGGGGATCTGATCGACGGTGTGGTCTTTGGGTCGGCCCTTATTGCCCACATCACGGCCGGCGGCACGGCGGCGGAATTCATGCAACGCTGGAGGAGCTGACCGCTTACGATACGGGTGGCCGGTCCTTCGGGGCCGGCCCTGTGGCCCCTGGCCGGAAAGCGACCCGGCCGGGCGGCCCAAACCGTCGCGGGACGCCGCCATGTCTCTCCAAATTTATTGCGTCTATCTGACGGCCCTGGCCGTCGGCATGCTCACGCCCGGTCCGGCCATGCTCCAGGCCCTGACGCTCGGCATGCGTTTCGGTCCACGTCCGGTTGCGGCCGTGGCCCTCGGCAATGTCTGCGCCAGCCTGGCGCAGGTGGCCGCCTGTCTTTACGGTCTGTCTTTTTTGGCCCGTCAACCGGAACTGCTGCGGCTGGCCGGTCTGGCCGGCGGTGCGTATCTGTTGTTTCTTGGCCTTAAAATGTGGCGGACGTCGGGCGTCGCCGCCCCAAGCGGCAAAACAGCCATCTCCGACATCCCGTCGCAGCGCTCCCTCTTTGCCCAAGGCGCGTTTGTGGCGGCGATCAATCCCAAAGCCTGGGGCTTTTTAGCCGCTCTGCTACCACCTTTCGTCACCGGCGCGTTGCCGGATGTCGGCGTCATGTCCCTGCTGGCCGCCCCGATCGGCTTGCTCGCCTTTGGCGGCATGATGGCCTACGCCCTCTGCGGCGCGCGTCTGACGCAGTTTTTATCCTCGCCGGCGTCCGTGCGTCAGGTGTTCCGACTGATGGCCATCCTCTTGTGGCTTTGCGCCCTGTATTTCACCCAATAGCCTAGACAGTAACGCGCCTTTCAGCGAGAGACGAACAACGGTGCCTGTTCCGAATCAAGCAATGTGCGGGTCACACCGCCGAAAACAGCCTCGCTGATCCGGGCTCTGCTGTAAGCGCCGAAAACGACGAGATCCGCACCGCGCTCGACCGTTTCCTGTAGGATAACTTCCGCGACCGTTTTCCCTTGCGAAGCGATGCACCGCACTTCCACCGGAACCTGGTGGCGCGCCAAGTAGGCCGCGATATCGGCACCGGGTTCCTCGCCGTGTCGCCCCTCATCGCTTTCGGGATCGACGATCAGCAAGTCCACGGCCTCGGCTGTGGCCATCAAGGGGAGTGCGTCCGCCAAGGCGCGCCGAGCCTGGCGGCTGGCGTTCCAGGCCATGATGATGTGGCGGCCGACGCTGTCACCGGTCCAGCCGTTCGGAACGATCAAGAGCGGCATGCCGGTCCTGTCCAGAACCTGTATGGCCGACCAGGTCAGCGGCGCGCCAACCGCTGGGTTCCCCACGACAAGCAAATCGCAGTACAGTGCATGCAGCGCGGCTTCGCCACCGATTTGGCTGTAGGGGACGATACGGAATTCCGCGTTGATGTCATGGCGTGCCGCCGTTTTGGCCAGGGATTTTCCGGCGTGCGCCAGCCGGGTAGCCATGGATTGCTGCCGATGTCTGATGACGTCTTTTACGCCATCACCGCGTGCGAATGCGCTTGCGAGGACGTCATCATTCTCAGCGGCAGAGGATATTCCAATGAGATGCGCGCTTTGCCTGCTTGCAAGACCTGCGGCAATTTCAAGGAGTTTCAGCCCGCCCGTGCTGGTGTCGAAGAAAACGGCGACTTCTCTGAGCATGTGCGACATGGGGACCTCGCTGTGCGTGTTGGCGGCTGTTTTGCAAACCGCCACCATAGGTTTGAACGGCATCGTCAGGGCAGGTCGTTTTGGTGCAAAGGTGCATCATGGGCGTTCCTGCGGTGGCGAGCTCGCCGACGGTGTTTCGGCGCTCGCCGGGTGGCGCTTCCGATCGAACAGGCGGACCACCACCACAAAGAACAGCGGCACGAAGAAAACCGCCAGCATCGTGGCGGTAATCATTCCGCCGATCACGCCGGTGCCGATGGCGTGCTTGCTGCCCGAACTGGCACCGCTGGCGATCGCCAGCGGGATCACACCAACGGTGAACGCCAGCGAGGTCATGATGATCGGGCGCAGGCGCAGGCGGGCAGCCTCGACCGCGGCCTCGACCAGTGGCTTGCCCTGCCTCTCGGCCAGTTCGCGCGCAAACTCGACAATCAGGATTGCGTTCTTGGCCGATAGGCCGATCGTGATCATCAGGCCGACCTGGAAGAACACGTCGTTGCCCAGCTCACGCAACAGCGTGGCGGCGACCGTGCCGATCACGCCCAGCGGCACCACCAGCATGACCGAGAATGGGATCGACCAGCTCTCATATAAGGCGGCCAGGCACAGGAATACGATCAACAGCGACAGCGCATACAGCGCCGGGGCCTGCGCGCCGGACAGACGCTCCTCGTAGGACAGCCCTGTCCAGGACAAACGGATGCCCTTGGGCAGCTTGGCGGCGATCTTCTCGACGATGGACATCGCCTCGCCCGAACTCGTGCCCGGTGCCGGCGTGCCGAGGATCTCCACGGCCGGCACGCCGTTGTAGCGTTCCAGCTTGGGGGAGCCGTAGGTCCACTTGCCGGTGGCGAAGGCGGCAAAGGACACCATCTGGCCGGCACTGTTGCGCACGTACCACTTGTCGAAGTCTTTCGGGGAGATGCGGGATTCCGGGATGCCCTGGATATAGACCTTCTTCACGCGGCCCTTGTCGATGAAGTCGTTGACATAGGACGAACCCCAGGCGGCGGACATAGTCGCGTTGACCTCGGCCAGACTCAGCCCCAGGGCCCGCACCTTCTCATCGTCGATCAGCATCTGGAACTGCGGTTCATCGCTCATGCCGTTGGGGCGCATCAGGGTCAGGGCCGGATTTTGCGCGGCCATGCCCAGGAACTGTCCGCGCGCCTCCATCAGCTTCTCATGGCCGAGCCCGCCCTGGTCTTCCAGATAGAAGTCGAAGCCAGTGGCGTTGCCCAGTTCCTGCACCGACGGCGGCACGATGGCGAGCACGGTGCCTTCCTTGATCTTACCGAAGCGGGCCATGGACTGTCTGGCCAGCTCGAAGACGCTGATACTGCGTTCCTTCCAGGGTTTGAGCCCGACGAAGGCCATGCCCGAACCCTGGCTGCGGCCGGCGAAGTTGAAACCGGTGACGGCCATGACCGAGGCGACGGCTCCCCCTTCCTCGTTGCGCAGGAAGTCGGACACCTGCGCCAGCACGGCCTGGGTTCGCTCGGCGCTGGTATTGGGTGGCATCTGCACCTGCACCAGCATGGTGCCCTGGTCCTCGTCGGGCAGAAACGAGGTCGGTATCTGCGGGAAAAGTACCACCAGCAATGCCACGATCACCAGGAACACGGTCATGCCACGCTTGCGCGCCCCCAGCAGGCGCGCCACGCCGCTCTGGTAGCGGCGGGCGTTGTTGTCGAACCAGCGGTTGAACCAGCCGAAGAAGCCCTTTTTTTCATGGTGCCCATGACTGACCGGCTTGAGGATGGTCGCGCACAAGGCCGGGGTGAAGATGATGGCCACCAGCACCGACAGCCCCATGGCCGAGACGATGGTGATCGAGAACTGGCGGTAGATCACGCCTGTGGAGCCGCCAAAAAAGGCCATCGGCACAAACACCGCCGACAGCACCAGGCCGATGCCGACCAGCGCGCCGGTGATCTGGTCCATCGATTTGCGCGTGGCCTCCACTGGGGACAGCCCTTCCTCGGCCATGAGTCGCTCGACGTTTTCGACCACCACGATGGCATCGTCCACGAGCAGGCCGATCGCCAGCACCAGACCGAACATGGTCAGGATGTTGATGGTGAAGCCGAAGGCCGCCATCAGTCCGAAGGTGCCGAGCAACACCACCGGCACCGCCAGTGTCGGGATCAGGGTGGGGCGGAAGCTCTGCAAAAACAGGAACATCACCAGAAACACCAGCACGACCGCCTCGATCAGCGTGTGCACTACGCCCTCGATGGATTCGCTGATCACCGGTCCGGTGTCATAAGGGTAAACGACCTGCACACCTTTGGGGAAGGTCGGCTCCAGGTTCTTGAGGGTGGCACGCACCCTGGAGATGGTTTCCAGGGCATTGGCGCCGGTGGCCAGACGTAGGGCGATACCGGCCGCGGGCTGGTTGTTGTATTTGGCGCTGACGGAGAAATTCTCCGCGCCGAGTTCGACCTTGGCGACATCGCGCAGGCGCACCTGCGAGCCGTCGGTATTGACCTTGAGGAGGATGTTCTCGAATTGTTCCGGGGTCTGGAAGCGGGTCTTGCCGATGACCGTGGCGTTAAACTGCACGCCCTGGCCCGTTGGCAGGCCGCCAAGCTGGCCGGACGAGATTTGCACGTTTTGCGATTCGATCGCGCTGGCGACATCCACCGGAGTCAGGCTGTAGCTGTTGAGCTTGGCCGGATCCAGCCAGATCCGCATCGCGTTTTGCGCGCCCATCATCATGAAGTCACCGACGCCCTGCGTGCGTGACAGCGGATCCTGGAGATGGGAAACGATGTAGTCGCCCAGATCGTAGGCGTTCATGCTGTCGTCCGTGGAGATCAGCCCCACCACGACCAGGAAATTGATCTGGTACTTGACCACGCGGATACCCTGGGCCTGCACTTCGTTGGGCAACAGCGGCGTAGCCAACGACAGTTTGTTTTGCGTCTGGACCTGGGCGATGTCCGGATTGGTGCCTTGGTTGAAGGTGACGGTGATGCTGAAGCTGCCGTCGGCATTGCTCGCCGAGCTGATGTAGCGCAGTCCGTCCAGGCCGTTGAGCTGCTGCTCGATGACCTGGACCACGGTGTCCTGCACCGTCTGCGCCGACGCGCCCGGATAGGTGCCGCTGATCTGGACCGCAGGCGGGGCGATATTGGGATACTGGTTGATGGGCAATGCCCGGATTGCCAACACGCCGGCCAGCATGATCACGATGGCGATGACCCAGGCGAAGATGGGGCGGTCAATGAAAAAGCGTGCCATGAACTTTACCCCTTACCGAGACGCCGTGGATGCTTCATCGCTCACGGTGACGGCCTTGACAGTGCTCCCGGGCTTAACGTTTTGTACGCCATCGACGACGATACGATCGCCCGTTTTCAATCCATCGCTGACGAGCCAATACGTTCCCACTGTGCGCTCGATAGTGACTTCCCGCTGCTGTGCCTTCTCATCCTCCCCCACCACGAACGCCAGAGCCCGCCCAGTGTTGTCGCGGGTAATGCCGCGCTGCGGCACCAACAGTGCCTGCTCGCGCACGCCCAATTGCAAGAAGGCGTGCACGAACATACCCGGCAACAAAAGGCCGTCAGGGTTCGGGAATACCGCGCGTAGCGTCACCGCTCCGGTGCCCTGGTCCACGCTGACTTCGGAGAACTGCAATTTGCCCGCTTGCGGGTAGGGCTTGCCGTTTTCCAGTTGCAGGTGGACTTCGGCCTGGCCGTCAGCCCCCCCCTTGAGGCGTCCACTCGCAAGGTCGTCCTTCAACCGCAGGATCGCCGTGGACGGCTGCACGATGTCCACATAGATCGGGTCGAGCTGCTGCACGGTTGCCAGAGCCGTGCCCTGGTTGGCCGTGACCAGGGCACCCGGCGTCACCGAGGAGCGGCCAATACGACCCGAGATGGGAGCAAAGACCTTGGTGTAGGCCAGGTTGATGCGGGCCTGTTCCACGCTGGCCTCGGCACTTTCGATATCAGCCCTGGCCTCCTGGGCCGTGGCGACCACGTCATCATAGTCCTGGCGGCTGACGGTCGCCGATTCGATCAGCGACTTGTAACGCACGGCCTTGGCCTGAGACGTGGCCAGGACGGCCTTGGCCTTGGCCAGACTGGCCACGGCGTTGTCGTAGGCCGCCTGGTAGGTGGCAGGATCAATCTGGTAGAGCTGCTGCCCTTCCTTGACATCGCTCCCCTCCGTGAACAGGCGCTTGAGCAGAACGCCACCGACCTGGGGACGTACTTCGGCGATCAAGTAGGCCGTCGTTCGTCCGGGGAGCTCCGTCGACAACGTGACGGGTTGAGGGTGTACCGTGACCACCCCGACTTCGGGGATCGGGGCTGCCCCATTCGCCTCGGCCGGGTCGCTCTTATGGCAGGCTGCCAGTAAAAGGCACGCGGCAAACGCCAGCGCAATGCCTGAGTGGAGGGCTTTTCGTTCTTCCTTCATGAGACTGACTCGCTTCATGACAAAAAAGTTACCCCTTGTGGGGACTGTCCACAAAACTCTGCGCTCTAGCCATACATCCTGCGTAGAGAGGGTCCGCGCTGTAGCTGGTCATCAAAAGACGGCCATAAAAGTCGTTGAAACAAGAGTTTCTTCAGATCGTGTCGCTTTGCCTGTCATTCCTGAGATTGACGTTGTGACCTTCATGTAAAATTGAGCGATGCCTTACGAACCTTGCCTCGGGTTATTTCAACCACGGCAGTATCCGAATCCGATGTTAGTTTGGCGACATCTTAGTCATTTTCAACACAGCATCGTTCGAAAGCAATTTTTCCATGCGAGCGTCGTTCCGTTTAGTCTGGGTCATATTGGTTTCAGTCTGTTCCAATGCAGTCAATTGAATTGTTCTAGCGCGGTATAATAGAGTGACTTGTCTATCTCAAACATACTGTTTCCATGATGTACTTGATACTTTCCTCATAATTGCGAGGCAAGAGGATACCGTCTCAATTTGTAAACATATGTTCACATAAATCTTAAAAAAATCTCCCTTCAAAAGAAAATGGAATAAGCATTCTATGTATATTTTTTGATTTCATAAAGACTATATTATTGAAAATAATTTCTAATTCCTTATCTAGATACAGCACAAGTGAACAGCATCCAGTTTGCATCAATCTGTTTGGAGAGATCCATATTCTGTTGGCAGTTAAATCGTATAAGCGCTGGCATAGTAATAAGTCCAAAATATAGGGCAAACAATTCGTTTGCGCCGATGTCTTGACGGATTTCTCCAGCAAGCTGTGCCTTTGATATCATCCCTATAATAAGATTTCTTAAAGAATACTTATACTCATTGTTAACTTTTTGAAGATGATCATCATCAGGCATGACAACGTCAAACAAAATAAAAATCGGTAAATTTTTATACAAGGACATCACATCCATATTATAATAATAAAATTTCTTTAACACATCAAACGGACTATTAGAAAGTTCCTGAGCCTTTTTAAAATTTTCGTTTATCAAGAGAAATTGGTGGTTAAGGATTGCCATCAAAAGATCAGTTTTGCTCTTATAATATCTGTACAAGGCAGCACAGGTAATTCCAACACGACATGCAACTCTTCGAACTGTGACTGCACCAACGCCATGGTTTTTCATTATATACAAAACCGCTTCAGCGATTTGACTACGCCGTGAATCAAATCTCAATAATGATTTTTTATTGAAGAGTGAATTAGTATTGAACATTTTATCGTTGCAGTTCATAATTATGTACTCTTATAATACATATCTAAGGTACTATAATTATAATTTAAACAATTTCATTTTCGAAAATTTCATTCTCAGCGACACTCTTTTTTAGCCCTGCAACAACAAATGACGCTACAGATTGTGCAGTCTTTTTTATTCCTAACTGTTTTACATTAGAATTTTGGAACAATACTCTTTTAAAGTGAGGAGCCGGTATGGCTTTGAAACTCAAGATTGCCATCAAATTAAATACACAATTATTTATCAATTCCTGAGATGCAGTTGGCTCAATTAAACGCAGCGTTGCAGTAAACATATCATAATCTGGTTTTATACAGTATTCATCAATTACATTCCCGATATTTTTTTGAGGGAACAATATTTCACGTTTTACGATTTGATCATACCATCTACTCTCAGGAGAACCCTTGATGCGATGTAGTATACTTTCAATTTGACGACATAACAAACATTGTGGTTCTTCATCATCTTTTTGAATAGGCAACGGGAATAACTTTTTCTCAAGATCAATTCCAAATTTAATTACGGCCTTATAAAGGCCAATTTTATCGCCAAAGTGATAACTGATGGCAGCAATATTAGTTTTGGCCTCAGTGCATATATCTCGAATGCTTGTTCCATCGTACCCGTTCTGCGCAAAAAGCTTACCTGCCGCGCTGATGAGGATAAGACGAGTTTTATTCTTGGGGGCTACAACCGAGTCTGTTTGCATGAGTGTGCGTAACCCTCATGAATAATTATGTCAAATGTTCGTTTTAATTTTTTAAAAATAAAGCTATTTAATCCTTATAAATCAACTACATTCTGGATAGTCTTTGATATGACGGTGCCTCCTCAAAGGAGGTTTTCACCCGCTGGGGCAGTATTCCTTGGTCGGTTTTACAGCCATACCCGACAACGGTAATTGCTCCTGGCGTATCATCATATGCCAAGCTGTTCCTCGAACAATTCCCAACTGATTGCCCTGACGGCCAAGGCACACCTGCGGCGAACTATACAAAGATGTATCGCTGTAGAGCCTAAACTTAAAATTAAAGTGTCCGATTGAAGAGTCTAGGGAGGGAGGTTTTTTAAGAAAATATTGGAATGGATTTCTCCTGGACTTTAACAGCATCCGGAGGTCGATATGAATATTGCACCGACCGCATCAAATGCTTCGACGCAAACACAACAAGTTCCGCATTTATCCTCCAGTTCTACAGCAACGGACAATACGGCAAGTTCTGATGCCGATCAGGGCGACACTGTTACAATTTCCGAACAAGGAAAGCAACTTGCGAGTGGAGCGACTGTAAACGAGGTCAAAGTTTCTCAAGATCTCCAGGATGCCATCGTAAAGCAGAAGACCCTTACGGCGAAGATTGCCGCAGCAAAGGAAGATGGTGGTAATGTCGGTGGATTAAATGCCCAATTAACCGATGCGAATAAGACGGTATCCAAGGATAGACTTCAAATGAACCAAGCATAGCACAATTGAGTGGCCGAAATTTCCCTGCTCGACCACGTTGTTTTTCCACCAGCTCTATAATCCCCGGCGCCTCTGACCGGGGCTTTTCTTTGTCTCCAAAGCTACCGGAGTGATGTTGGCAAGCGCTACGTCGAAACGGCGTTGAGCGTATCGAAGATCGCTGGAAAGGATCTCACGTCTCCCCCTGACCATTTGCTTCTGCCCGGCATTTCCAGAGAGCATACAGAGAGACAGGGCGACAAAATTCCATTCCTCGTTGCCCATGATGTCCGCGGGGTACGGCTTTCGCTGCGTCATTTCCTCTTATAACCAATCGGGACGGTTCATGACACGCTCGAGAGGCTACTCCAAACAAGAACTGCGCGACATCTTTTGGGGGATAGGTTATCTTCGGCCTCAATCTGTTCGGCGACCACTGCGACGAAGAACCGCTTGTCGGGCTGGAAGGATATGCATCAACTTTATCATGCCGCTGTTGTCGTCGGAACCCGGCCGGAGGCCATTAAAATGGCTCCCGTCATTAAGGCCCTGGCCGCCCGTCCTGAAACTGTACGCCTGAGCGTCCTTTCCACAGGGCAGCACCGTGAAATGCTCGAACAGGTTCTGTCCCTTTTTGCCATTGTTCCAGACGTGGATTTGCGCCTGATGACGCCGGATCAAACCCTGCCAGGGCTGACCCAGGCAGCCCTCGGCGCTCTGACGGACAGCCTGACCCGATTGCGCCCGGACATGCTGTTGGTGCAAGGCGACACCACCTCCGTGTTTGCCGCCTCCCTGGCGGCATTCTATTGTGGTATCAAGGTGGGGCATGTGGAGGCGGGCCTGCGCAGCCATGACATGGACAACCCCTTTCCGGAAGAAGCCAACCGACGACTGACGAGCGTCCTGGCGACCCTGCATTTCGCGCCCACCCCCCTGGCTCGGGAGGAACTGTTGCGAGAGGGGCACGATCCGGCCCGCATCGTGGTCACCGGCAATACCGGCGTCGACGCCCTGCTGCGTCTGTCCGAGTCGCTCGGCCCAGGGCCTTGCCCGCTGCTGGCCAAACTTGCCCCGAATGCCGACCGGGTCGTGTTGGTCACGTCCCACCGTCGCGAAAACTGGGGGAAGGCTCTGGCCGACATTTGCGCCGCCGTGGGCGATCTGGCCCGGGCCTTCCCCGAAGTGACCTTCCTTTATCCGGTACATCGCAACCCCAATGTCCGCGACGTGGTTTTTTCCTCGCTCCAAGGGCTGCACAACGTGCTCCTGACCGATCCCCTGGATTACCAGACCTTCGTGCTGCTCCTGCGCGACGCCACCCTGATCCTGACCGATTCCGGAGGCGTGCAGGAGGAAGCTCCCACTTTCCATACTCCGGTTTTGGTCCTGCGTCAGGTCACCGAACGCCCGGAGGCCTCCCGGCTGGGACTGTCCAAACTGGTCGGCACCGACCGGGGGACAATCGTGGCAGAGGCTTCCAGGCTGCTTACGGACGAAACGGCCCGGGAGGCCATGCGCCGGGGGCCCAATCCCTACGGTGACGGCAGGGCGGCCGACCGCATCGCCGAAGCCTTGGGACGTTTCGCGGTGGGAACGTCTCCGATCCTGCCTCAAGAACAACAATTCCAACACGAGGAATCGGTACGCTGATGATGCTCGACTCGGCCATGCCCTACCTGCTTCTCGGACTGCAATTGTTGCTGATTGTCCTTGGCCTCGTGTTCGTAATCGGTGGTATCGACGAGCTTTTTGTCGATGTCGTCTACATGCTGCGCCAAGTCTATGTGCGTCTGGTCATCCGCCGCAAATTTCCGCCGCTGACCGAAGCGCGGATGGTTGAGATACCGGAAAAACCCGTGGCCATCCTGATCCCCTGCTGGGATGAGTCGGCCGTTATCCGGCGGATGCTCGACAACACCATCCGCACCATCAACTATTCAAATTACCAGATATTTATCGGCACCTACCCCAACGATGCCCAGACCCAGCGCGAAGTGGATCTGGCCAGGGAAGTCTACGGCAACGTCAACCGGATCGTGTGCCCGAAAGACGGCCCCACCAACAAGGCCGACTGCCTGAACTGGATCTATGCCGGCATCAAGCGTTACGAGAAGGACAACGGGATCACCTTCGAAATCTTCGTCATGAACGACTCTGAAGACATCGTGCATCCGCTGTATCTCAAGCTGTTTAACTATCTCATCCCCCGCAAGGACATGGTTCAGTTGCCGGTTTTCCCCATCATTCCCAAATGGTGGCAATTCACGGCCGGCCATTACGCCGACGAATTCGCCGAAAACCATGCCCGCGACATGGTGGTCCGGGAAATCCTCAGCAAGAGCGTACCTTCGGCCGGCGTGGGCAGTGGCTACAGTCGCCGGGCCCTGGAGCTGCTGGCCGGGGACAACAACAACCAGCTCTTCAACATCGACTCCCTGACCGAGGACTATGACTTCGGCATGCGCATGCGCAAATTCGGCTTGCGCCAGATTTTCGTGCGCCAGGTTCTGCAACGCCAAGTCAGCCGCAAAAGCCTGTTCACGGGCAAAACCTTCCTGACGACACAACGGGATATCATCGTCATCCGCGAATTTTTCCCTCGGACCTTCCGAACGGCGGTCCGTCAGAAAGCCCGTTGGATCATGGGTATCGCCCTGCAAGGCTGGGCCAAGCTCGGCTGGCGTGGAAATTTCTGGGTGCGCTACATGTACTACCGGGACCGCAAGGCGCTGGTAGCCAATCAAATCAGCATGATGGCCAACTGCATCGTACCCGTTATCGCGGCTATTTTGGTGTACCAGCTGTTTTTTCCGGAGGCCTATCATTATCCTCCTCTCGTCGAACCCGAGACCTGGCTCTGGTATCTCCTGCAAATCAACCTTTTTTTCTTTTTCTGGCGGGTCTTTTTACGCCTGATATACGTCTGGCGCATTTATGGCTTCTGGCAGGGGCTGCTTTCCGCTCCCCGGCTGGTCTGGGGCAACACCATCAACTTTGTGGCCACCTTGCGGGCACTGCGTCTCTACCTGCGCTATCTCCTTACCGGTAAGACCATTGCCTGGGACAAGACCGACCATGTCTACCCGTCCGAGGAGGAACTGGTCGCCTACCGCCGTCGCCTGGGCGACCTTCTGCTGGACAGGCGGTTTATCACCGTCGCCCAGCTCGATAACGCCTTGGAACGCCAGAAGCAGACACACATGCCCCTGGGCCGGGTCTTGCTGGATCTTGGCCTGATCTCCCAGGACAAGCTGGTCCAGGTTCTTGGCGTGCAATTCCGGCTGGAACTCCGGGAGATTGATCCCTACCAGGTGCCCCTGGATGCCATCGCGGCCCTGCCGCGCGAGACGGCCGTGGCGAACGAAGCCTTTCCCCTGGAGATTGGGCCAAACGGCGCCCTGGCCGTGGCAGTGCAACGTCCACCGACTCCCCAGGCCCTGATGGCCATGGAACAGGCGGCCGGGCGTTCCATCGAACTCTATCTGGCCACCCAAAGCGATCTGACCTTCGCCATCCGGCGGGGCTTCGACCGTCTGGAGACTGTCGCCGGGACAAAGGAACAGTCGGTGGGTCATTTTCTCAAGGACAACGGCGTATTGACGCAGAGCCAGCTCGAGGAGGCCGTGCGCAAACGCCGCCAGTGCTACGCCCGACTTGGCGACGTGTTGGTGCGTGAGGGGCTGCTTGACTATACGCGGCTGCAAGAGGCTGAGGCCGTCTTTTTCGGACAACCGTCTTCCCGGGGACGATTCGGTGATTTCCTGGTCAGCCAGGGGTATATCACCGTCGCCCAGCTCCAACAGGTGCTTGTGGCCCAGGAGACCTCCTGTCCGCCCCTGCGCGACGTGCTGTGCGAATTAGGCTTTGTCACCCCGGACGTGGTCGAGAAGGCCGCCCGGGAGTTGGCCACCGGCACGGAGCGGACGGCCCGGTCCGACACCTCCGACGGCGCTGCGTGATAAACGGAGTGGTGTTCTTCCCGGACGTCGCCTTTTCATGTGTCTACAAATGTAAAACACTTGTGTTGTGGCTTTATACATTCATAAAAACGCGTTGTCCTTCTAGATAAGACTCTTTCTGAATCATGTTTGTTTTTAAAGTGATAGGAATAAACGACAATGGCTCAATTCTTGCCTTTCTCAAGTTGAGGAATTGTCGTTGTAACTCTGCCGAAACGCGCGGGGAGCACCATGCCCATCATTAAAAGAATCGGTGTACCTGGCCTGATGCTCCTTTCACTTGGTCTTGCCTCCGGCACAGGAAGGGCCGCCCCGACCGACGAGACACAGGACCCGGCCTCCGCCTCGACAAAAAAGGGATGGTTTGATCGGCAGTTGTCGAACTTCAAGGGGTATCCGCACCTGGATATGGCCTACCGCCTGACGCGGGAAGGCAAATCGGAGGAGGCGGTCCGGGAGTTTCTGCGCTACCTGCAGATCAAGCCCGACGATCTGAAGGCGCGCAGCGATTACATGAATCTGCTGTACGAAATGCACCGCTACGAGAAGGCCTTGACCGAGGCCCGTCACATCCTTAAGGCCACTCCCGACGATCCTGCCATCCTGCTCACCTTGGCTCAATGTCTCGTGCACACCGGCGATCCCCAGGCCGCGATCGAACCGATGCAACGGGCTGTCGCCCTCACCCGGGACGATGCCGTGCGACACCGCGTCGCCGTATTGGCTGCATCGGACGTGCTGACCCGCCTCGACCGCTACCAGGAGGCCCTGGCCCTGCTTGACAGCCTGCCCGAAGCTCCAGGCGACTTCGCCGTGAAGCAGGCCAAGGGCATGTTGCTGACCAAAAGCGGCGACCATGCCCATGCCCGGGAGGCGTTTGCAAAGGCCCTGGCCGCGGCCGGAAGCGATAAGCAAAAACTCGACGCCCTGCGCGCGCTGGGCGTGGCCAACACGGATCTCGGCGATTACGCCAAAGCCCGGGAATATCTCGCCAAAGCCCGTGAGATGGCCCCGAACGATGCCACCATCCTGCAGCAGCTGGCTGTGCTCGCCACCAAGGCCGGGGACTCCAAGGAGGCCGCCCGTCTGGGCCGGGAACTGACGCATCTGGCACCGACCCCAGAGAACAAGATCTTCCTGGCCAATGTCCTGGCTTCGCTTAAACGCTACGACGATGCTGCCCAAGAACTGGTTCCGCTGCTTGCGGACAAACCAGGTCCGGAAGAGGCCTTTCGTCTCAACATGCAGCTCGGCGTGCTCTATATGGATGCGGGCAAGCCCGATCTGGCGGCTGCCGCCCTGCGCGCCGCCGTGGCCTTGCGTCGCGATCCCCTGGCCCTCGTCCGCCTGTCCCGAGTCGAACAGCAGGCCGGCCGGACCCAGGAGGCGGCCAAAACCCTGCAAGAAGCCGTGACCCTCGGCTCAAACCCGGACACCCTGGTCGAACTGGCCACCCTGATGCACAAACTCGACAACAACGCCGCTGCCCTGGCGTATCTCGACAAAGCTCTCCGCGAACCCCAGTCGCCCGAACAGCACGCCCAGGCCCTGGCCATGAAGGCCACGCTGTTGGCGGAAAAGGGTGACAATGCCGCCGCCCGACAAGCCCTGGAAGAGGCTCTCAAAGCCCCCGGCCCCGACAAATCGCGGTTGCTTTCGGCCCTCGGTGAAATCTGCCTGCGCCTGACGGATTACCCGGCGGCCGTTTCGGCCTACACCCAGGCCATCGCGGCCGGAGCGGGCCAGGAGGCCGAACTGGCGCTGGCCGAGACCCTGGTCAAAGACCGTCAGCCCGAACGCGCCCTTGGCGTCTACAAGGATCTCGTCGGCAAGGCGAAAACCCCGCAGCAGCGTGACGCCGCCCGTCTGGGCATGGCCAATCTTCTCTCCCGCCTGGGCCGCAACGCCGAAGCCGGCAGTATTTATCAGGAGCTTGCCAAGTCCGGGCAGCCGCAACTGCTGCGCCAAGCCGGGCAAAGCTTCGCCTCCGCCCATATGAACCCCCAGGCTCTCGCCAACCTCGAAGCCTACGTCCAACAGACCGGCAGCCAGACCGAAAAGGCCGAGGCGTTGCTCGCCCTGGGGAACATCTACGCCAGCCAGCGCAACGCGACCAGAGCCTACGAGGCATTCACCCAGGCCTCTCCCCTGGCTTCGAGTCTCCCCCAGGACAAGCGGGCCGAGATCGCCCTGGGACGCGGGATGGCCGCCATGCTTTCCGGCAAGGCGGCGAAGGCGGTGGAGCCTCTCAATCAGGCCTTGGGCCTGCTTGACGATGGCGTGCCGAAAGCCAAGGCGCTTATGACCCTGGCCCAGGCCTACACGGCCCTGGGGCAGACGCAAAAAGCTGCGGCCGCCTGGCAGCGGGCAGCGGCCACCCCCGGGGCGCTGCGAAGCGACAGGGCCGCCGCCGACGAAAATCTTGGCTATGCCCTGGTCGCGGCGGGGGATTTTGTCGGGGCCGAGGCGGCTTTCTGCCGCGCTCTGGACGTTTCCGCCAACAATTGGCGCAGCCTCGCCGCCCTGGGCCAGATCAAATACACCACCGGCCGCTACCAGGAGGCCCTGGACGACTTTTCCCGGTCTCTGGCCCTGCATGCCGACGCAACCACGCGCATTGCCATAGGCCGCTGCTATGACAAGCTCGGCAAACCGGGTCTGGCGGTTGTCAACTTGGACCAAGCCTCCCCGGACGCTGCCGCTCTGCCTCCGGAGCAACGTCGGGCCTTTTTTATGGACCAAGGCTTTCTTTACGCGGAAGAATTCCGCTACGAAGCCGCCGTCGCCGCTTTCAAGGCCGCCCTGGATCTGCGCTACGATCCGGAAACGGCCACACGTCTGGGGCGTCTGCAGCGTCTGGCCGGCCATCCCCAGGAAGCCAAACAGACGCTGCAGGCCGTCGACGACTCGAAGCTGCCAAAAGACCTCAGAATTTTGCGTTTGTCGGAACTGGCTTCCTTGGCCGAGGCCGACAAGGATTACATCGCCGCCAGGAAGTTCCTGGAAGAATCCCTGGCCATCGCACCCGATGCCGACACCTCCTTTCGTCTCGGCAACGTGCTGCGCGGCAGCGGCCTCCTTAAGGAAGCCTTGGCCGCCTACCGCCAAGCCGTGGACAGGGAAGATTCCAACCGCTACCTGACCGCCCTGGGCTATGCCTTAAACGACAGCAAGCAATACGCCGAGGCGGCCAAGGTCTTTGAAACCGTGCTCAACCGAGATCCGGACTACCTGAACCTGTGGGAGGATCTCGGCTACGCCTATATGCACGAATGCGACAACAAAAAGTCCGTGGAACGCTTTAAGCGGGCCATAGACAATGCGCCGCTTCAACCCGTGGACAGCCCGGCCGACCAGGAGAAAGTCGACAAGGACGTCTACCGGATGCGTAAGGAAGTGACCAAGCTCGAAACGCACTTCACCACCACGGCCTACATGTCCTATATCGCCGGGGATGCCGGCCCGCTGCCCGGCGGCGGCGACTCCGCCAACACCATCCGCTCCGGAGCCGGCGCGGAGTTCGCCTGGATTCCGCCCGAGATCGGCTTTCGCGACGACCGCATCTTCCAGGTTATCGGCCGCGCGACCGCCAACTTCAATAAAGACAGCCTGGAGTTCGACGACAAGTCCTGGCAGGGCGCGGTCGGGCTGCGCTACAAGCCGCTCAAGACCCAAAATCTCAACGTCGGCTTTGAGCGGTTGTTCAAGATTGGCCAGGCGGCCGAAGAAAACTGGTTGTTGCGCGGCATGTACTCCTGGACCGACGGCTACGATGTAAAACCGAAAGAGAAGTATTGGAATTACACCTTCTTTTTCGGCGAGTACGACTATTACATGCAAAACGACCGGCGGAGCATGTTCTACGCCGAGGGACGCCAGGGTCTCTCGTTTAACGTGCGCGACCACTTCCTCATCACCCCCCACGTGGTGGCCGACGTCCGGGTGTGGTCGCCCGACAGCAACGAATCCTCATATGTTGAAGGCGGCGGCGGGGTATCGTTTAAATACCTTTTCAACCGCGCGAACTATGAAGTAGAACGCTCGTCCCTTGAGTTCCTTCTGCAATACAAACGAGGTACGCTTTTCAACAAGACCAACGTTACAGATAGGGAAAACGTGATAAACGCGCTGTTTCTCACAACTATTCTCAAATATTGATCTGGGGAGGCCATGGAAAACACCCTGCGCCGCATCATCGTGGCACTCCTGTGCCTTGTCCCGCTGTTGCGTCCCATCATGACGGACGCCGCCGAACTGCCGCGCTTTACGGGCACCTTCCTGCAGCTTCTGGCCGATCACACCGCCTGGGATCAGGCTCGGTGGGAAACGCTTTTCGCTGCCATGCGCGCCATCGGCGTCACCGAGGTAGTGGTGCAATGGAGTGTCAACGGCGACACCCCGACCTATGCCAGCACGTATTTCAAGGTCGCCCCGCAGGGGGCCCTCCCGGTCGTTCTGCAGGCGGCGCAAGCCCAGGGCATGCGTCTTGTCCTCGGTTTGGTCCACGACCCGGAATATTGGGCAAAGATCAAGCGGGATCCGAAGCTTGTGCGCGTCTATTGCCGCTGGCTGCGTATCCAGAGCCTGGAGGCTGCCCGGGAGGTCACCGCCCTGGCAAAGGGAAATCCTGCTTTTGCCGGATTTTACATTCCACAGGAGATCGACGACCGCAGTTGGCTTGATCCAGAACGGAAAAAGGTGCTGCATGAGTTCCTGACGAACTTGGCCGAGGGATTGCACGCCCTCGCGCCGGGAAAGCCCGTGGCCCTCTCCGGCTTCTCCAACGCTTTTGCCGAACCCGCTGTGCTGCGCCAGTTCTGGCAACAGCTGCTTGACGAAACGGGCATTGACCGGGTGCTTTTCCAGGATGGCATTGGCGTGGCCAAACTGCGGCCCAGCGAAGCCGGCATCTTCCTCGAGGCGGTGTCCCAGGCCGCCCAGGCTGCCGGACGCACCTTTACGCCCATCGTCGAAATCTTCACCCAGGTTGACGGAATTTCGATAAACGACAAGCCGTTTCGGGCCGAGCCTGCCAGCCTGGAACGACTCACGCGCCAGTTGCGCGTGGTCGGCGGCATTCCTCATTCGGGCGTCCTGGCTTTCAGCCTGCCGGAATACTGCTCCCCCCTCGGCGGACCGCAGGCCGCCGCACTCTACGCCGCCTACCAAAAAGCCTTCTTCCACTGAGGGAACCCGCACCAGGGCGAGCCCCAACCTTTTGGTCACCAACCGCCAATCGACGGAATTTAAGGCCGTGCCGCCGGTTGAAGCTCTCGGTGGCGGAGGGCAATACCTCTATGGTATTTGCGCTGCGCTTCAGTTCTTTGGCAATGAAGCGGTCGGAGCGCCCCTTTTCCAGCAGACGGAGCACCTTGGGTGTGAAACGGCTTGCGTTAAGGCGCGCTCCGGTGCGTGACAGGCCAGGGACGACGCACAGAGCAAGGCCCACAGCGAAACGCTCCGAAACCTTTCAAATGGCGGGGAATAGCATGGTGCATCGTCTTGAGATGTCTCACTAACCTCACTGGAATTTCTCTGAGAGGTGCAGAGGCCTTGCCAAAAAAAGGAAATCAATGGTAGCTCTCTTTTGAATTGGCATGAGCGATCATTTTTAATCCAGTTTGCACGGCGATATTTTTTTACTTGTTTTGATACAAGCGAAGGGTTGTATGAGGACGTGGAAGTGTTGTGCGCGGTGACGGAAGCGCCATACGCGCATAAAGGGAATCTTAACTTCGTATGTTGCTGATAATATTATTCATTGTTAATAGGTTGCTGTTTAAATTTGAGACATCTTGTTGCAATTAATAGTTTCTTGCATAGGCGTTGTGTCCAAATTTTATAGAACAGTATAATACAATGGAGTGGTCTTATGGCAACAACCTATTCGAGTCTGTTGGATTATGATCAAAGCGTCTATTTTAATGCCAGTCAATACGAGGCGAACAAAGCGGCATATAATAACGAACATGCTGTCAATGGCATCACCAATTGGACGGCCTCGTCGGTTGACGCAGTATTCCGGTCTGTTGGGTTGACACCGTTGCAGCACTACGAAAAATATGGCGCATTTGAGAATGTAAATCCGTCTGATTTGTTCAATACCAGTTCCTATTATAGCTCTAAGGCAACCCAATTGTCGGAGACTACCGGATCTGCATGGACCAGCACGCAGGTGGAGAGCGTTTTCCAGCAGTCAGGCATTGATCCGATCTCGCATTATGCCTTATATGGAGTTTTTGAGGATGTCTTTCCGACCACCACTTTCGCCTCGGACAAGGTGACGTATACCAGTGCCGATCACATTGCCGCATCCAATGACAACCGAGTGGATAGCCTGGTGACGACCACGGCTTGGTTGTTTGAACAGCCGACGAGTTGGAACTGGAATGATCTTGCGTCGACGCAAAACAATACGCTGTATTATATGTTTCCGACTTCTGCGACCACTGTTGAGAGTCAAGGATTTTCCGCAACCAACTTGTCGCAATTCACGGGATTCAATCAAAACCAGAAGACCGGGACGCAAGAAGCTCTGACGGAATTGTCGAAGATCACGGGCATCTCGTTCGTCGAGACGACCGATGCCAGTCTGGCCAATATCTACATGTTTGGCAGTGACATTGGAAAAGATCTGGCCGGATTGGCTGATGCGGGAAGTCAACAGTATAAGATCACTGTCGCCGTCAATAGCACGTCCAGTACGACCACGGATCTCCGGGCCGGCTCGGGTGACCATGAATTGATCGAGCACGAGCTCGGCCACGCCCTCGACATGAAGCACCCCTTTCAAGGAAGCGTGCAACTTCCCAAAGATCAGGATACGAGCAATTACACGGTCATGTCGTATACGACGCCGAGCGAGACATGGTATAGCGCCAGTTCGTCCGTTTACGGCCCTTACGACATCGCGGCCCTGCAATATATGTACGGGACCGATGGCCTCGGCGGCAATCAAGGATTCGTGAAGGTCAGCTAGGTCGTAATATATCAGGATGTTTACATAATTACTCATTAATGGTGCGCATGGTGGCAAAAAGTATTTCCCACCGAGCCTGATCCCAGGCGGAGTGATCGGCCAGAAGTGCAGGAAGGTGCCCGTTATGCGCAGGATTTGAGACCGGGGGCTCCAGCTCCGGTATGCGCGTTCCTGACGAATGAAGTCATCTTGAACACTTCCTGGCTGATGTTGGGATATGTCTGGAGTTGCCACCGCTAAACCAGACAGGCCGCATTTCGATTGAGCGGATGAACTCTCGGGGTGGACGCATCCGTAGACCCTTGTGGGGGTGCTCCTCGTTGTGTAATCCTCGAACCATACCGCGAGTTGCGCCAGGACGGTTCTTTGGGCCGGTTGCCAGTCGTTCGGACACCTGCGAGCGGGCTACCTTGACGCCTCTGTCACCCGCTTCACAGGAAAGACAGCCGAAACCTGCCCGTGCATATCCCGGTCGACTACCCGGACGTCACGACCTCGTCCGAACCTATGAAATAGCCCAGTTCCTCGTCACATTTCCCGCCGCGGGTGAACGCTTCCCGCGGCGGAGAATGTCTCCCCGGTGACCTCGGTGGAATCGGCAGAACCAAAGCGGCCCCATACCAATATACCAATTTTACAACAGGGTTCCAAAGGACGAAGTCCTTTGGACGTCGAAGGCATCCAATCCTAGGTGTTTAGTCGCACCGATGGCGGCTGCACGCCCCTTCCCGGATAAAGACCACGGACTCGGCGATATTGGTGCATTGGTCACAAATGCGTTTGAGTCCGTGGGCGATAAAGCAAATCTGTACGGCGCGTTCCACCGGGCGGGCCTCGTCGCGCATGTATTCGGTCATTTCCTGGATGACGGCGACGTTCAGCTCCAGGATATCTTCGGCTTCATCGCAAAGCCGGCGGGCCATGGCGAGATCGAGATCCGAAAGACAGGACGCCGTTTTGACCAGGAAATCGCGGGTGGCCTCCCCCAGCTCTTCGAGTCTGCCGGGCAGGGCGAGAGGCCGCAGTTCAAGCAACAACAGCCCGCGTTCGGCGATGTTGACCGCCTGATCGCCGATGCGCTCGATATCCCCGGCCGCGCGCATGGCCCCCAAAATGGTGCGCAGATCCCCGGCCACAGGCTGGTAAAGGGCCAACATGCGCAGGGCTTCGGCGTCCAGGGCGCATTCCAGGGCGTCAACGGCGGCATCGCCGTTGATAACGGTGTCCGCCGCAGCGGGATCCCGATCAAAGACCGCCCGCAAGGCTTTGTCCACGGCGGATTGGGCCATATGAAAGGCCATCAGCGTTTCCGTTTTCAATTTTTCCAGGTCGGTCTCAATAATGCGTTCCACGGACACCCCCAACGATCAGATAATTGCCATCAGAACCATACGATGTAGCGAGGGGCGGGGAAGCTGGCAAGGGGCGCGCCAAAATGTCACAAACCAGCCGGTCCCGAATCCCTCTTGACGCTGCCGGCGGCAACGGCAACATTCCTCGCCGGACCTTCAACCGTAAGGACGTTCCCATGTCATGCGAAAAAGCCGGTTCTCCGGCCATGGTGCTGGTCACCGTCTGCATCGCCCAATTTATGGCTCCGTTTATGCTGACGGCCGTCGGCGTGGCCCTGCCATCGCTTGGCCGTGATCTCGGCGCCACGGCCATGCAGTTGGGGCTTGTGGAGCAACTCTATGTCGTGTCCCTGGCCATGGGTATGCTGACCTTTGGCCGCCTGGGCGATATCATCGGCCAACGCCGGGTGCTTCTGCCGGGGCTGGCCATTTTCACGACGCTGACCTGTTCGCTCGGATTTACCCAGTCCGTGGAAATGATCATGTTCCAGCGTTTTTTCCAGGGGCTTGGCGCCTGCATGGTCCTGGCCGGCAGTCTGGCCCTGGTGGCCGCCGCCTATCCGCCAGAACAACGCGGCCGCAAAATCGGCATTGTTTCGGCCTGCACCTATGCCGGCCTGTCGCTCGGCCCGGTCCTTGGCGGCTACGTGACCGGACATTTCGGCTGGCGGCACGTGTTTCTTATGTCCGTGCCCATCGGCCTGGCCGCCACGGCCATCTGCCTGTTCGGCATGAAGCCTGCGCCGCGAAACGCTTCCGGCGAGCGCATGGATTGGCGGGGGGGATTCTATTACGCCGCAAGCGTGGCTCTGCTCATGCTCGGCGCGGCCCATGCCAAGGAACATCCCCTGGGACCGGCCATGATCGCCGGCGGCCTGCTTGGGCTGGCTATTTTCCTGCGCCTGCAGATGCGCACGCCCTGCCCGTTGCTCGACGTCACGCTCCTGACCAAAAATCGCTTCTTTACCCTGAGTTGTCTGGCGGCCCTCGGCAACTATGCCGCCACCTTCGGCATTACCTTCCTGATGAGCCTGTACCTGCAATACGCCAAAGGTCTGCCACCGCGGCTGGCCGGCTTCCTGCTGCTCTTCCAGCCGGTCGCCCAGGTCATCGCCTCGCCCATCGCCGGCCGGTTGGCCGACCGGTTCGCAGCCGCCAAGCTGGCCACAATCGGGATGCTCATCAGTTCCGCCGGCCTGCTGGCCGCCGCCGCCACCATCGCCACGGACACGCCCATCTGGCTTCTTGGCTGCGAATTGACGGTTATCGGCGCCGGCTTTGGCCTCTTCATCACTCCCAACTCCACAGCCATCATGGGCAGCGTACCCAAACGCCAGTTCGGGCTGGCCTCGGGGATGATCGCCTCCATGCGGACCCTGGGCATGGCCGTCAGCATGACCAGCGTCACGCTCATTTTCTCGCTTTTGATGGGGAGTGCGGCCATTACCGCCACAACGCTGCCGGCCTTTCTCCTCAGCATGCGGGTGGGGCTGACGGCGTTCGCCGTATTTTCGTGCCTGGGCGTGCTCCTGTCGTTTTGGCGGGGCAAGCAGGCGGGGGGAAAATAAGGGAAGAGGGAGAGAGAAGAGAGGGGCCTCCGGCGGCCAGGGCGCTGCCCTGGACCCGCCGGGGGGATAATCCCCCCGGTCCCCTTTGGCGGGAAGCCGGGGGAGAGGCAGCTATTTGTAGTAGATCTTGATTTCGTTGGTGCCGGGGGTGTCGTTGCCGGGCGTCGGCCGGCCGGCCGTGATGACCACGGGCTCGCCGGCGGGGATGTCCGGACAGGACTTTACGAAATCTTCCACACAGACCATGTGGTCGACGTCGCTGCCGGCCTCGATAAGCCGGGGTTTGACGCCCCAGGCGAAGTTTAAAAACCGCATGACGCGGGGGTCCGGCGTCAGGGCGTAGATCGGCTGGCGCGGCCGGCGCGAAGAGGTCAGCCGGGCGGTGGTGCCGCTGACGGTGTGGCAGATAATGGCCTTGCTTTCCATGTTGTCGGCCAAAAGGCAGGCTGAGTAGGCCACGAACTTGCTCGGATTTTTCTCGCGCTTGGGCGCGTACGGCGCGGCGATGCGCTCCAGATAGTACTCCAGGGCGTTATCCGAAATCTCCCGCATCACCTTGACCGTCTCTACCGGATGCTCGCCCACTGCCGTCTCTTCCGACAACATGACGCAATCGGCCCCGTCCAGGATGGCGTTGGCCACGTCCGTGGACTCGGCCCGGGTCGGGATCGGATTTTTGACCATGGACAACAGCATCTGCGTGGCCACGATCACCGGCCGCTGGGCGTGCCGGCAGGCCCGGATAATCCGTTTCTGGATGATGGGCAGTTGCGGAATCGGACATTCCAGGCCGAGATCGCCACGGGCCACCATGACCGCATCGGTGATTTTGAGAATATCGTCGAGGTTATCCACCGCGTTTTGCCGCTCAAGCTTGGACACGACAGGCACCCAGACGCCATGCCGTTTGATCTCTTCCTTGGTCTGGACCACGTCCGAAGCGCCCTGGACAAAGGAAATGGCCACCGCATCCACGCCGACTTCGATGCCCTCGTGCAGATCCTTGATGTCTTTGGGCGTCAGGGCCGGCATGGGGTGATGCTTGCCGGGGAAGGCAATGCCCTTATTGGACGACAGCAGGCCGGCATTCTGGGCTTCGATCACATACAGGCGGTTGGCCTTGGCCTCGCCGGTGACGTAAAACTGCAACAGACCGTCGCTCAGGTTGACGGGCATGCCGACCCGAAGTCCGGCCAAAAGCTCCGGCACATCCAGGGAAATAAAAACACGGTCATCCTTGGCCGGATCGGGGCGTTCGTCGGGCAGGCCGAGCAGCAGGGATTCACCCTTGGCCACGGTGCGCGGCGAGGCAGCCACCTCGCCAATTCGGGTTTTGGGACCGCACAAATCCCCAAGCGCCGTCAACGGGATGCCGAATTCGCTTTCAAGCGACCGGATCGTCTTGATAATCGGGGTAAAATACGCGGCATCGGCATGGGAAAAATTCAGCCGAAAAATCCGCACGCCGTGCCGCACCATTTCGCGCATGGTGTCAGGGGCCAACGAGGCGGGTCCAAGAGTGGCGACTATTTTAGTATGCATAATGCCTCCAGGCGTGCCCGACCTGCCCCGCCCCGGCCAAAACCGGGAAAAAGCGGATGCATGCCGGGCGGGTTTGGGATAGGATTATCCCCGGCTGGTTGCCGTTTTGCGACATACCCTCTGTAATAGGGACCACGCGGGAGGACAAGGCCAAAAGGCCCCGCGCAAGGAGGAAAACATCCCATGGGAATCGAGTCTGATTTCAAGGGAACCGGTGGCGGCGACTCTGACGCTGACAAGAAAACCGGAACCTGCAAGGAATCCCGTCCGGGTCAGGAACCCTGCTTCCCTCCCGTATCTTTTATCACATTCATTTTATCCCTGGCCCAGTCGGCCATGGTGCTTATGGGCGAGGCTCCGGAACCGGAAACCGGACAATACCTGCAAAACCTGCCCGAGGCCAAGCACACCATCGACCTTCTGGCCATGCTCGAATGCAAGACGCGCGGCAATCTCTCGACCGAGGAAAGCGACGTTCTCGGCAGCCTGCTGTGCGACCTGCGCCTCGCTTTCGTCAAAAAACAGTAACTCGCGGAGAGCGACATGGAAATGATTCCCGTCGGCCTGGTCGGGGTGACCGGCTACACCGGTATGGAGCTGGCCCGGATTCTCGTCACGCACCCGGTCCTGCGCCTGACCCGCGCCACGTCCCGGGCGGAAGCCGGCAAACCGTTGAAAGCCATCTATCCCTTTCTCCAGGGCTTTCCTGCCGGCGATCTGAGCATCACTGCGCCTGACGCCGCCGATCTGGCCGCCGCCTGCCGCCTGGTCTTTCTGGCCGTCCCCCACGGGGCCGCCATGGACTACGCCGCCGAACTGCTGGCCGCCGGTCTGTCGGTGGTCGATCTTTCCGCGGATTTCCGATTGACCGACGCCGCCGTCTACGCCGCCTGGTACGGCCTGCCCCATCGCCATCCGGATCTGCTCCCCGAAGCCGTCTATGGTCTGCCGGAGCTCTATGCCGCCAGCATCAAGCAAACCAAGCTGACGGCCAATCCCGGCTGCTATCCCACCTCCGTTATTTTGGGGCTGACGCCGGCCCTCTCCGCCGGGCTGATTGCAACCGACGGCATCGTGGCCGACAGCAAATCCGGCTCCTCAGGGGCCGGGCGCAAGGCCAACACGCCCATGCTTTTTTGCGAGGTGCATGACAGCTTCCGGGCCTACAGCCTGGGCAAACACCGGCATACGCCAGAAATCGAACAGGAGCTTTCCAAGGTCGCCGGCTCGGACATCACGGTTTCGTTTAATCCGCATCTGCTCCCCATCGACCGGGGCATCCTGTCCACCATCTATACGCGCCTGCTCCGTCCCATGCCGGTGGAAGAAGTGCACGCCCTCTACGACGAATTCTATGCCGACAAGCCCTGGGTGCGGGTGTTGCCCCTCGGCAAACTTCCTGAAACCCGGCACGTCCGGGGCACCATGTTCTGCGACATCGGACTGGTGGTCGATCCGCGCACGGAACGCCTCATTGTTGTCTCCGCGATCGACAACCTGTGCCGCGGCGCATCGGGACAGGCTGTCGCCTGCGCCAACCTGATGTGTGGTCTGCCCGTGGACGCGGGACTGCATTTCGCGCCTATGATGCCGTAAAAAAAGACGCAACGCGATTGCGGGGAGGGGGAACCCTTTTTAGAAAAAAAACCCCCCCCCCCGCCCCCCCCGGCACCGGCGTGGGGGGGAAGATCACCACCCCCCTCACCCTGCCGATGGCGCGTATCAAAGAACTCATCATTGCTCAACTCCAAGGCGGCCTGCCCGTGTGGTTTGGCAGCGACGTCGGCTTCTT
>Ga0183100_1000450_pt1 | contig 33785 bp, 29 predicted proteins | sample Biomet2_FD_127789 | JGI IMG/M metagenome (GOLD analysis project Ga0183100, IMG submission 127789) | Microbial communities from bioreactor (seeded with anoxic lake sediment) at LBNL, California, USA - Biofuel metagenome 2 | ecosystem: Engineered > Bioreactor > Anaerobic > Unclassified ... | reverse complement strand
CCCCCATCAGCTAGGGAGATGACGGCTTTGAGACCTTCCTCGTCATAAGTGGCGTTTTCGGCGCTTAAAACCTCGAGGAGTTTGGCTTTCATATCCTCGTCGGAGAGCTTCGAGAAATCGAATCTCTGGCAACGGGAAAGAATGGTCGGCAGGACTTTGTACGGTTCGGTGGTGCATAAGATAAAGATGACGTTCTCAGGTGGTTCCTCGAGAGTCTTGAGGAGGGCATTGAAAGCCCCCGTGGACATCATATGGACTTCGTCGATGATGTAGATTTTGTAACGGCCCTTAATGGGGGCGTATTTTACCTTCTCGATCAAATCGCGAACCTGATCGACTCCGTTATTGCTGGCCGCGTCGATTTCGATCACGTCCGGGTGGGAACCCTCACTGATGGCTTGGCAGTTTGAGCATTTGTTGCATTGCTTGCCAAGACCCTCTTCGCAATCGAGGGCCTTCGCCAAAAGACGGGCCATGGTCGTTTTCCCCGTTCCGCGAGGTCCGGCAAAAAGGTAGGCATGGGCGATTTTGCCACTTGAAAGGGCATTCCTAAGCGTTCGCACAATCGGCTTCTGACCCGCGACTTCTTCGAAGGTCTGAGGACGATAGGTTAAATAAAGTGATTTATAAGACATAACGGTACCGCTTTCGATTATACCTTTATAGGCCCCTTCTCACTAGTGAGAAATAGCCCCATTGTTCCTATTCTTACTCCGTTCTCTGATGGTATAATGAGCCGCATTAAGGAAACACGCGCATTTATGGAAGCATCGATGAGGCAACGTCTCGAAGCCACAAAAAAGAGATTTCTAGAAATTGAAGCGGAGTTGGCCGAGCCTTCGATTGCCACCAATGTCGCTAAATTGACCGCCCTTAGCAAAGAAAGGGCCTCTCTCGAGGAGCCCTATAACGATTATTGCCAGTATCTGAAAGACGAGGAAGAGTTCGCCCAAGCCAACGAAATCGTCAATTCCGGCGATCCGGAAATGATTGAACTCGGTAAAGAAGAGAAGCGGGTCCTTGAAGAAAAGATGACTGCCCTCGAGGCTTCCTTGCGGGAGCAACTCATTCCGGTGGACCCTAACGATTCGAAAAACATCATCGTTGAGATTCGGGGAGCCGTGGGTGGCGACGAGGCGAACATCTTCGCCGGTGATTTGCTCCGAATGTACACCCGTTATTCAGAAGCCCAGGGTTGGAACATCAAGTTCCTTGATGGTTCGGAAGGGGCGGCCGGCGGTTACTCCTACGTTTCTTTCATGGTCAAAGGCGAAAACGTCTATTCGAAACTGAAATTCGAATCGGGAGCCCATCGCGTTCAGCGCGTTCCGAAAACCGAGGCTTCCGGTCGGATTCACACTTCCACGGCCACCGTTTTGGTGATGCCGGAAGCCGAAGAATTGGATATACAAATCAACCCGGCCGATTTGAAGATCGACACCTATCGGAGCCAAGGCGCCGGCGGCCAAAACGTCAACAAGACCGAATCGGCCGTTCGCGTCACCCACATGCCGACTGGCATCGTTGTCAGTTGCCAGACCGAGAAAGCCCAATTGCAAAACAAGGATATTTGCATGCAGATGATTCGGGCAAAGGTCTTCGCGTTTTACCAAGGCCAAGCAGACGAGAAACGGGCCAATGAGCGGAAACTGAAAGTCGGAACGGGTGAGCGAAGCGAAAAGATCAGGACCTACAACTATCCGCAAAACCGCGTTACCGATCACCGCATCGGTTTTACCGTTAACACCTTAGACCGGGTCATGGAAGGCGAACTCGAGCCGGTCATCGAAGCGCTCATTCATTACGACCAAGAACAAAAAATCTTGGAGGCGGAAGGCAACGATGCCGACCATCGGTGAGGTTTATAACAATGCCTTGCGGATTGCTAAGGAAAAAGGCCTTTTAAGCGCCGACATCCGTATCCTCATCGCTTTCGATGAGGGCCTTCGGGAACAAATAGACGTTATTTACTCTCGCGATAAAGAGATGAAGAATCCCGTGATCTTTTCTGAACAACTGGAACGCCTCGCCAAAGGCGAACCCGTTGAATACATCATCAAAGAGGCCACCTTCCTAGATCGCAAGCTCTTCGTGGATCCCCGGGTTCTCATTCCACGGGGCGAAACCGAAGAACTGGTGGCAACCATCACCGAGAAAATTGGCGATTACTACGATCCCAGAAATTATCTTTGCGCCGCCGACATCGGGACAGGCAGCGGAGCCATCGCCATCGCTCTCAAAGATGCGTTTCCTAATTGGATCATCATGGCGAGCGACATCTCTAAGGATGCCATCGAGGTTGCGAAGATTAACATTGGTCGCACCGGCCTGAGCATTCAAACTTTTGAGGGAGACGCACTGCAACCTTTCATCGATAACCACATCAACCTCGACATCATCGTTTCGAATCCACCTTATATTCTTAACAAAGAAGACGCCCAACCGTCGGTTCGCGATTATGAGCCCGCCCCCGCCCTCTGGCTAGACAAAGCCAAAAGCGTCTACGAAGCCATCTTCCGCGACTGCCATTTGGTGAAAAAAGGGTCTCTCACAATGGTCTTCGAGATCTCGCCTGATCTCGTCCCTTGGCTGACCGACCTCATGAAGAAGCATCTGAAAGACTATCATTACGAGTTCGTTAAGGATTTGAACCAAAACAATCGATTCCTGTTCGTTGTTTGCGACTAGGAGAAAACTTATGGAAAAACTGACTGAAAAAGATTACGAAAAGGCTGCCAAAATTCTTCAAAAGGGAGAAATTTTAGCTTTCCCGACCGAAACCGTTTATGGCGTTGGCGTGGTTTTCGACAACGAAGCAGCGTTTAAGTCGCTCGTAAATCTCAAAAAGCGTCCGCCCAACAAGCCGTTTCAGTTAATGTGCTCGTCTTTGAAGCAGGCCTCAGAATACGTCGAGGTGGGACCAAAAGCCAAAAAGGTCATGGAAGAGTTTTTGCCTGGCGAACTTACTGTTCTCGTCCATTCGAAGGCCGGTCTTCCGGAGCAGGTTACCTTGGGAACGGGAGTCGTTGGGATTCGTGTCCCGGCCTCGGATTTTGTTCTTAAAATGATTGCCAAAGTTGGAAAACCTTGTCTCGTCACTTCGGCCAACCGCAGCGGCGAACCAACCAGTACCAAATATGACGAGGTTTTAAAAATCTTTGACGGAGAGGTCGGCGGCATCGTCAAGGGTGAATGCACCTCGCTCGTTGCTAGCACAATCATTGATTTGACTTCCGAAAATGAGGTTAAATTGATTAGGGAAGGGCCCATCCCCTTTGCCAAATTGCAGGAAGCTTGGAGGAATGCCAAATGAAAGTAGCCATGGGAAGCGACCACGCCGGCTTCGAGCTGAAGGAAGCCATTCGGAAACACCTTCTTGAGGAAGGCTACGAGATTATTGATGAAGGCACCACCTCGCTGGACTCCGTTGATTATCCCGTCTACGGGGCCAAGGTTGGTCGCGCAATCATAAAAGGTGAGGCCGAATTGGGAGTTGTCGTCTGCGGAAGCGGCGAAGGCATTTGCATTGCCGCCAACAAGGTCAAAGGGATTCGCTGCGGCATTGGCTACAACCTCGAGACCTCAGGATTGCTTCGCCAACACAACAACGCGAATGTGATATCTTTCGCTGGTCGTTACATGACTCCGGAAGAAGTTTTCCCGCGTGTTGATAAATTCCTCACGACCCCTTTCGAGGGCGGCCGTCACGAACGTCGGGTTAACGAAATTCGTGACCTTGAGAAATAAGTCTTAGTTAAACAAAAGAGCCCTAATTTGCAGGGCTTTTTTTGTTATCCATTGGCTTTTTGCATCTTTTTCGGTCTTCTTTTTCCTTTCATGTCTATCCCTTGGTGTGGGGATTGAAGAGAGTTACGTCTGCCCTCGATGTGGAAATCGAGACCCGAGATTTATGGGGGTCAACAAGGGTCGGGTTTATTGCCGAAAGTGCATTTCCTTTATCGGCGCGAAGGCAGAGCAACTTCCTTCCTTCCCTAAACAAGTGGACCTCGTTCTTCATTACTCTCTGTCCGAAGAGCAAAAGTCTCTTTCCGATCAGATTATCGTCAACTTCCGAAGGGGTCTCGACACTCTCGTCTATGCCGTTTGTGGTTCCGGGAAGACGGAGATCAGTTATGGCATCATTTCTTACGCGATGGAAAAAGGTCTTACTGTGGGCTTCGCACTTCCTCGCCGAGACGTCGTCATTGAACTCTATTGGCGTCTAAAAGAAGCCTTTCCGAAAAATAAGGTCGTGGCGGTGTATGGTGAACACACCTTTCTACTTGAAGGCGACATTGTCATATTAACGACTCACCAACTTTATCGTTACCCCCACTACTTTGATCTGCTGGTCATGGATGAGATCGATGCCTTTCCCTTCAAGGGAAATGATGTTTTGGTCGCCCTCTATCACGCCTCCTTGCGCGGCCACTGCGTGATGATGTCGGCAACACCATCGAAAGAAATTCTTACCGAATTTAGAAAGCCAGGTCATGACATCGTTGAATTGCGGACGCGCTTTCACAAGCATCCTATCCCCGTACCTCGTATTGTTTTTCGTCCGAACGCTCTTCAAGCTTTGTTCGTGATAAGAAAACTTTGGCAATACAAAAAGGAAAAGCGACCTTGTTTTGTTTTTGTTCCCACGATCGCCAAGAGCCAAGAGCTTTTCTCTCTCGTATCACTCATCGTCAAAGGAGGGAACTTCGTAAACAGTCAACGGGACGAGAGAGAAAGTATCATTGAATCGTTTAAGAAAGGAAAGCTACTCTACTTGGTGACCACTTCCGTTCTCGAACGGGGAGTCACGATTAGGGATCTGCAGGTGATCGTGGTCGAATCCGACCATGAGAAAATTTACAGCTCGTCAACCCTGATTCAAATCGCAGGCCGAGCGGGGAGGAAAAGTGATGCACCTGACGGAGAGGTTTTCTTTGTGGCCGAAAAGCCAACCGAATCCATGCAAACCGCAATTAGGGAAATCAATTTCTGCAATACCTTTTTGTAAAATATGTTTTAAGGATTTAACTAATTATAACTGGTCGTCTTTGGCCTCTCGCCCCGTCGTCTGCGACAAATGTTTTTCGGAAATGGAACCCAAGGAAACGGTTTTTAAGGTCGGAAGGTACCAGGCCCGGGCCCTTTACGACTACAATGAGAAGATTCGGTCACTTCTTTATCAGTTCAAGGCCTGCAACGATCTTGAATTAGCATCCGTTTTCTTTGCAAAGCAGGCCTGCTTTCTTAAAAGCCTGTATCACGGCTACACCATTGTTCCGGCGCCTTCCTGGCATGGGAAAGACGAAGAAAGAGGCTTTAATCACGTGAAAGAGATGTTCAAAATATTAGGACTTCCATCATTGGACCCACTAATAAAAATCCATGACGTTAAACAAGCAGATTGTAATTATGAAGAAAGATTAAATATATCTAAGAATATTTCGTTTCGCGATAGCGTTTCTGTGAAAGGCCCGAAGATTCTTTTCGTCGATGATTTAATCACCACAGGCTCCACGGCTAAAGCCTGCTGTGATCTCTTGTCTGAACACGGCGCCCTTTGCATCAAGATTCTAGTCATGGGGCACGCCATCCTCAAACGTCAGAAAGATGATGCTAGGACTTCTTGTCCAACCTCTTAAGGAAGGTTGAGTTCCCGGCCATCACCCTTGTGCTCTTATCTCACCACCCTGTTAGCTTTTTACGCTTAGTAACCTTTGTTTAATAAGCATGGTTATAGGGCTTGTTGTCTCACTTCTTCGTTCTTAACTTTTTTCTCAAAGCGCATTTTCGTTTCGTGGTTGAAAAATGGTCGCTAGAGAAAAGCCCTCATAGATTTTTGGCTGTGGCGAAAAATGTCTTTGTCACGAAAACGGGTTTCATTGCTTACCATCTATGGTAATGCTATTATCTAAAAGCGTCTTTTTTGAGGATAAACAATGGCTAGTAACTTCATTGAAAAACTCTTCCGACTTGAGGAGAGAGAAATAGGCCGGTATTCGCGCGAAGCGGATCAGGTTTTGGTGCTAGAAGAAAAGATCTCTGCTTTGACGGATGACGAACTTAGGGCCAAAACCGTCGAATTTAGAGAAGCTTTGAAAAACGGCAAAACGATTGCCGATATCAAATATGAGGCCTTTGCTGTGGCTCGTGAAGCGGCCTGGCGGACTCTTCATCAAAAGCCTTTTAAGGTTCAGGTGATGGGCGCCTTGGTCTTGAATAATGGCGACGTGGCGGAAATGAAAACCGGCGAAGGAAAAACCCTCACCGCCACCATGGCCGTCTATCTCAACGCCTTGACTGGCGATGGTGTCCACGTTGTCACCGTCAACGAGTATCTTGCCTCTCGTGACGCCGATTGGATGGGCCAGATCTATCGTTTTCTTGGCCTTACCGTTGGCGTGAACCTCGCGAGCAAAACCACTTCCGAGAAACGTGAAGCCTATGCCTGCGACATCACTTACACTACCAACTCCGAATTGGGTTTCGATTACCTTCGCGATAACATGGCCCCCGACCTCGAAAATCGCGTTCTCCGCGGTTTGGCTTATACCGTCGTTGACGAGGCCGACTCCATTCTCGTCGATGAATCGAGAACCCCGCTCATTATTTCTGGCGGCAACCGCGCTCCGGCCAGCCAATACCAAGTCGCGGATCGTTTCGTAAAGTACCTTCGTAAAGACAAAGATTTCGAAATCGACGTTAAAGAGAAAACCTGCTCCCTGACTGACGAAGGCAATAACAAAGCCGAAAAAATGTTTGGAATTCGCAACCTCTACGATCCCGAGAACTCCGATCTCGTCCACCGCATTCACCAAGCCCTTAAAGCCAATTACATCATGGGCCGCGATGTCGAATACATGGTGGACGCCGAACACAAGATCCAACTGATTGACCAGTTCACTGGTCGTATCATGCCGGGTCGCGAATACAACGACGGTCTTCAACAAGCCATCCAGGCCAAAGAAGGCGTGGAAATCAAACAGGAAACTGTCGTTTTGGCTACGATCACATATCAAAACTTCTTCCGACTCTATAAAAAACTTTGCGGCATGACCGGAACCGCCAAGACCGAAGAAGAGGAATTCCAGACCATCTACAACATGAAGGTCGTCTGCATTCCGACCAACCAACCGGTAATTCGTATCGACGATACCGATGTTATGTTCGGAACCCACGATGCCAAACTGAAAGCTTTGGTGGCCGCCGTTAAAGAACGCAACGAAAAGGGACAGCCGATTTTGATCGGCACCGTTTCGGTCGAATCGAACGAAGAGATTTCCGTATTGCTCAACGCCGCTGGAATCAAACACGAAGTCTTGAATGCTAAAAACCAAGTTCGCGAGGCTGAGATTATCTCTCATGCCGGCGAAAAAGGCTCTGTCACCCTGGCCACCAACATGGCCGGCCGTGGAACCGACATTAAACTCGGGCCTGGCGTGGTGGCTTTGGGTGGCCTCTGCGTTTTCGGCACCGAACGTCACGAATCGCGCCGCATCGATAACCAGTTACGTGGCCGCGCCGGTCGTCAAGGCGACCCCGGCTATTCCCGCTTCTTCGTCTCCTTCGACGATGAACTCATGCGTCGCTTCGCTCCGGATAACGTTCGCGAGATGTTCCAGAAAAACCTTGCTGACGAAGCTTACGTTAACAAGATGCTTACCAACTCTGTGACCAATGCTCAGAAGCAAATCGAAGGCAAAAACTTCGATGTCCGCAAAAACCTCAAGGACTACGATGACGTTTTGGCCAAACAGCGTCAGATTATCTACGACAAACGGGACAAAATCCTCTTTGCCGAAGACATCGTCAACTTGATCCACGATTTCTTCATTTCCGCCGGCAAGGGTTTGGCTCTCAAAGCCATCGATCCCTCCAACACCGAGGGAATTATTTCCGGCGAAATGCTTAAACGCCTGATTGAACCTCGCTTCCTTCCTGAAGGGGCACTTAACGTGGCCGCTTACGATGGGGCGCCTGCCGATGAGGCTGGCGAAGACCTTGGCGAGCTGATTTACGCCGCCTATTTGGAAAGACGGAAAACTTGGTCGGCTTTAGACGCCGATAAGATCGAGCGGCAGATCTCGCTCTCGGTCACAGATCACAACTGGCAGAAGCACATCGACACCATGTCTCACCTCCGCGAAGGCATTTCTCTTCGCAGCTATGCCCAAACCAATCCTTTGCAGGATTACGTTAACGAGGGCTATCAGCTTTTCCGGGAAATGAACGATCGCATCGCTTTAGACACCGCCTTTAATCTTATGAACGTTCGAATCCTTCGCAAAACACCGGAACAGTTGGCAGCCGAACAGGAGGCCGCGACGAAAACGGCGACCGACGAAGGCAAGGTCGTTGAAGCGACCTCAACCCGGCCCGAGGACAAACCCAAAGGCGAGGTCCATAACGCCACGGTCCCTCCCAGCACTCAACCGGCTGCGGAGTCCATCAAGAAATAAGTGAGGTAAAAGGGAATATGAAAGAGCTTGTCGAGTTAAAACAAAAAGCCCAAAACTTGGGCGAATTTGTCTCGCAGCTCGGTGGTTCTCTTTGACCTCGAAAAGTTAAAGCAGGAAATCTCCGGACTCGAAGCGCAGCAGAACCAAGAAGGCTTTTGGAATGACCAAAACGCCGCTTTGGTTGTGGTCAATCGTCTAAAAGACATCAAAAACAAAGTCGATTCCTACACGGAGATTAAAAAGGAGTATGACGATCTGACTGAACTACTTGCCAGTGACGATGGTTCTGACCCGGAAATGGCTGAGCTGATTGGCGAGACCGAAACCGAGTTAGAAAAGAAAATCCACGAACTCCGCAACCTTCTGCTTTTCTCAGGGGAATACGATGGTCTTGATTGTACCCTCGAAATTCACCCGGGAGCTGGCGGAACCGAAGCCCAAGACTGGTCTGACATGCTTCTACGCATGTACGGTCGTTGGGCCGAACGCCATGGTTTTAAATGGCAGGTTCTCTCTTATGAAGGCGGCGAAGAAGCCGGACTAAAGAGCGCCACTGTTAAAATCAGCGGGCATAATGTCTATGGGCTTATGAAGAGCGAAAAAGGCGTGCATCGCCTCGTTCGTATTTCGCCTTTCGACGCCAACGCCCGCCGCCATACCTCCTTCGCCTCGGTGAACATCGTTCCTGAATTCGGAAGCGTCAGCGACGTCGTCATCGATCCCAAGGATCTCAAAATCGACACCTTCCGCAGTGGAGGCGCCGGTGGTCAAAACGTTAACAAAGTATCTTCAGCCGTGAGAATCACGCATCTTCCCACTGGCATTGTCGTGCAATGCGAAATCGAGAGAAGCCAATTGATGAATAAGGCGACGTGCATGGAAATGCTGACCAATAAACTCATGCAGAAGAAGCTCGAAGAGAGGGACGCGAAGATGAAGTCCATCATCGGAGAGCAGAAAAACATCGAGTGGGGCTCGCAAATCCGCAGCTATGTCTTCTGTCCCTACACCCTTGTCAAAGATAACCGAACTGATTTTGAAACGGCCGACGTGGCCGGGGTGATGGACGGGGATGTTGACCCCTTTATCTATGCCTATCTCGAAATGGAGGCCAAAAATGGTCAAGTTACATAAACCATCCGTTTCGAAGGCTCGGGTCCTGTTGGATCTCAAGCACGTTTTCTTCGTTCTTTTGGGTTCACTCATCGTGGCCTTCGCCGATGCTGCCTTTCTAACGCCGTGCGACATCGTTTCCGGTGGGGTTCTCTCCGTCGGTATCATCATTAACCATTATGTCGAAGGCGCCACGGGAATTGACGTCACCTCGTATATCGTCCTCGGCGTCCAAACGATTCTTTGGTTCGTGGGCTTAGCTACTCTAGGCAAACGTTTTTCGATTCAAACGCTTTTGGCTTCCTTGGCCTATCCTTTGTTCTTTTTGATCTTCCACAACAACCACTTTGATCTCTCGGTGGCCACCGGTATCACGAAGGCCCTAAGCATTACGCCGGGGGCGACCATCGAGACTGGCAGCCTCATCATTTGCGGTCTCTTTGGCGGGGCTTTAGCTGGAGCGGGTGTGGCTATTGCCTATTTAGGCAACGGCTCGACCGGGGGATTCGACATCATCAGTTTCATCATCGCGAAGTATAGCGAGATGAAACAGGATGTTTCCGGCTTTATCATCGACTCCTCCCTTGTCATCATTGGCATGATTTGCCTGCAAGACATCCGCATGAGCCTTATCGGCATTATCTCCGCCTTAGCGTGCGCCGTGGCGGTTCAGTACATCTACGTTAACTCCGACACCTTTGTCATCGTGGACATTATTTCCGACCATTTTGACGAGATCGAGGACTATATACATAAAGGAATGAACCACGCCACCACCATCATTAACACGATGGGTGGCTACTCGGGCGAAGAACGGAAGATGATTCGCGTCATCATTTATCAGGTTGAGACCACCGAACTTCGCAACAAGATTGGCGAGATCGACAAAAACGCCTTCGTCAGTTTCACTCAAGCTAAAACCATCAATGGCGAGGGCTTTGAACCCTTTGTCGTTTCAAAGAGAAAGCGCGTTCGGAGACCTCACGCCTCGTTGGAACGGACCGTCATGGCCGAGGAATATGCTAAGAAGGACGCCGCCAAGGCCGCCCAAAAAGAACAGGCCAAAAAGAAGAGCGAAGAAGCCCCTTCCACGGAGCCAAAGGCCAAATAGCGATGGATTATTCGCACCCCTTCAAACTGGTTTCGCCATTCAAGCCGACGGGTGATCAGCCCGAGGCTATTTCCCACATTCTTAAGGGCGTGGAGGAGCATAAGCAAATCCAAGTCATTTTGGGTGCGACCGGAACGGGCAAAACCTTCACGGATGCGAATATCGTGGCGGCTCTAAATAGACCCACCCTCATCATTGTTCATAATAAGACCCTTTGCAGTCAACTCTACGGGGAATTCAAGGAGTTGTTTCCGGACAACCGGGTTGAGTATTTCGTGTCCAATTTCGACTTTTATCAGCCGGAGGCCTATATACCAAAGACCGATACCTACATCGAAAAAGACGCGATGATGAACGAAGAAATCGAAATGATGCGAACGAGCGCGGTCAACTCTCTCCTCGAAAGGAACGACACGATTGTCATCGCTTCCGTCGCGGCCATTTATGGTCTTAGCGACCCGGAAGAATATCGGGGTCTTGTTTTTGAAATCAGGGTCGGCGAGACGCTCGATCGTAAACGCCTATTTTCCCGTCTCATCGAAGCCCAATATAAGCGCGATAACCTCGACATCAAACCTGGATCCTTCAGGGTCCATGGTGACATCATCGACCTCGCTCCAATGTCGACTAATGAGTTTTACATTCGTCTCGATTGCTTTGGCGACGAGGTCGAGAAGATTTCCCAAGTGGACAAGCTTTCGGGCGAGGTCAAACGGAGCTTCCTGACCTATCCGATTTTCCCGGCCTATGACCACGCCTCTACCAAAAAACGCATTTCCGAAGCCTGTTCCACCATCTCCGTAGAGCTTGAGCAAAGGGTCAAGGAATTCAAGAGCCAAGGAAAGCTTCTCGAGGCCGAGCGTCTCGACATGCGGACCCGCCAGGATATGGAGAGTCTTTTGGAGTTTGGCCGCTGCCCAGGCATCGAGAACTACTCCCGTCACATCGATAAGCGTCAGCCAGGCCAAAGGCCGTGGACTTTGATGGACTATTTCCCGAAGGACTATCTGTTACTGGTTGATGAATCACACGCCACCTTCCCCCAGGTCCGCGGCATGTATAACGGCGATCGTTCTCGCAAGATGAATCTTGTCGATTACGGCTTCCGTTTGCCGAGCGCTCTTGATAACCGTCCTTTGAACTTTGCGGAATTTGAAGGCTTGATGCCATCCACCGTCGTTTGCACGAGTGCTACGCCAGGCCCCTACGAACTCGAGAAATGCCATCATGAGGTTGCCGAACAGATCATCCGTCCGACCGGTCTTCTCGACCCCGTCGTCGAGGTGCGAAAACCCCTTGGCCAGATTGATGACATCATGCAAGAAATCCAAGCTCGCGCCGCGGTGAAAGAACGTGTCATGATTGTCACTCTCACCATCAAGATGGCGGAGGATCTGACGGCTTATCTAAAGCAAAACGGCATCAAAGTCACCTATCTTCATAACGAGACCAAAACGCTCGAAAGAACCGAGATTATCTATCAACTTCGTAAGGGCAAATACGACGTCCTAGTGGGCATTAACCTCCTTCGTGAAGGCCTCGACATCCCCGAGGTTTCTTTGATTTGCATTCTCGACGCCGACAAGGAAGGCTTTCTCCGCAGCACCACCTCCCTTATTCAGGTCACGGGCCGGGCCGCGCGCAACAGCCATGGCAAGGTCATCATGTACGCCGATGAGATGACCCAATCGATGAAAGAAGCCATCGCTGAAACTAATCGTCGGCGAGCCATCCAGGAAGCCTATAACGAAAAGTACGGAATTATCCCTACCACTATTGTGAAAGCCATTCGCCCGCCATTATCCAACAGCGAGAAAGACATTGATTCTCTTATGGGTATCGATGCCAAGAGTTCGCGGAGCGAAATCACTGCCAAAATCGCTGATCTCGAGAAGCAGATGAGGAGCGCCGCGAAGGAGTATGACTTCGAGCGGGCCGCCGAAATCCGGGATATCATTCTCGAAATCAAAGCGGGGATCGACAAATGAGACAGTTCACCAATTTGTACGACGTCTATATGTTCGATTTTGACGGAACACTTTTTAACACCCTCGATTCCCTTCGAGAAGTCTACGAAAAAGGATTAGCCGCCGTAGGCTACTCCTGTACCAAAGAGGAAGAAGAAGGCTTCACCCACATTTCACTCGACGAGTTGGGCCGCCAAAAAGGTATGGACGAGAAAACGAGGATTCGTTTTATTGAGGCGATCGACGAGGCGCTCAATAATCCTTCGTCCATGCAAAAGATCAAGATTTTCGATGACGTGGCGCCAACCCTCGACGCTCTCAAAAAGGAAAGGCGACTCCTTGGCATCGTCAGTGGGAACTCCGAGCCCCACATCCGACTCGTCTTACGCATGTTCGGCCTCGAGGAGACGTTTTCCTTCGTAGTCGGTTCCTCTTTCGATAGAAGGCCCAAACCATATGGCGACTGCATCATCGAAGCCAAGAAACATGTTCTGGGTTTTCCCTCATCTAACATGCTTTACATCGGGGATTCTTTGCAAGATCTTGAAACCGCCCATAATGGCGGGGTTCAGGAGTGCTTGATCGATCGGGAAGGGAGCCATCCCACCTATTCGTCACTCGCGATTAGCGCCCTCTACGATTTGTTGCCGCCACGATATCGGTCGTAACGCCCTACGGGCGAAAAGAAGTATCTCGTTGCCAAGATAGGACAATTAGATTAAAGTTATTAAGCGTCAATTTGGCGCAGGAGCTGGGCTATTATGAAATGGTATGACATCGTCTTCATCATTGTGTCACTCATTGTCATTACTTTAAGTTTGCTCCAAGGCGGCAAATCCGAAGGCGCTTCGGGTGCCATCACCGGAGGCGGCCTTAACGTTTTCGCCAAGACCAAGGAACGCGGATCTGAAAAGATTGTCAGCTGGATGACCTTTGGCTTCGCGATTCTTTTCCTCTTCTTAGCCCTCTTCATCATGGTGTCTAACGGCGCCAAGAGCTCTTCTTCCTCTACCGCTGCCGCTCTTCAGATGCTTCTATAATCGATCACCTTGTCAATCAAGGCCCAGCCTATGGCTGGGTTTTCTTTTATCTAGTGAAGAAGCCTCTGCGAAGTGCTATCTTAAACCCGTAATAAGTTATGGAAATTAAAGAATATGTAGCCGCCCGCAAGGACGTGATTAGAAAACGTCTTCTTGGAGCCACTAAGATACCGTGTTTGGCCATTATCCAGGTTGGCGAAAACGAAGCCAGCAATGCCTATGTTCGTGGCAAGCTCAAGGACTGCGCCGAGGTTGGATTGAAAGCCAACTTGATTCATCTTCCCGATTCCGTTACCCAAGACGAGCTTCTTTCCGTGATCGTCCGCTGCAATCTCGATCCCACTATCGATGCCTTTCTCGTGCAGCTTCCTCTCCCAAAATCCATCAGCGAGGCCGCCGTTAATGCGACCATCGATCCGAAAAAAGATATTGATGGGTTCTCCCCGTTTTCGCCTTTTGCTTGTTGCACCCCTAAGGGCATCATCGATTATCTTAGCGACGAAGGCTTCCCGTTTAGAGGCGCCAACGCCGTTGTTCTCGGACGAAGCCAAATCGTTGGCAAACCCATGGCTAAAATGCTCCTGGCCAAGGATTGCAACGTCACTGTCCTTCATTCAAAAACCACTCCTGAAGACATGCGCTTCTATCTCAAACACGCCGACCTCGCGGTCGTCGCCATCGGGAAAATGGGTTTTCTCGATGCTTCCTTTGAATTGAAGCCGAGCGCCTGGGTCGTCGATGTGGGAATTAATCGCGGGGAGGATGGCCATCTCCATGGCGATTGTGTCCCCGGCCTTCTCGTGGCCAAACAAACCCCGGTTCCCGGGGGCGTCGGACTCTTGACTCGACTCGCTCTACTTAACAACCTGATGGAGGTTATCGACTAATGAATTTCTCCGTATCCAATTCTTATGTTTACGGCCTCGAAAGGGCCGTCAAAGCTTCCGGCAATCCGATGCGCACCGTCATCGATACCACTCCCGCTGATGAAAAAGACTTTCTTCGCGCCGAAAAACTCGGTTCTTGCCATAATGGCGAAGGCCATGATAACTACTTGAAAGGCATTACCGTTCAAGTCGACATCTGCGCGCCCTTATACTGGTGGAAAGAGGCTCAGCGTTACCATTGGTTCGACTTTGTGAGCAGCGAATCGACCATGCACTGCCTTCTCAAATTCGACGTCGCCGCCCAATGCGTCGACGAGACCGATCCCAAAATCCTCGAGAGGATGAAAGAGCTCGTGTCCGAATATAACGCCATCCCTGTCGATCCTCTCCATGCCGATGAGCAAAAAGCCAAGTGGCGGGTCCTCGTGGCTTCGCTCCCCGAAGGCTTCTGCCTCGCCGCGACGATGGTCACCAATTACCAACAGCTTAAGACCATGTACATTCAACGTCGTCAGCATCGCCTTCGTGAGTGGCATGTCTTCTGCGATTGGTGCGAAGGTTTGCCTCACTTCATGGAGCTAACCGGCGCCGCGAAATTCGTTACTCCCGTCGAACAAAAAACTCGGATTTGATTCCGAGTTTTCTTTTTCTATAGCTTTATTTCTTCTCGTCTTTGGTATCGTCTTTTGGCGCTTCAATTGCGTCGGGCTTTTTCTCGATGGCGGGCGTTTCTTCGGCGGTGCTTTCTGGTTCGTCCGGTGCCACCTTTTCCGTGGCATCGACTGTTACGATCACGTCATCTTTTGGCATCTCGGGGCCATTCTGAGCGGCTTTTGCAGCTCTTTTGAGCTTATTGGTCACCAACATGACCCGCGTGGTTTCGATGAGAAGACCCAAGCCGGCTATGGACATGATGGCTCCGGTGATGATGAGAACGATGCGGAAAAAGACCTCTTCGTTACTCATATAGACCAAGACGACGACTCCGAGGGCCACGAGGCCGAGGCCGAGGATTATCTCCACAATGGGCATCACCAAACCGAAGAGCTTATCGATGATGAAGGCGATGGCGTAGGCCAGGAAGACGGCTCCGGCCACGATGAGGATGATAGCGATGAAGGTGCTTAGGAAGCTGACGATGTACGAGACCGCGGTTCCGGGCATGGTGACCAAGGTGACGCCGAGGGCGAGTTCGATGGCCCCACCGATGACAAAGTCATAGCTGAGTTTCTTCTTGTCGGTGGCGGAGAGAATCGGCAGAAAATTCATCAGGATTTTTAAGAAACCATCCACAATGAGGAAACACCCCACAATGAGTAAAATGGTGTCTTGGAGTTCTTTGTTGTCGGAAAAGGCGATAGCTAAGATGCCGGCCACGAGCATAAGAGCGGCTTCGACGTAGTTCCACACTACCCACAAAACTCCGCCCTTAGAAAAATCGAACGGTTTGTGCGGTTTTTTGACTTTATTTACCATGTTTTGACCTCTGCTACCGCTTATTTTAACCTGAATTTTCATCGGATGGTTAGAGACAATGGCGTGGACGAGCCAAAGAAGCATAAAATGAACCCATCGAGGATTTACTTATGGATGAAAAGACGCTTCGTCAATATGCCCACTTGATCGTCAATGCCGGGGCCGCGGTTAAGAAAGGCCAGCCGGTCATTATCCGAACTGACATTAAGAATGAATGGTTTGCCTCCATTGTGGCGGAGGAGTGCTTTCGCGCCGGAGCAAGCCGCATCGTCTACGAATGGAAGAGCGCGGTTCTAGCCAAACTCGATTACCAATATGGCGATGTGAAGGTCTTTGCTCACGCCGATCCCCTTTCGATCGCCCTCTACAAATACCAAGCTGACGAGCTCCCGGCCTTCATTTGGCTCGACAATGATGATCCGGATGGTCTCAAAGGCGTCGACGCCGCGAAAGTCGCCGAAATCAAACGCCTCAGTTATGCCGATATCGCTGCCTACCGGGAAAAAGCCGAGAACAAGTATCAATGGACTATCGCCGGATGCTATGGCAAAGAATGGGCCCAGAAGGTTTTTCCGAAGCTTTCTGAGAAAGCGGCCAAAGAAGCCCTATGGACGGCCATCCTCAAGACGTCGCGGGCCTTCGAGGGCGATCCTCTCGCCAATTGGACGGCTCATGAAAAGGACCTCAAGGCCCGCTGTGCCCACCTCAATTCGCTTGGTTTACGGAAGCTACACTATACCGCCGGCAACGGAACCGACCTAACTGTGGGGCTCATCCCCTCCGTCATCTTTATGGGCGGAGGCGAGACGACCCTTCAAGGATCTTTCTTTCAGCCCAACATTCCGACCGAGGAATGCTTCACTTCTCCGATGCGCGGCGAGGCGGAAGGCATCGTCTACGCCTCCAAGCCGTTAGCGTATCAGGGTCAATTAATTGAGAACTTCTCCGTCCGCTTTCACGAAGGCAAAGCTGTTGAGGTTCATGCCGAGAAAGGGGAAGGGGCTCTTCGAAGCATCCTGAGTTTGGATGAGGGCAGTGCCTATCTAGGCGAGTGCGCCCTCGTGCCTTTCGACTCGCCCATTAACCAAACCGGTCTGCTCTTCTTTAACACCCTTTATGATGAGAACGCCTGCTGCCATTTGGCCCTCGGCCGGGGCTTCACCGACCTCTACCCCCATTTCGAGAAATACACCGAAGAGGAGCTTCATGCCTTTGGCATCAATAAATCCCTCTCCCATGTCGACTTCATGATTGGGACGAGAGACCTTTCAATTGTCGGCATTGACGATAAGGGAACGGAGATCCCCCTCTTCAAGAACGGCACCTGGGCCTTCTAAGCGACGTAACATTAATCCATCCTCGCCGGATGGATTTTCTTATGCCGAATCGCATCCACAAAAAAACGGGCGTTTCCCGATAGGGGCTCAGGAGGGACGCCCGATCGAAACCTCAATGAGGTCTCACTATCCTTACGTATGAACCAATCATTTTGTTGGTATTGTTTTCAAAATGTTTTTTAACATTCCTGTGCATCCACGATCGAAGAGAAGGGGATGCGAATGTCATTGATCTCGATGAAGTGATAAAAAGAGTCGATTCTTTTGATGGGTCCTCGGCTCTCCTTGATGGCGCCGGCGAGGAAAAAGGAGATGGCCACCTCTTGTCCTCGGTACGAGGAAAGGATCGCGTTGATTTCCTCTGCCTTGTCGGAAGAAATGAGTGGCTTTTCAATGGCGTTCTTCTTCCTATGCATGGTGGACATGAAGTCCTCTTGTTCGATCAGGGACTTATACGGCGCCCATTTGGCCATTCCACGTTCTTTCATCGTTTATGGCCCCCAATCTGTTCATGTCTCTGTTTGGCCGTTGAGCCCTGTAGCAAACTCGAGCAGCGGAGCACGCTGTTCTTGCCGAAGACGGATCGGATGGTGTCGAGCGATTCGTCGAGGCGCTTCCTCTCGAGGCTTTCCGACCCGTCCTCAAATAAGGAAAGCTGCTCATGGCCACTTTGTCTCAGTTGGCCGTAGGAGATGCCTAAACCCCTCATCGGCAAATCGGGGGCGCCCCTCATTAAGTCCGCAATACCTTCATAAAGGCAATCGGTGTCATCGCTTGCGATAGGCAGCGTCATTTGTTTGGCATACGATCCCCGCTCATTGGAATAACCTAACCACAGGGAGACCCTGCCCGCTACGGCGCCAGTTTCTCGCAGTCTCGCGGCGAGGTCGTCGTTCATCTCGCGCAAAAGAAGAAGCGCCTCGTCTTTGTGGTAATTGCGTCGTAAGGTTTGCCCATTGGATAATCCCTTCTCTTTAGGCACGTATTTGCATTCGATGTCGCTTTCGTCCCGCCCATTGGCGAGTTCGTGGAGCTGGTGGCCCATGATCCCGAATTCCTTGGTGAGGAGAGATACGTCAGCCTGAGCTAATTCGCGTAAGCTATGGATCCCGATGCGGGCTAAGTGACCCGAGATGCCGTGGGCGATCCCCCACACTTCGGTAATGGGGCTTATCGCCCATAATTTCGTCGGGACGTCCTCATAATCCCAATGGGCGATGTAGGGTTCGCGTTTTTTGCCCTCGTGATCGAGGGCGATTTTGGCAAGGAATATATTAGGCCCAATGCCGGCGGTGGCGACGAGGCCCAATTTATCTTTGATGTCCTTTTGGATGCGGGAGACGATTTCCTCCGGCGAGCAATGATAAAGATTGAGGTACGGTCCCAGGTTAAGGAAGCTCTCGTCGACCGAATAGACGTGGAGGTCCTCTTCCGCGACGTAATCGAGGAAAATGGCGTTGACCTTCGCGGACATCTGGAGGTAGAACGACATCCTCGGCACGGCGTAAATCATGCCTTTGACGAGGGGCAAATCCCGGCGGCGGCACACGTTTTTGACCCCGTATTTCTTTTTGAGGTAAGGGGTGGCCGACATGACGATGGAGGAACTGGAGCGATAAGGGTCGCAGCAGACGAGGGGCGTGGTGAAAATATCGAGGTGTCGGGCGCTGCACTCGCAAGAGGCGTAAAAGCTTTTAAGGTCGATCGCGGCCACACACTTTTCCATCTCGCTCCTCCTTGGGACTTCTATTTAAACGGAAAAGGCGAAACGATTGGAGTCTTGATTTATCAAGAGTTAGCCGAGAGCGGAGTATTTCTGTGCTAAACTTTACAAGTACCTTTCGGAGGTGGCCTATGGAACTCGGTTTAATCATAACGGTGGTCGTTCTTTCCGTGCTGACCCTCGCGCTTTGCGGGTTTTTGTTATTCACTGTCAAAAAGCAGAAGCCTTCTGACGACGGTGGGAAAAACCTCTCAGATGCCATCGTAGGTCTTTCCACGAATTTACAGTCTGTCCACAATGACGTGATTTCGGTCAAAAGCGACGTCTCCAATTTTGAAAAGAATGTCCCACTCTATATCACTTCCGAATTGAACAAGCAGATGCTTAACGTCCAAAAGCAGTTAGGCGATCAGGCCAATCAGGACAACCAACGCATCGTCTCCTTCCAAAAAAACGTGAACGACACCCTGTCTAATAGCACCTCCCTTACAAACAAAGCCTTGGCAGAATCCATCGCGGCCATTAACAAGAAAGTCGATGACAATTTCCTCGCGATTAACAACAAGGTCAGCGAGTCGCTCACCAGCGGTTTCAAAAACACCTCGGAGACCATGGGTAGCCTCAAAGAGACCCTCGGTAAGATGACCGAGGCCCAAGCTAACCTTGAGAAACTTCAATCCGACGTCGTTTCGCTCAACAATGTCCTAACAAGCAATCAGACGCGCGGCCAATACGGCGAGCTCCAATTGCAGATGATTCTCGAGGCCACCTGGCCGAATGGCAAAGGCACCTTCTACGAAGAGCAGTATTTCATCGCCAAAGCCAAGGATGGCTCGGACATCCGGCCGGATGCCGTGGTCTTTTTCCCACGCCAACACGCCTACATTTGCATCGATAGCAAGTTCCCTTTGACCCACTACGCCAAACTCTTCAGCGGCGAAAAACTGACTGAGGAAGAGGAAAAGGCCGAGACGGATCTCTTCAAAAAGGACGTCAAAGCCAAGTTCAACGAAGTCGCCTCCAAATACATCATCCCGAACGTCACCACCAACCAAGCCATCATCTTTATTCCGAATGATGGCATTTTCGCCTACATCCATAGCGAGTTTAAGGATATCGTCGAAGACGGCTTACGCCGCAATGTCGTGATGGCCTCACCCTCTGTCTTACAACCAATCCTCGTCACTTTCCACGCGGCTCAAATCGATGCGGAGCGGGCCGAAAACCTCGGAGAGATGAAACAGGAGTTGGCCTCCCTCGGCAAAGACTTCCAAATCTTTGGCGAGAAATGGAGAAAACTCCACGACAACGTCGACCGGCTTCAAAACACCACGAACGATGTCGACAAGACCATCAAGAGAATGGATGGGAAGTTCAATCAGATCTCTAACGTCGAAGGCACCGATGCCATCGAAGACGCGGAGCCGAAGGGAATCGAAAGCGAAGAAGCGGCGGCCATTCCCGCCCCCGAAGACGATGCCAAATAGGGTAATCGGATACTTATGGAAACAACCAAAAAACGAAGCTTGATTTTCGATCTCGATGGTACCCTTTGGGACGCCATCAGTGGTCTCACCATAGCCTGGAACGCCGCCATGGCCAAAGAGGGCCAGGACATCCATTTCACGGATGCCATCATGAAGGGCTACATGGGCCTCACCCCCGAAGAAACATGCCCTTTGGCTTTTCCTAATCGCACCAGGGCCGAACAGATGCGGCTTTTCCGAGCCTGCTTCCAGTCGGCAATCAACTATTTGGGCCGCCATCCGGGAATGCTCTACCCCTTTGAAGAAAAGGTCCTCGCCGAGCTAAGCGAGACCTACGATCTCTATCTCGTGAGCAACTCGGACAAAGGTTACGTCGAGAATTACCTAAACGCCTGCGCCATGGGCAAGTACTTTAAGGGCCATGTCTGCGCCGGCGACACCGGAGCCCCCAAGTGGCGGAATATTCGCTACATCATGGAACAAAATAGTATCAAAGAGGCCCTCTACATCGGCGACACCGAGAAGGACCGCCTTGAGACCAAGACCGCGGGGATTCCGTTCATTTGGGCGGCATATGGTTTTGGCGTGCGCGTTCAAGCCAAATACTATATCCGCAACCTTACCGAGCTTGCCCTCGCGGCAAAACAAGTGTTCGGCAACTGAACTCTGTTCGTTGTAAGTGATTGCCGGATTGACTATAATAGCAAAGCGTTTTGGGGCTGTAGCTCAGCTGGGAGAGCACGTCGTTCGCAACGATGAGGTCGCGGGTTCGAGCCCCGTCAGCTCCACCAAACACGATGATAAAGGGCGACCTGCAGGCCGCCCTTTTTATCTTAATATATCGTTCGTTGACTAACAGAATTTATTTCGAATTTTGTAAAGAGTTGTCGGGTTTTCTTCAAAACACATATCAGGGCCATGTCGACTGTGTGGTACCAAAGAGTAAGCCGTTTTTTGATTCGTCCCAAAGAAAAAAAGATCAAAGATTATTTTTTGTTGTTGGGGTCGTCAAGAATATCGCCACACCTAATTGTGTTTAGGTCATGGCGCATCGTACCGTCAATGTCGTCCATTCCCTCTTCGTAAGTGAAAATTACGGAAAGGCCATTCTCTTTATAGATTTTTGCCTTTCCTTTGGCGTTGTCATCGTAAGTTTTGTCGGATCCCCACAGTCCTAAGTGTTCAACATAAATGTTTTGTTTCTGTTCATCGAGCTGATCCGGGAACCGATTTGGCAAACAGAAGTCAGGCTGAAATTTCTTTTGTTCGCCATTAACGTCCACCCACAAAGTGGCTTCATAGATGTGTTCGATTTTGTGGTTGAAGAAATAATTATCGATTTCCCGTTCGGTCTTGCTTTTAACTTTATGCCCGTCAGTGCATTTCTTTGGGCTGGTGTAATCGGCTGCCAAAACCATAGCCTCTTTGCACCCGGAAATATGAAGGAAAAGTTCCTTTTTGGCATATTTTCGATAGCATTCAATGCAGAAGTGGTGGCCGAATTTGGTCGGTTTCCCACAAATTAGACAATAAACCGAATCGGTGTCTTCCTCGCCTCCGATGGCGTGGGCTTTCGTTTTAAACTCTTTTCGTTCGTCATCCTCGTCTGCGTTCTCGGACGCCTTCTTCTCGGGAACCTCGATTGCTGGTTTCGCCTGAACCGAATTGCATTTCGGGCAGGCCTCTTTCGCCAGATGCCAAGTCCCGCATTTTTCACACTTAACGACTTCGCCTGTTTGCATCATTTTTGAATGGATGAAACAAAGTGGATATTTGCCAGAGGGACGACCGCAAATAGCGCAGTGATTTTGAGCTCCATGAGCTTCCGGCTTCTCCTGAGCTTTCACTGGCCCCGAGACCATCTCTTTTGTTTCTTTCTTCTCTTTTTCTATTTTTTCGAAGCATTCGCGACAATACTGGAAAGAACCAAATGTTGGTTTTCCACAAACCTTGCATTTTCCCATAATAACACTCCTAAACTTCTTGTAATCATACACCATTATGTTGACCAATAGTGCTTTGTTGTGGTGAGTGTCCAAAGAAGCGAGTTTACTAATTTACTTAAATTTTTACCAAAAAAACAGCAATTACAACTCGATTATCAAGAGCCTGCTACTCCAAAAAATGTAGCCGATCGTCGAAAAAGGCTGGGTTTTCGAGCCAACCAATAATGGATAATCTTTTTTGTCATGTCCGCCATGGATTAGAAAACGGCTTTGAACCGCGAAGGCAAAGCCGTTGATGGCAAAAAGAACTAATCTAGAACATCAAACGACGAAGGTCAGATTGATCGATCCGTTCCCCACTTGTGCATGCAACGATTTGCTGCCGGTGGTCGCGGCCAGATAAGAAGGCAAGTTGTTTGAGCCGCTACCTGTGTGGGAGTTGATGGTGTAATCGCTCATCGGGCCTTTGAGGTTGCCGCTGATGGAGCCATTAGACGTCGTCAGATTGATGGCGTTCGACACATCGATAGCGGAGAGACCGATCCAGCCATTAGAGTTGGCTATCGAAAGGTCGGTGGCCGATACGACGTTCTTCACGTCCTCGTGACCGTTTAAGGTCTCGATATCGATGGAAGAAGAAGACAAACCATTCACATCGATAGAGCCACTGGCGGTATGAAGCGTTGCCGAAGTGGGGGCAACGATAGTTTTCGCGGTGATGGAACCATTGGAATTCGTGCATTCCAACTTGCCAGAAAGCGTGGTGTTTTGGACGCTTTCGGCGCCATTCATATCGGACAAAGTCAAACTTTCGGCCGATAAATTGTTGACGGAGATGGCCCCATTTTTGGTCTCAAGGCGAACGGTGTCTGTCATCGACATATTCGTTAGCGTGATTGATCCATTGGCGACGCTCACGTCGAGCTCGGCTCCATACGAAGAAGGAAGGGATAGAGCTAGAGTCTTCTGCGGGCGGGCCCACGAGAGGAAGTCAAACCAGGAATAAGCGGAAGAGTCGACGGTTAAAGAAAGATTGGCCCCATCATCAGCGAAGACGTATTTCTCGTGGTTGTTCTCGCCGTAATGGATGTGAACTTGGCTATCGGGCGAGGTTTCGATTGTCACGGCAGCCGAGGTGTCTTCGATGGCGATGGTCGTAAAGGCCTTCGGGGATTCATAATCGGCGTAGACATAGGGTGTGCTGTTAGAAAGCCTGGTCGCGTCAAAGCCGACGCAAGCGGCGGCGACCGTCATGACGATAAAACCGGATCCGATGGCGGTGGCGCCGACTATTAGAAGAATTGCTAGTGTTTTTTTCATGGTGTTACCTCACAAACAGACTTTTGATACTGCGGCCCAGTTTACCGCTGATGCCAACGAAAGACTTGCCAAGATAATACGTCCCGATCCCAGCGAATATGCCAATGCCGAGGGCGATAAGCCCCGCCCCAAAGACGGCAAATCCGGACAGTGGTCCATAAACGAAGCCGTTATAGAAGGCGGAAGGGATAGACCACAAACCGCTGGCGAGGCAAGAGACGGCAATCACTCCGGCAATGAGGGGGACGAGCCATACGAGGAGATAGGCAACAAAAATGAGGACGATGGCGGTGATGGCCAAGGGGAACCATAAGGGGAAGCCCAAGATCAGGAGAACGACGTTGAGGGCCCAACTGCCGGTGTTAAGGGGGCTTTTGGCAAAGGAGGTTTTTACCACTTCCTTAAGCGGGCGGTCGCTTTTGATCTGGCGGACGATGTCATCAATGGGTCCGAGATCCTTTACGGCCTCTTCCTCGCTCTTGCCGCTTTCGATGCGGTCATCGATGCTCGAGGAATAATAAGCGACACTGTCGTCGATGTCCTTCTCCGGCAAACCATTCAGCCGGTCGCGGAGTAAGACCAGAAAATCATGTTTGTTCATATGGCATCCCCCTTCTTAATAAAGTCGTAAGCCGCCATCACGTCGGACCAGTCTTTCAGGAAGGCCTTGATCTCGGCCTTGCCCTCATCGGTGAGGTGGTAGTAACGGCGCAACCGTCCATTGTGTTCAACCGAGTAAACCGAGAGGCAATTCTGCTCCTCTAGGCGACGCAGAATCGGGTACAGGGTCGATTCGCTGATCTCAATGATCCCCGATAGATCCTGGACAATTTGGTAGCCATAGTTGTCTTGGCGCTCAAGGGCTTTGAGCACGCAAGCCTCGACAATACCTCGTTTCATCTGTGGGTCCATAGCGATACTATATGCTGCATAGTATTATGTGTCAACAACCTTCGAAGCGGGATTGGGTCAAAAGAACTGGCCGATTGCGAAACAAAAAGTCCTATAATCTGACCACAAAAAAGTTTTCAAGTTCAAGACCGTTTTTCGCGCCTGCGGTGATACCTAATTAGGGCAAACGAAGCGTGCGGGAAAGGATCCGACATCAATGAAAAGCCAAAACCCAAATCTACAGGAGGCTTGGGAATGACCACTCGACCGAATATCGTTGTGTGAAGGCAGGCGGTTCAATCGTGGTTAGGAAATGCGTCTTCGTGGAGAGTCCATTATCTACCAAAGGGTCGGGACTCCGGCTTCGTAATGCCAACCGCCAGCGGAATAGGTTTCGCTGTAGCAATAAAGGGTGGAACCGGTTAATTCCTCATTGTAACTTTTGAAGGTAATCAAACTCCATTGCCCGGCTGTTCCTTCGAAATAAACCGTCTTAAGGCCGTCGCAGTAGTCGAACGAACTTTCATCAACCAAGGTCAGGCTAGCTGGCAGGACAATCGAAGTCAGGCCACTGTCCATGAATGACGTGAAGAGCAAGGAGCTTACGCCTGAAGGAACTATGATTGTGGAAAGACTATCGCAGTAGTAGAAAGAGCCCCGCGGAATCGACGTTAAGGTCATGCCGGCTTCGAATGTGACGGAGGCGAGTTGTCTGCAGGCGCAGAAGGCGTAATCACCCAACGACGTCACGCTATTGGGAATGGTTACGCTTGTCATCTTTGAGTTATAAAACGCCCGTTCCCCAATGCTTGTGATGCTGTTGGGAATGACGACGTTTGTTAGAGAATCGCAACTCGAAAAAGCCCAATCGGCAATCGCTTTGACAGGTTTGGTATTATGAACGGCAGGAATGACGATGTCGGTAATGGTGCCGGAATAGGTTTCGCAAATGTAATAACTCTCGTCTGGTGACAATTTGTACATTATGTCATTTGCGGCCACTCCGGAATACTTGATGGCCAGGCTCGTCAGAGTGACCACGTCGGTGTTGTAAGACTCATAACGAATCTGGAAAAAATAAGGCAACGTATCGAAAGTGGCGGGAACTCCAGAAACCAAGTCGACATAGTTGAGGAGATTATTATGATTTGCTCCAGTATACACTCGGAGTGTGGCGGGTCCGGAAAAAACAGCTGTTATTTCGGTAATTCCCACAATGGCCGTCGTGCTGTCGTTAGAAATGGTCGTTCCCATGTACATCTCGCCGTCAGACCCGCCAAAAACAAAACTATTCCCCGGGCCGGCCTTGACTGATTCGTAATTAATTTTGATGCCAGCAACGGTATCTTGGAGATAAGTATAGTTCGTAGTATCGGTCGTCAAACTCTTTCTGTTATCGAGATCGAGTTCATTGAGAGCCCAGGTTGCCTTTAGTGTTATATCGGTCGTGACTGTATTAACCATAAAATCCCAGGCAACTGAATCAAGAGTCCAACCGGTAAAGGTATAGTTGGCTTTGATAGGAGCGGCTGGCTCGGCGGCTAAGCCGCCATAATCGACGGTCTGTGAACCGACCGCGGATCCGCCATCGCTGTCGAAGGTAACGGTATAGGAGCCAATTGACCAGTGGGCCTTGAGAGTGATGTCGGAGGTAACGGTATCAACCAGGAAATCCCATTGCGTTGAATCAAGATACCAGCCAGCGAAAGCGCAACCGGTTTTATTTGGAGTGGCCGGAACCGTAGCTTTGTCGCCATAGTTAACCTGTTGGGCATCGACCAACGAGCCGCCGTCGCTATCGAATGTGACGGTATAGGAGTCTATTGACCAGTGAGCTTTTAAAGTGATACCGGAAGTTACCGTATCGACCAAGAAATTCCATTGCGTAAGATCATGATACCAACCGGCGAATGTGTAGTTGGCCTTGACCGGTGTGGCGGGCTCAGCAACCAAGCCGCCAAAATCGACGGTTTGTGAACTGACCGCAGATCCGCCGTCACTATCAAAAGACACGGTGAACGATAGGGGTTCCGAACTGTTTGAACTTGCGGACGAACTAGAGGATGAGCCAGAGGATGAACTTGATGAAGAACTAGCTTGTGAACTTGACTGGCTGCTGCCAGAAGAACTCGAAGAGCTGGTTGGGTTAGATGAACTTGCTTGGCCACTCGATGATGATGTTTCGCCGCTGCTAGACCCCGATGACCTGAAGTTAGGCGAAGCGAGACAGGCTACGGTTATTCCAGATACTAGTAATAAAAGCAGTAGAATCGACACAGTAAGAACTCTCTTTTTCTGATTCTGCCCTTTATCCATGGATATTGCCTTTTTCTAATTCGTTTAAGTGTAAGTCTGCAAAAGCGTTAAGTGAAGCAGAAATCGAAGGAAATTGTCGAATTGAAATTCGTTGTGTCTTTGCTGACAGACGTTATCACCTTTCAGATCAATCGTTAGACCTTGTCTGGAGCGGACTCCGTCACGCCACTCACTCGCAGCACTTCCGTAGCAATATATCGTATTTGTTCAACAAACGAAAAACGAAAAAAGAAGAATTTGGGACCTCCGAGCTCTGGGGTTGGGGGCGACGATAAAAGCGATTACGAGAACAGTCTTTTTGCTGGGTTTCTAGCTTCCGCGGATGGCGGTCGACTAAGATTGGCTGCGGTCGGAAATTTTTCACCTCTAGGAAAAATCGGATCCATCCCTCAACACGTATGCTGGAGCGTGACGATGTCGCAAAGTTTATCTCACGTACGAAATAAAGTGTCATAAGGAAAAGGTTTTTCATTTATTGGGAACTGTTAAAAGGCAATTTTCTTATAATAATGGCATTAGAAAAACTACTATTTTTTTATTGAAATATTCGTGTTGTCGAGAAGTAGATGGCCTTGTTAACAAAAGAAAATTATAGGCATTAAATAATAACATTCATAAAATAAAAATAATTTAAACGTTGCGATGAAAAAACGTCTCTTCATTCGGCAAAAGAAGAAGCGACAAAAAAGTTCATATTTTTCTTGATTTTGCCTTCAGACCATTCTATAAAAATGGCGTTGTGAAACTAGCCAAGAAAATGGAGGGTTAAGGGTTGGTATAAGTCACAGCTAAAAAGCAGGCACGCTAATCGACCTTGTTCCGTGATAATGACTCGGAAAAAGCGGAGATCTCCTTCTTAGTTGGTTCGATGAGTGATGACGAGGGCCTATAGAGCCATTAGCCACCGCGCGGAATACTTGAAATTCCGTATACTAGCCCGACCGCTCAAACGTTTTCAGCGATCGCTAGCGTATCTAGTTTCCGTCTATTTACATTTCCAGAAAGGAATTTTATGAAAAAAGCTCTTTCGCTTCTCTTTTTAGGCACGCTTCTTGCTTCCTGCGGCAACCCCTCTTCAGGGACCAAAGGCGCGACCATCTCAGGCTCGGACTATGATCCCGAAGGGGGCGCAGATGCCTACGCCAATGCCGGCGATCAGACGAGTGACATGTACTACCAGCATCCTGATTTCTATGACATGACCTCTAATGACCATTTGACGATCCTATCCCAATACAAGACGTTTCAGCAAACAACGGAGTACAGTTGCGGTCCTGCCGCGGCTTTGACCGTTCTCACTCACTACGGAATCACCAATTACACGGAATGGGATCTCGCCGTCGGCATGCATGCGTCAGTTGACGAAGAGACTTCCGGCCTCCCCGGCACCGCCGATGAGTTTGGCGAGTACGGGACCTCGGTTGGCAAGATGTACGACTTCTTCTCCACTCTACCCAACATTCAGATCGTCGAAACGAGTTATCTTCAAACTTACGAAGAGAGCCAGCTTTTGGCCGAAGGCGATTGCGCTCCGGCCGACGTTGGCAACCTTCCCGGCGCCTTTTCTTGGTGGGCACCATATGCCTCGGGCCTCGACGGCGAAGGCAACCCCATCTATGTGGACGACGCCAAAGACGCCAAGTTCACAAGCTGGGTCCTCACTCACCTCGGTGACAACCAACCCATCATGGTGGAATGGGGGGATTGGGATGGCCACTGGCAGACCATCATCGGCTACGACACGATGGGAACCGCTTCAGTTGGAGACGACATGATAATCGTGGCCGACTCTTACGATACGAGCGATCATTGCCAGGACGGTTATTACTTCTATCCGGTCGAGCGTTTCTTCTATATGTGGAAGGACCGCGCGATTGCCCCGAAGCCGTTCCAACTTCAGCCCTACATGATCATCGACCTGAAATAGCAACTTCGCCCTCCCCTAAAAACCGCCGCTTTCCACCCTTAAGGGAAACGGCGGATGGATGCCCCGACAGGCATCCTTTTTCTTTTTTGGGTGGAAACATGACTTTAAGGACCTAATCGGCCCCAAGAAACGTGGTCAGGCCGTCGCATTTTCGTTAACCGGAAGACTAAAACTCCAGTTCTGTTCTCGCACTATCGGTAATAAAAGAAATGGTGTGACAAAATCATTTGAAAATTTGAATCTTTTTCTTTCATTTTTTCCAAAAGAATTCAAATTGATTGCCTGATGACCCCCACTTGAGAGGCACAGCCTCTTCCTATCACAATTGGCGCGTCCGTTCCTTCCACGGTCGTGCTATGATTAAACGATTAAAGGGCGGCGATTACCCACTAGAAAAAATGGAAAAAAACATAAAAAGAGCGCGAATTCTAAGGGCTATTGTTTTGGGCCTGTTCGTTTTGGCCTTTTTCTTCAATCTTCTCATCCTATGGCTGCCGCTTACTTCGCAAGTTGGTTCTGCCTCAATTTGGTCGTTAGCCAACGAAACGGGCTCGGGCCTCGAACGGGTTTTTCCATTATGTTTGGAATTTGCCTTCTTTGCCTCGCTGATCTTCGTCGTCCTGTCTGCCCTTGAACTGCTTCGCAACAAGAAATCAGGCAATTATTTCTCTGCCCTCTATTTCTTGGCCTACGAGATTGCTCTCTTCGTCTATCAGATCATCTATCACTATCTCGGACTTAACCTTTTCGTACTGGTGATTTTGACGCTTGTTGTGGTCACGGCGGCTTTCGCTCTCTCAGTGAGGGCCAACGCCTTAACGAAACCCGAGTCGGTCACCGAAAGCCAGGTCAACCCGGAATCCAAAAAGTCCGCTAGAGCGCTTCTCATCATTGTGTCGCTCGGCCTTCTCGTTTTGCTTCTTTGCCAATTGTTCGTTCCGCTATACGTGGTCGGAGAAGGCTCTTCCGCCCATAGCGCCGTCCTCGGCCAGATCCTCTTTGCCACCAACGCCTTTAAGGAAGACTCCGCCTACTGTCTCGTCAACCTCGTTCTTTTCATCGGCGTGTTCCTCTATTTCGTCTCCTCGCTGTCCTTTTTCTGGAGCGACAAGAAGCATTTCGTCCGCCTGTCGAAGAGAGTCCTTTACGCCGAAATCGCCGTCTCCTTTGAGTTCTTCATGCTCGGCTACGTCATTCAGTTTGTCTATTCTCTGCAAGGCTTCACCAGCAACTCGCTGTCCTTCATCCCCTTTGTCGTCTTCTGTCTGATGGCCTTGCCGTATTCCATTTTCAAGGGCCGTTTCGATGTGGCGAACGGCCTTGTGGAGGCTCCGAAAAAGGGCCGTCATCACTTTGAGAACATCGAACCGCTCATTTACCTCATCCTCGTCACGGCCGTAACCGTCATTTCTCTTTTCTTTAACATTCTCGACGTCCATTTCACCTCCCAGTCCTACTCGGAGGACATCCAACTGACGGGTTTCAAACTTCTGACCGATTACCCCTCCCTAAGCTCGGGTTACCAGATCATGGCTTTTGGGATCATCGTGATGCTCATCTGCTCGGGCATCGGTCTCATCCTTTGCCTGTCGGCCTTTTTCTCCCACTATAAGCATTTCGGAAACCTCTCGAAGGCTGTTACCTTCGTCAACGCGTTCTTCATCTTCCTCTTCGGCCTCTCCGGCCTCTACTTCTCCATTGCGAGCGAGATCATGGAAGAAAGCACAATCGAGGTTATCCACTACTACAATCCTTCCTTCAGCGCCACGTATTCCTACTCGATAAGGTCAGATGTTCTCTATTGTCTTTTCATCGACGTCGCGATTATCGCCGTGATGATCGTGCGGAAAGCCCTTAACGGAGAAAAAGGCAACCTCGAAGTCGAGGCCGCCAGCATCCAAGGCGTCGGAGGAGGCGGATCCCCCTCGCCTCTTGGCAGCGACGAGGTCACCGAAACCAACTTTGATCCCTGCCCTGCCTTTTCCGAAATCGACTCTAAAGACGAGTTCTTTGTCGAAGATTTATCAAAACGTCGGAGTCTCGCCGAGCCAACGCCCTCCCTTAACGGCCTCGTGAGGTTCGTCGTCCAATATGCCAAAGATTGCCGTTTGCACCTGTCCTACAACTATGAGGATATGGCCACCTTCGTCTCTGGCCTTGGCGCCTGCCGCTTAACCATTCTTCAGGGTATGTCAGGAACTGGCAAAACCAGTTTGCCGAAGATCTTCTCAGAAGCCATCGACGCCAACTGCGACATCGTCGAGGTCGAGTCTTCGTGGAAGGACAAAAACGAATTGCTCGGCTATTACAACGAATTCTCCCGCAAATACACCCCGAAAAAATTCACGCAGGCCCTCTATAAGGCCGCTCTCAACCCCGAGATTCCGACCTTCATCGTCCTCGATGAAATGAACCTTTCGCGCATCGAATACTATTTCTCAGATTTCCTCTCCCTTATGGAAAACGAGGAAGGGAAGCGCGAGCTGAAACTCTTAAACATCAACCTGCGGGTGGCCGATAACGGGGTCTTCCACGATTACCGCGTCCTTGCGGAAGGACACACAATCAAGATTCCTTCAAACGTCTGGTTTGTTGGCACGGCTAACCGCGATGAGTCGACCTTCGTCATCTCAGACAAAGTCTATGACCGCGCGCACACCATGAACTTCACCAAACGCGCTCCGAAGGTCCGCGACTACGACGATCCGATCCCTCAGAGGTTCTACACCGCGGAAACGCTTCTTTCTCTCTTTAATTCCGCCAAAAGCAAGGGAACCTTCGATGCCGAAAACAACGAAACCATCAAGAACGTGGAGGCTTTGCTCTCTCCGTTCAACATCTCTTTTGGCAACCGCATTCTCAAGCAAATCGAGGATTTCGTCGATATTTACGAAGAATGCTTCCCTGGCAAGAACGTGGAAGCCCAGGCGGTGGAGACGATCTTGCTTAGCAAAGTCGTGAGCAAACTTGAAGTGAAGACCATCGACGACAAAGAAGGCCTCGTCAAGGAGTTCGCGGACCTCGGACTCAACCGCTGCGCCGATTTCATTAGCAAACTGAACGAGGACTGACATGCCTAAAGCGCTGCGGCCCCATTTCGAAGATTACAAACGCCTGGAAGCCGTTTTGAGCCCGGTCTCGCTTTTCGCTTCGAAGTATCAGAGCCTCACCATTCCGGAGTACAACTACCACTCCGTCCACGACTTGGCCCTCTTTTCCATTCAGCCAGATTTGGACTTTTCTTCCCTTCAGGAGACCTGCGACCGCATCGAGAAGGCCCTTCCAGCCCTGAAGCGCATTTTTGCGAAGCCCATCATCAACCTGACCGACTCTGATGACGTCTTACCGGTCGAGACGGTGCGCATCATCAACCAAGCGACGATGCTTCACCTCGCGAGTCACACTGAGAACGTCGCGGACCTCACGAAAAAAGGCCTGAAGCCCCAAAAGCTTCTGACCCGCATTTACCTCGACAACTACGGTATTTACGAAAACCTGATCTTTTGCAATCTCATCGACGAAATCCTTCGCTTTTCCCATCGGACGATCGCTTCGATTCGCGACCTCGTTTACGCCAACGAGACGATCGAGTTCAACCTTCTGGAGCGGGTTAATCACCTGAATTATTTCCTCTCGATCGGCAAGTTGCACATGGGCTACATACGCGACTTCGACAAATACTATCTCCTAGCCAAGGATCTTTACGCCAAACTGCAAAGCATCATCGCCGTCATCACCCCGCGCCTTCATAAAGCCGTTTATATAGACAATAAGATCCGAAACAAGAATCTTCCCCTCAAGAAAACCAACATTTTCCTGATGCAGAAGGACTATCACCAAGTCTATCTTCTCCAGAAGTGGCTCTTAGGCAAAAACACTGCGGTCAACAATCAAAACGAACCCATCGATTTGCCTGCTCTTAACCGCAACTACTTTTACTACGTCGAGAACCTCTTGGTCTTCGCTCTCGAGAGCTTTAACTTCGTGCCCGCCGCCTCCTCGGAGGTAAATCTCGAGCACCTTTCCATGTCCTTTGCCTACAAAGGGTGGACCTGCGAGCTTTTTGGTCTCGAAGGGCAAGGATTGCTGATTAAGATCAAAAAGGACAAAGAAAGAACGATTCTATTAGCTCCGGAAGCAGAATACGATTTATATGATCCCCTGACGAAATTCGGGACGGAATACGGGGCCGACGAGGCCTTGGCTTGCACCCCTCACGAAAAGGAAATCGCCAATCCCGAAGCGGTCTTTCTCAGCCCGGAGAACCTGGAATCCTTCCGCCGCCTCCAGCAGATTATCCTTCGGGGGATGGTCTATTCCGACACGACGAGGGACGAATGCCCCTTCTGCGAAGGACAACTCTCGCCCTCTCCCAAAAACAAGGGTTACGAATGCCCGACCTGCCACATGGTTCTAAGGGAGGCCTCTTGCCCCACGAGTGGCGCCCCCTATTTCTACACCCAGATTTCCGGCAAGCGAACGGATCAGGTTCACGCCGCTGATTTCAAAAAAGAGGATCAGTGGCTCTATCAACGGAAGGCCGAAGCCGTCATGCATTTTAGAAATATCACGCGCGTCACCGAAAAAGGGGACATCATCTGCCCCTCTTGCGGCTCCGTCCATAAGCACAAAGATTAAGCGTGTTTTTGGTAGGCAGATTTAATCATCGAGTCCCTTTTTGCCTGTCCAATAGCCAATGCCCCAGACTTGGAAGGTGTAGCGTTTGTCGAGTTTGCTCGTTTCGTAGTCAACGTAATAGAGCCGTCCTTTGACGACGACGAAATTGGC
>Ga0183100_1000449_pt1 | contig 33832 bp, 30 predicted proteins | sample Biomet2_FD_127789 | JGI IMG/M metagenome (GOLD analysis project Ga0183100, IMG submission 127789) | Microbial communities from bioreactor (seeded with anoxic lake sediment) at LBNL, California, USA - Biofuel metagenome 2 | ecosystem: Engineered > Bioreactor > Anaerobic > Unclassified ... | reverse complement strand
CCGTCTCCGATAGCTTTGACTTTGATGACGTAAACCGCGGCAGTATCGCTGAAGGCGTATTCCGTGGCGGGGGCATAGGCTCCGTCATTTACTTTAACCGCATAACTTGCGGCATCGGCAATGGCTTCCCAAGCGAGGCCGGATTTAGTGGCGTTAAGCGTTAAAACCGGTGTTCCTAGTTTCACCGGTTCGGGCTCTTGCGAGGAAGAAGACGATGAAGACTCGGAAGACGATGAGGATTCGGAAGATGACGAGGATGAAGATTCGGAAGAGGCGGAACTCGAAGTGTCCGTCTTGGAAGAGGTCGAAGAGGCTGAGTTAGATGACGAAGTGGGTTTGGTTGAGGTTGATTCAGATGATGCAACCGATAGGGATGAGGAGAGACCGCAGCTGGTCAGGGCGAGTATCGCCCCAATGGCCACGACTAGATAGACCTTGCCTTTCATTGATTAGGCCTTTCTGCGCTATTCGCGCGTCGCGTTTAGAAACAAGCGATTGCATGGGAACATAAAATTGATTCCCACGAATCTCTTCGTTTCCTTACGCCTTAATTATGGTCAAGGGAAGCGCTTTCACAATCGTTTTTTAGTAAACAAACCAAAAAGTAAGTAAACATTAAATAAAGTTTACAAAAACTGAAGGACCAAAAAAACTTTATTCAGCGAACATCGGACTATTTGGCAGCTTCCTTTCCTTGGTTGACCGGAGAGTGGGGGTTTCTGCTTTCTAAACATTAGGTTTGAAGAAATGGGAGGATTTTGGAAAGTGCCCAAACGAAGTTGGGCAAATAGAAACCATCTTCTTTTCGAGATAAGAGGGATTATCATTGTCCCATGAAAAACCGACGCTCTATGTTAACCTTGGGTTTGATTTCCGTGCTGGCGGCTTCCTGCGGTTCCACTTCCAGCGAGGAAACCACCGACCCCTATCGTCTTGAGATGCCCTTTCACGATGATTTCACCATCCTTTGGCTGACCGATATCCATTGGGGGTGGAGTGAAGACGGGACTGATTACGAAAAGGAAACTCTTCATCTTAGAGGAATGATTCAAGAAGCAAAGGACAATCATAAGCCCGATCTGATGGCTTTGACCGGCGACTCGTTCCGAAACGCCTCCCAACCTCAGGTTTCCGAACTTTTGGACATCATTGATTCTTTTGACATTCCCTGGGCTTTCACCTATGGCAACCACGATACCGAAAGTTTTGAAGCCTATCAGTATTTCATCAACGATCAGATTGCGAAGCGAAAGAACAAAATGTTCGTCGATGTCAAAAACGACAATTTGACAGGTTTGGCTAATTACTACATCGATTTAACCTCTTCCTCAAAGGTCGTTTATCGTCTTTACCTTATTGATAGCAACTCCTATGGCGGAACCGGTTATGACGTCATTCACTCTGATCAGTTGGACCACCTAAAAAAGATCTATGCCACCGCGAAGGACCAAGCTCCGGGTTTAGCCTTTTTCCATATTCCCTTAACCGAGTACGCCGCCGCGTATCAAGGCTATCAAAATGGGATGTACGAAGGTCAAGGGGAGAACGGCGAGGCAGTTTGCCCGCCCTACACCAACAACGGAGCTTACGATGTCTTGAAGGACATTAACGTCAAAGCCTGCTTTTGCGGGCACGATCATAAGAACTTCAGTGATGTTTACTATAAAAACGAAATGATTCTTTCCTATGGTGTCAAAGCCACGGACCTGGACTATCACACCAAAGGTTTATATGGTTATAAGATAATTACTTTGCCTCAAAACTCTGCTTCCTTGTCTATAAAAAACATCCAAATGCATTATTTCTTGTATCAATAGGGTTCGTGAAGGCTTATTCTCCAGTTTTACTGCATTTCCAAACAACGATTTAGAGATGATTGTCGAAAAACAGACAGGAAACTCTAGTCACTTATTCTTCTGATATGCGTGTCGTTATACCTGTAATAGTACAAAGAAGCGATTGAACAATAAGGCGTATAGAGTTTCCTTAACTTTTCAAAACGTTGCTTAGAAAGAGTCTGATAGCCGTGCGCACCCATAATCCCGTTCTTCAAGGCAATGTCTTGAAAAGAGAAGATGTCTTTTTCGCCCAAAGTGAACAAAGCAATCATATCGGCGGTCCAAGGGCCTACTCCCCGAATGGATCTCAGGGCTTTTGTGACATCTTCGGAAGGCATCCCCTCAAAGTTTGATAGATCCAACTCTTTTGAATCCACCTTGATGGCGAACCCTTTGATGTAATCGGCCTTGGCCCTTGATAACCCGCAAGACCGATAATCTTGTTCGCTCAGTTTTGCCAATGTACGAGGATTGATATCCCCCGCCTTTTCCATCAGCCTTTTCGAGATGGTTTCTCCGGCTTTGAACGAAAGCATCTGTCCAACGATAGCAAAAACGATGTCAGCGAAAATGTCTTCCGAAAGTGCGATCTGAATATGACCGAATTCATCGATTAGCGTATGTAAGATCGGGTCTTTCTTTCCTAAAAAATCCAGTTCTTCTTTTCCATATGCCAAGGATTTCATTTAGCTAATTATACTTACTCACCTTCTTTTCTTCACGAAACAACACATTGGCTTTTTTTCAAAATGGATGTTCATTTTATGAATTCAAGAATAAACCAGGCGATTTTATCCGCACGCAAATATTAACAAATCGCATCGTGGGTAACTTCTTCTTTTCGAATGTCCTTGGTGTCATGAACGCTTAAGCAAACGGGTTAATAATACGTAGAAATGGTACAGACAAAAATCTCGACTCGACATAATTGAGGAATATAGCCTAATTGTCTGAACAATTCTAAGATGGATCGATTTTTTTAGTCTTTCAAAAAGACAAATGGTATACGACGTTGAGGCGCTTCAAACATCCTCAGGGATCTCGGAAGCCAAATGGGCTTTCGACCGCAACGGGTGCTAAATTGGTGCCACTTTCTTTTTTATGAACAAAAACATTTCTATCTGGGAGACGGATCGTTTATGGGATACAATTTTTAATAGAAATGGTTTTTGTTTTATGAGAACCGGAATTAATGGCGAATGGAACGGGGCCGAAATCTCTGAGAATGATTTCATCCAAAAGAGGATGGCGCGGAAAGATTTTCAAAGTTTCATTTTCGGTCAAGACAACTCAATACTGTATCAGCGAGCTTTCAAAAAAACATCAGGTCCCTACTTCGCTCGCCTTCTCGTTGTTAATGGCGCCTTTAATCTTCAATTCGATGAAAGCGAAAAGGATGAAGCCGTAAATCAAGACATCTCGTACCTTCTGAAGCACAAGAGGGAACTTGAGCTTCCTCGATGGTTTGTTCATCGTCTTAAAAATATCGAAAATAACTGGGATTTTTGGGTAAGAGCGCGTATCAAACAACGTCATATTGACTGGGCTCTTATTGATTGGCTTGATACCGTGGGATTCAAGGAATTCGCTAAAAACGCCCTTCATTATTTGGATTCTTTGGAATGGGGCCGAGAAGCGATACTATCCGCCGACGAAAGGCGCCGGGCTGAAGGCGAAGCTGATTGCGAGATTGTTGCCTCTGTCAGTTATCTCATCGCAAGGGCCGCCCATCTAAAAGAGGACAGATTGTCCGATACGTCAGCGAAGGGCCATATTGAGATGCACGAACTCGTTGTTGAAACGACGATGTACCTTTACCATAAACAAAAAATGCTTGAAGCCTGCTATTTCGGCGGGCAATATTCACTTGGTCTTTTGTCCTCTGATGTTGCCTTCTATGAATCGGCCAAATCTGCGGTTTCGGGTGTCTATCTGGACAATATGTACCAGCAAGAAGACATGGCTAACAAAAGGGATGATCATAGGATTGAACCAATTTCCTACCGCATGGAGAGGGAAACCGAGAACCATTCGTTGCTTGTCGAGGCAAAAGCTTATGGGATACCCTTGGAAAATTTTGAATCATTTCAAGTCTTCGATGATTTTACTTTCCATGACGTCCTCTTGCTTTCCGGTATCTTAAATATGTTCGTCGCGACCAAATTTCAGAAAAATTGCCCTGGGATGTGTGGGGAGATTTCCCATTCTGATTTGCTTGGAGTCGTCAATTTCGGCTTATTGAATCATGGAAAATCAAATATCGCTTGTGGATTAATCGAGACAAGCCCAATAAGACTGATGGACCTCTATCTAACCCCTTTTGTGGAAATTGACGGGACTTTGTTTTTTTCTACGGAGCTTGTAAAAAACGACAATCTATGTAGGAATATAGCCACGAATTCTTATAAGAAACAAAAAGAACAAAACAGCAAAAAGAAGACGATAGTCAACCCAAAAGAAACTCAAAAAGGTACTTTGTTCGAAAAACAAGTTGAGAAGGCTCTTCTTTCGAAACTAACAAAAGTTTACCATGGAATCGAGTATTCAATAACGCTTGGTGGAATCGAAGAAAAAAGCGACATTGATGTGCTTGCCTTAGAAGGGAAAGTCATCCACGTGGTTGAATGCAAATCAGAACTGACACCCATGGATTATTTCGATTATCGAAGAGATTCTCAGATGATTGATCACGCAAATTATCAACTCGAAAGGGCGATGCTTTTCTTGAACTCGTCAGAAGGCAAACAGCGACTCATAAATCTCTTTGGAGCGGAGGCGAACGAATGCAGTCTTTCTCCTTGCCTTGTTATCTCAAACGGAAGGAGCTCTTGCGAAGAATACACAGAATTTCCAATTTTTTCTTTCTATGAACTGGAGATGGCCTTGGATGGTGGTGCTTTAAAAGTTCTGGGGAAGCGTTACAAAGCAAAAAGTAAAAGAGAGGGAGTTTTTCCGAACTTGGAGGAGAAAACGATAGCCAATCTTCTTCTTAAATCTACCGGGAGTTATTTAGTGATATCGAATCTTTTATTCATTTGGCAATTCCGGTTTCAAGAATTCATTTTGATTCCAGAAAAATTTAATAAGGCTTTGTCAAAAACTTACCTTGACTATCAATATGATCGGGTCCCCTGGAAAGATAAGCATCCAAAAACGTTTGTATTGATGAAGTTTGTTTTGGTCATGCTGGGCCTCACACTTTTGTCTTTGATTAATCGTACTATTTTTTTGGGCTTCTAACCCTTTTTGCTTTTCTTCGAAAGGTAATATAATAATTAAAGAAAACATTGGTACTTGCCTATTTTGCGGTTCAATACAAGGATTACTAAATTACAATTTCGTTTATTGGCGGTTCTTACCATTTATTGTCAGACAAAGCTTGAATGGGCCTCTTTTAACAGAACTGTGTTGCTGGTTAATGCACTTCGTTGAGAAAGATCTTGTCTACCGGAATTACCTGTGACGAGAAGATTCCACCTCCTTCTTTTCACAAAGAAAGGCTTACCTTCATGAGTGAATTGGTTGATATCAAAACTAAAATTCGAACTTTATCCCCAATCGGTTATCAGATCCTTTGCGATTCCATTCTGCACAAAATCTATCCTAATTTGAAGTCAGTTTGTTTTGGCTCTTCAGGTTCATCGAACAAAACAGTCAGAGGCACACCAGATTGTCGTCTTTACGATGAAAACGATAAGACCTATATTTTTGCCCAATACTCATCCTCGACCGCCAATTCCAAGAACAAAATCCTTTCTGACATCAAGAAATGTTTCGATCCATCAAAAACAAAAGTCCCGGTTTCTGAAATAAAAAAAATCATATTCTGTGACAATGCCGAACATCCTGTCGCAGACTTCTCCAAAGAAGCAAAGGATCTTTGCCGAACAAATCATATCGAATTAGAAGTTTTCGAAAGGGATGATTTGGCTTTTCTAGTAAAAGACCGCTTTCCAACTTTGGCGGATGAATGTCTTGGAATGCAACTTTCCAGCGGTCAGATATTGGATTTGGAGGAGTTTATCAAAATTTACGATTACCCAAAAACATCTGCAAAATTAGATAACGATTTTATGGGAAGAGAAAAAGAGCTTGATTCGGTTGAGCAAGATCTGGGAAAGTCTAATTGTGTTATTGTCACTGGTTCACCCGGTGTCGGCAAAACAAAGCTTGCCATCGAAGCATGCCGTCGCTTCTCTCAAAAGAATTCTTATTCGTTTTATTGCCTAAGAGATAAGCATCTTGTTCTATCGAAAGATTTTGGAAAAGTCTGCGAAGAAGACCGACCTCTTTTGTTTTTAATTGACGATGCAAACAATCTCGGACAATTTGACTTTCTTGTCGGAGAGATTGTTGGTTATCTTTCTCGAGGCCGAAAGATTAAAATCGTATGCACCGTTCGCAACTACGCATTTGAATATATAGCTCGGAAGTGCAAACCGTTGGATCCAGTTTTTGTTTCCGTTGGGGTGTTAGACAACACATTAATTGAGTCCATTGCTAGAACTTCTTTCGGTATCACAAATCCTCTTTATTTAGAACAAATAAAAAAAGTATCAAAAGGGAATCCTCGAGTTGCTTATTTGACCGCCTCTATCGCGACTAAAGAAAACAAGCTCAACAGCATTCGTGATATTTCCGGAGTTATGGATGACATTTATGACAATAGCATGCAAAAAATAAAAGACAGCAATCAGGATGGTTCTCTTTTTAAGACGGCTGGCGTTATTGCGATTTTTGGACCAATTCGGTTGGGTGAGCCAGAAAAACTTTCGGGCATCTTCAATATTGTCGGAATCACTTTTTCTCAGTTCAAAGAAGGATGTAAGACACTAAACGATATTGAAGAAATTGATTATCCGAAAGAACAAGTTGCAATGTTTTCGGACCAATGTCTTGCCACTTACATTTTGAGGAAAACAATTTTTGACAATCGTGAGATCCCCCTTTCATTATTCCTTGGACAGGATTTCGGAATATACCGAGGAAAAATAATCAACGCCTTAAATAACGTGTTTTCAACCTATGGGAAGCCAGAATATAGTTCCTTCCTAGAAGAACAAGTTTCTCAGGTTTGGGGACAAATGGAGCGAAACAATGTCCACGTCCCCGCAGAATTCATTGAAGCCTTCGGACCAATGTTTCCGGAAAAAACCATTTCTTTTTTGGCAAATTACGTCACCACGATGCCAAAACCTTTTTTGCTTGTTCCGAAGACGGATTTTAAATACGAACAACCATCGGTTTTTCCTTTGGAAACATGCAGCCAGCTAATCAAAAAAGGTAAAGCGAAACCGGTTTTACAGATCCTTGAAAAAATCATTGCAAAATATCCTGAAATACATAATCAATTAATCGGGTCTCTCATTGACGGATTTTCGTTAACCTACGAGGATGCCATTCATGGGTTTGGAGTCCAGCGGAAGGGGCTGTCTGACATCGCAGGTCTGACCTTTTCAGAGCCAATGCAGCTTTTGCTTGGAAAACTGATTGAATATCTTCTTAAATTCGAATTCGAGGAAAAAATGTTAGCAGGTCGCGATTTGGATATTCGGCAATTCGGTCTCCCCAACAACGAAGCAACATTGGCTTTCCGCGATCAATGCTGGGGCTTTCTCGCGAAACTTGGAACCTTCATTCAAAGCCAAACAATTTTGTCGTTCATCGAGGAATATCCAAGCCAAGCAAAGGAGCTCTATGAAAACGACGTTCGTAATATTGAAAGGATTTCTCCTTTAATAGGCACCCCTTTGTATTGCGCGGTCGTAAAAAGGGAAATTTCCAAAGTCATCAAAATATATAAAATGGATTTCGAAATGACCATGCCAACCGCTGAGGCCGACGATGCGTTTTTATCTTCATTGGAACCAAGAAGAAATTCCGATTGGTACAAAGAGGATTCGGAATGGATGGCTTTTTTAGCCAAGAAATATGGATCTCTTGTTAAGGAAGATTTCTATTCTCTAGTCTCCAGATGCAAAGAGTATCTGAGCTATTTTTCTTCTGGAAACTATCAGATTATCGAAATTCTTTTTACGGCTTTTCGGGGCGCCAGAAATCTTGAAGAATCAATCGATCGCATTAATCACGTCTGCGAATGCCTTTCTCCATCGAGTTGCGTTTGGCGGGAGCCAATCCGATATTTGCTTACCCAACATTCACCGAACGATGTTTTCGAATCATTCCATTTGGTTGGTGATTCTCGTGCAAAAGAACGGATGATATTTGATTATTTCGATGTCTTGCCCGATGAGGCAATAGACGATTTGGCAATCAGTAGAATAAAAGCTTATTTCACTTCCCTTTCGGATACCAAATATCAAGACGATGGGATAAGGCAATTGCACTTCCTAAAAAGATATGAATCGAAGAGTCGTGGAATATCTATTTTTGTTATTGAAACTTTGCTGGAAAAGAAAGACGAGAACCCAATTGCTTCTGCCGGCTTGCTTGGGCAATTCGTTGAGGATTTTAATGAAGCTGACCCCACCATCATTTCATCTCTTGGACTCGAAAAACTGGAAACTATAAATGACTTTGTTTTACGTTCGAAACACCGGTTGTCGTTTGGCTTTGGGAAATTAACGAATTATATCCTTCAGAAGGAACCTTCCTATTTCCTTGGTAGAACGGAATGGTTGATTAGCCTAATGGCATTCGGTTTTTCCGATTTGGTGTGGGGTTTCTCAAATTCTTTTGACAGAGCAGATGCCATTTTTCAAGACATTGTTTCCGAACAAGGGTTTTGTCTTGGGAAAGGACTAAAACTCGAAAAAATGCTCTTTACTTCTTATGGGAAATCATTGAAAAATCTTGAACAAGAAAAGGCATGGATATCAACTCGAATTCAGGCCGATGCTTCCTATCCGGAGAGATTGGAGCCTCTATTTTCTTGCATAGCCAGTTTCCTGATTGAAGAGAGAATCCTTTTCATCGGCCAGTTGCTTTCTCTTAACGACGATTTTGAGCTTTTCAAGGAATTGCCAATTGAGCCAAGTTCCTTTTCTTGGTCTGGAGATTCTAAGCCAATGTACATAAGAAGGATCGAAGAGTTAAAGAGGATCGACGAAAGCATTGATGAAGATGTTCGATATGCCAAGCACCACGAATACCTGTCTAGAGAAATCAAAGCGCTCGAGGCCGAATGTTCGCAAGCCGAACTTAATGACATCGCATGCCACTTTTAGCCATGTCTAATCATAATAAAAAAAGAAGTTCAGTTCTGCTGCATATTTGGTTTTCTTTGGTCGGAACGATAGGGTTTCAACCGGAATTCGAGAATCGTCCATCACTTTGGGTCTCGGACAAAAGGAATTCTTTAAATGGGGTCATTATGTCATCCTCTTCCCTCTTTTGGATAGACCACATTGAACATTGGCCAATAAAGGCCGCCAACAAAGAAAAAGCACCGAGTGAATCGGTGCTTTCTTTTGAAAAATGGTCGGAACGGTGGGCTTCGAACGCAAAAAGGCTAAAACGCAAAACGTTACGTAGTAACGGCGTTTCCCAAAACACAAAGCGATACTTAATGTAAAGGAACCTATACAGAGTATAGAAAGTGGCCGGCGGAGTGGCCGGTGAGCAATTTGGTCGGATGAGGCTATTTCCTTCCTTTTTCTCGTCTTCGTTTTCATGGCGGTTTTCGTTTTGCGATACTTCGTTTTGGCCAAAATGTTATCGATGGCTTCCGCTGCAGCTTAACGGTTTCCGATTATATCGGCGTGAGATCGTTTGGGTCTCAGTTCAGAAGGCAATTCACCGAAACATTATAATGGTTTGATATTTCGAAAAAAGTCGGTTTCGGGAACGTTTTTCCTTGTCTCCCATCGGTTGTAAATTATCGGAGTCACGCCGAAATCTCTTGCTATTTGTCTTTGACTGGGACTCTTTCCTTTTCTTAGTTTGATCAATTGATCCTTTCCGCTCTCGACTATTCTTGATATGCTGACATCTATAAATTACCATAACGTTTACCACGACAATCAAGTCACTTTTTATGATTTATATCGGTTTGCAATTCGGTTTTAAAAAAACATTTATACAAAAGTTTTTCTGTAATGATATAATAATATAAAAGGATGGTTATCGCTTAACTAAGCATAAAAGATTTTTGGTTTTTCTGGTTTACGTAAAAAAGCAAAATGGCTTTTGTGTATAATGATAAAAAATTATTAGTTCCGGCGGAAGGGAAGCGTGGAAAAATGACTCCCAAGACAATATTAATCAAACCTGACACAACACTTATTCTTCAAGCGGAACTGGCCGTAAAAAATATCGACTCAATGGATTTTTCTGTTGCTTACAGTTTTTTTGGAAAACTTGTTGATGATAAGTGCAAGCAGATTGACAAAATTACGAAAAATGCCTTAGAAGAGATTTTCAAAGAAAATGGCGTAAATGGCCTTGATGAATTTGCGACTCGGTTTCCTTACGAAGAAGGAAAGACACTTGTGATAATTCTTCTTGATCAGACCGAAGAAAGCCTAATTAAATTGTTTGAAAACAGATGCGACTCTCTTTTCCGGGATAACGAAGCAATTTCCGTTCCTTTAAAAGTTAACCGCTAAATTTGACTTCTTGATTTTTTCGAAGTTTGGAACTGGTTTTCAAATTTTTCAAGGAATTTAAGCTTTTTTGTCACCTTTTTTCATTTTTAACTCATCGTTCTTTACTTGACACTTGCGGTTTTTGTCAAAACCTCGGTGATGGTTTCGGCTGCGGCCGCCAGGTTCTCGCGATCGGCCGGGGTCAGTTGATTCGGAGTCGATCGGCCTAAGAGATAGTCGGTTGAGACATGGAAGTAATCCGCGATCTTACCCAGCGTCTCGTAGTCCGGCGAGAAGATGTTCGTCTCCCACCGTTTGTAAGTGATTAGACTGACGCCCAGGATCTGGGCCATCTGCTCTTGTTTCAGCCCATGGTTCTTTCTGAGGGCAATCAGCTGTTCCCATTCGGATTCTGCTTTACGTGACATGATACTAACCTCTGATACAATATAGCGCAAAGCGACACGAATAACGAAAGAAACTGGCTTTTTCTATGACAAATACTAAAAAATGAATGCTAATCAATTTATCAAATCACTTTATCGTAGGCATGTCTCTTTTCGGCACCGCGCCATCTGATTTCCCGTCGCATCCGGTGCTAGGCAGGGTTTTCTCTGGTGGCACCAAAACGCCGGAGAATTCCCCGCCAGTTGGTATGATGGCCAGGGGATCCGCCTTTCACTTTGGCAACGCAAACACGGGAACTCCTTTTTGATCGTCACCTGCATTTTTGAAACATAATCATGGCAGTATTGAGCATTTTGGGATTATGTGTTTTGTAGTAAAATAATATTTATACACCATATCTGAATGTGTAAGCGTTATAGAAACCGTCTTAAGGAGACACAGCATGGCAGGATCAACTGATTATCGGGATTCTTATGACAAATTATACGATTCAGTTGTTTGGACCCATAAAATCCAGCGAACATATTTGGAGACTCTTGAGTTTAGAAGACGCTTATTTATGATAATTAAACTAGCCTTTACATCAATTTCTGGTTTAGCTACTTTGGTTTTTGCGTTTTTAAGCGAAGAAACAGGAACAATCGTCTCGTCTTTTTGCACAATAGGTTCGCTTTTTTTCGGTGAGATTCTTGATAAAGTTGAAACGTCTGAAAACATCGATAAATTCAGGCATTCATCAGAGGGTTTATGGCTATTAAAGAACAAGATGTTGAAAACAAAAGACGAAATTGTTTCCGGGAAAATAACTGACGAAATCATTAATGAAAGAATTGATTCGTATTATTCCCTTTTTAATAATATAACCGCATGCCTTCCAACCATACCCGATGGTTTTGTTAAGAAGGCTTCAACGAAAATTAAAGAAAGAAAAGACGAAGAAATCGAGCAACCGTTGCTATGAGTATTAATTCAGCATTCACCAGTCTTGCTGATAGTAACAAACTAAGCAAGGATGAGTACAAGAGCACCGTTGAGTCTCTTACGCAAAAGTTGAATTCCATCTATTACGGGACGAACAGCGTTACTGATCACTTGGTCATATCGGGGTCCGCGGGCAGAGGGACCGCTACTACTTTTAGCGATGTTGATTGCTGCTTCATCCTACCGGACAATGTGTATTCTAGATTTTGTAGTAGAACAGGGAATATCCAGTCTCAGTTATTGTCAGAAATTAAAGAGCATATCCAAAGCCGTTATCCAAATTCGGACATTCGAGGCGATGGGCAGGTTGTTGATGCTGGTTTTCATAAACGCCTTATTGAGCTGGTGCCTTCTTTCAGAGTGAATCAGTACGATGATGAATTGGTATATCCCGATAGCAATGATGATGGAAGTTGGCTTAGGACTAATCCTTTCAAGCAAAAGGAAGAAATAAGGACTATTTGCAAGCAATATCCATTTTATATTGATCTGTGCCAAATCATACGATGCTGGAAAAACGAACAAAATGTGCCAATTAAGGGAGTTGTTATTGATTCGCTTGTTGCATTTTTCTTAAACCAGCAAAGCGCGTACTCGAATAATACAAAAGAAACAATTGATTTTCTCGGAACACTTACATGTTTCTTTTCTTTTCTCTCATCTCAATCCTGTCCAAATACCGTCAAGATAATTGGGGAATCAGATTATATCGAAACGTGCGCGAGCAAGTGCAACCCAAAGGCATCTAGAGCCTTTAAAAAACTATCAGAAACAAACATGCTGAGTCTCTGGGATAATTGCGTAGATTTGTTTGGGGATGGTTTTCCCGATAATCCAGCGGAATCTCACAAAAACGCTACAGAACAGTTTATACAAGATCTTTTTCCAGTAAAAATTAAAAATCATTTAAGAATAAATTGTGATGTTACCCAAGATGGATTTAGGCCACAAAAATTGCTAGATATGTTAAAAAACGAATTCGCTTTTATCGTTCCAAAATCTAGGAAACTCAATTTTTATATTGACGAATGTGACGTCTGCTTCCCTTACGATATATATTGGAAAGTCAGAAACGAAGGAAGCGTAGCAAGAGAAAAAGACCAAATCAGGGGCCAAATAATTAAGGGAGACAAAACGAAACAAGAACCATCCGTGTTTCATGGACCGCATTATGTCGAGTGCTATATTGTCAAAAACGGAATCTGCGTAGCTAGGTCGAGAATCGATGTCCCGATTATTTAGCAGATGAGAAATAATTGTAGTGACTATCGTTGATACGAGACGGTAGGCGTTTGATAAGCACTCAAATTACATAGAGAAATCAATAAAGGCGTCTGTAAACAATATCGAAACAAAGCGTTAATCGAGCATGGTATTTCATAAGTTTTTTAGCGTTTTTTGGCATCGCAATTTACATATCTCTTATTTTGGGCACTTTGGGAGAATTGGATTTAAACCTCCTTGGGAGGACACAGATGCAATAACCCAAGCGTTGCGCGAAGCGCTTGAAAAGCCTAGCAAACTCGAACGGCTCTGACATAGCGACGAGCGGCACTTTTCAAGGGCCATCGAGATCTGTGAGCAGAAAGGTCTGCGCGGGAAGTCCGGAAACGAAGTCCATCACCAAATCTATCTGACCATCCAGAACGTAGACAACTTCAATATAGCTTTGAACCAAGATGACTTGATGCTTCATTGGGCCGATTGCCATAACAAAGGACGCCATAGGTTCAGCAAATTCACCGAGTAGGAGTTTGATAACGAGGGAGACCTAGTAAAACACTAGTGGTTTTGATAAAATACAAAAAGAGGAATTTGATGGACATTCTAAATATTACTGCTTTTGCTTTATCGATTGCGGGTATTGCTATTTCTCTTCTTCTCTTCAACGCTTCGATTAACAATGGTCGCAAAATACTGATTAACAAGATTATTTATCGTTTACTTTATGAAATATGTTTTCTGTTTTCTGATCACATAAGTTCTGACACGAAGATAAAAAAGAGAAAAGACTGGGAACTCTCTTTTATTCAAATATCAAAAATGATTGATGACATTGAATTGGATGACAAGCATGGAATTCCTGGAATTCCAATTACTCAAAATTTTAATAACGAGGAAGGGACCGTAACAGAGTATTACTCAATTAATGGATTGCTGAACAGTGTTTCTGATTATTTGAAAAAAAGAAAAATAGCTGGTTTCAAACTTCTGTTAGAACACTACGATGATCGAATTTACGTAACCCAGTATTATAGATGTAAGTATAATTATAAACGTCGTTTTTTTATCGGCCCAATCATTGGAGCCGATATAGTTTTAATAAGGATTAACAAGGTGGCGAAATATGGATCTGCTTCCACCGAAATAAAACCAAAGAAGATTAAAAATATGGCCGACCTTGAGGACTATTATAAAAACAGTTACTTGTCTTTTCCCAAAATAATTGAGAAGGTCAATTTTGAAAGGAAACTAGATTTCACAAGAACTGTTAAAAAAGGCGAGGAATCCGTTTTCACTTTTTTTCGTTAACCGCTATCGGCAGAACCACTCTTCCAGATTCGAAGCACCGTTCGCCCTACCTTTAAAAAGCGTGGGACCGATTTTCTAAAACCGAGAATTCCGGAAAAGACGAAATCAAGTCCCTGCGGCCCCTTCCCATCACCTCCATCATTTTACAGCGATACGCTTAACCATCGCGCTTTTGCTGATCGCTAATTCTCTCAATCGTTTAAAACCAATTCGCTGCTTTAGGGGCAAAGTGGCGAATTGGTTCTTTTATTTCGTCTTCAAAGGGTCTTTTTGCCAACCAAAATGGGCCACGGTGACTAAAAAGTGCGCAACTAAAAAATAATTTACAATTCACATTCATGTGTTAAGTACAATGCGTTCTTTAAAAACGTGGTACTTTAAAAACTTTTGGGCAGAAATGAGGACAAGTTGACTATAGATAAGTGTAGAGACCATTTGTTTCCACTATATCAATTGACCACTACAGATCGGGGGCTCATATGAGCGACGTTTTATTCGACTTTGCATTTGAAGCCGCGCTCCTAGGAGACTGCGAAAGGTTCTCTCAGGAAACGGGGATCCCGTTCACGGTTCAGTTCGGGACACCAAACTTTCATTGGAAGGAGTGGACTGTCCAGATTTTCATGGTCAAGGTTCGGCCTTCTGAGAAAACCGCTTACCGCTGTGAAAACAGCAAACTAGTCGGCCACGCCTGTCTCATTCATTTCTTCTACGGGGACATCTTCAAGTATCGGCTCTTCAAACAACGCTTGGTCGATATCTTGGAATTGCCGCATTCGATGGAAACGCCTTACTGGCCAACCTTCACGCTGCCTTACAACTCTTATCAAGAACTGAAAGACTGCAAACGAATTTACCTTAATCAGTTCTTCGATAAGGTCAACTCGCTTGCAGAAGCGACATATATCTTCGAAATGATGAATGATGTTCACGTGATGTTCGCCCGGCGGGTGGTGGATCCTGAGCGGATCCCTGAAGAGGAAGCCTTCCTGCTTCAGACATGCTTTGTTCAAGTCCGTAAAGGTTTGGGGAACGATCTCAAATGATCACTCTCCACGTTCAGATGGACGCCATTATTCATTTCTTGTATGAAGAGAACGATGAAGTCTCAATCGATCGCAACGGGCGCTTCGTCCGGATGGATCGGCTGCAATATGCCAGGTATCTGATTCGAAGAAAACCCGGTTACGAGGATGAGCATCTCTTCATCTGCTGCCATTACGTTCGGATGGGCGATCGGTATCACCGTTCGTTTCCGACTCCGAGTTTGCAGTGGAAGGATTGCCTGATCCGTCTTATCAACCCGAAGTGGGTTCATATCACGACCAAAGGGCGGTGTGAATGATTTACTTCGTGCTTGAGGACGTAGCTTATCGTCACTTGAAGAAATACCACTTTGTGGTGGCGGATCTTCATGGCACACGGGTTCGATGGAAAACGGGCGAGTTCTTCATCATGGAGAGTCACGACGGAACTTATTCGTATTTTAGGATCCTGCATGACTTCAAGACGAAGAAAAGTTACCCTTGCCAAAACGTTCATCAAGCGATTCTGGTTTTGAATAAAAAAGACAATTCTTCTTATTTCTGCCATCAGGTGGTCGCGTTTTACGACCTGGATAATCTCGATTAAAGATTTATTTCTTCTATCGTTGCTCACTTTTCAATAGTTCTAGGGCACAAATGCCAATTTGGCCACTATCTATAAATGAAGAGCGTTTATCTCTTCACCAAAAAGAGACCACAATGGACCAAAACAAAGTCGCACAAGCCGCCACCGCCGCAGTCGTCTTCGTCTCTGAATCGCTAGCTGAGGAAGGCATCTCTTCCGCCTGCCAGTGGTATTCGATCGCAGAGTCTTTCGTGGGAGCTAGCACCTGGGAAGATCGGAAAACGTTTCACGCTGCGTTCGATGTGGCCATGAAGCGGTATTCGGCCTTGAAAGGTACCCGTTAAAGCTTCGTGAAAAGAACGGCTTTCTCTTTCTCTGGACCACGGGGATCGGGAAAGCCGTTTTTTTGTGTCACGGCGACTCGTTCGTGCGACGTCATCTAAAAAATATTGGCCGAATATTATCCGATGAAATCTAGTTATCTTCGCTTTGTCAGTAAGTTCATTTTTGTGCTGTAAGGGCACCTGTAAAGTTGCCGTAGAGGCCCCTCCTGGGCGGTGCTCGCCATGATGATTCTCCGAATAGGACACGGCACACACCGTTCTCCCGGACTTGTCTGGTAGGAGCCTCTCGAAAAAAAGAAAAAGGAGGTGAAGGCAAAGTGTCAGCTAATGATTATTCTCGCGGGTTAGCCAAAGCCAACAAGAGCATCAAGCTCCTTCAAAGGATCTTTGGCAAGAAGTCGCGCAAGATCACTGAAATGAACCACGACAAGGCAGATCGCAAGATGTACCAAGCCATGGGTTACGGCATGTATGCACACACTGGAACCAAGCTAAACAAATGAGCCTTCGAGGCCCTCCGATCTGATACGCTGCCGCAAAGAGTCCTACAAAGAAAGGTAATTCAAACAAATGGACGAAAATCAAACCCCGTCTCAAGAAGAACGCGAAAAGCTCTTCAACGGCACTCAGCAACCCAACCCCGCACAGCCTTCTGAACAAGAAGCGGTCGGGGACAAACCTGCTGAGAAAGCCAAATTCATGATTACGCTGGCCGATGGCCGCGAGGTTAACACCCTCGAAAACATCACGGAAGAAGAGGTAAGGGCTCTGCCTGAAATTCAGGCTATTGTCACCGACCAATTGATGCACTCAAAAAGCAACAATGTCGACACTCATCGCTATTACGCCTACATCTACCTCGATCCGCGAACGCTCTACTACGTGCCGCTCGATCCGAATCAGTACAGCATCCTGACGTTGCTTAACCGTAAGCGCTTCGTCGATAACCAGTTCTCCGTGAAAGCGAAACTTCGCCTGATCGAAACTAAGCGGCCGACAAAGTCCTACTTCTCGATGGACGTGATCTTCGACCGCGACTATCTCAAGATCCATCTTCCAGTCGCTGAAGGCGATTCGTTTATCACGAACCTCCTTCTCCGCCTTAAGGTGGGGCACATCGATGCCAAGTTCAAACCGCTCCTTCGTTATCCGAACCAGGGCGACAAGGAAACCGAGCCGCAAGCTGGGACACCCCAAGATGCCACGGGACAAGTCGATCCCGTCACTGGGAAAGACCTGCCGTTCTAATCCGCCAGGGTGGGGAGGCCGTTATGGGCGGCTTCCCCATTCTCCCTTTCCTGGGCTTTCAAGAATTCCCTCGGTGAAAATCGAAGGAAATCTCGAAGGCGTCTCAATTTATTAGGAGGTATTCCATGAAGGATAATACCAAAACTGCATTAACCATCGTGGCCGCTGTTGGCGTGCTCGCTGCCTTAACGGCGATTCTCGTCTTCGGTGCCAAGATGGCACAAAGAATCAAGCAAGGCGAGGACTCATCGCTGATTTCGGAAAGTTATGCTGCAACAAACTCTTCAGTTCCGGGATCATCCAATGGTAACACGTCATCTGCTTCTTTAGGTTCTGTCTCGTCTGGCCCAGTCGTTACGACGGCGCCGACGCTTAAAGGCAGCACCCAAAAGATCACCTTCAACACGATCACGGGTCAGACGGATCTGCCGAGTGAGTCGTTTGTGGTGGCCCTATCTGGGCTTCCCGATAATGCTTCGGAACTCGATAAGCAACTCTTTATCACCTGCGATGATGACACCTTGGACACCTGGCTTAAGCTCACGGTCGTTCGTAACGGTGCCGAAGTTACGCTGAAAAGTCCTTATCAATACTCCAGCGGGGAGTCCGTCAAGGTTACTCTCCTCCGGAACGATTACGACTGGACGAAAGTGGGGCAATTCTACAAGCTGCCGCTCATTGTCTACGCCACGAATTATCCGGATGCGTATTGGTTCGTGGATGTCTACATCTATACCGACTAAAGCTCTTGCGGCTTTTTCCCCCTTTATTCAGGAGGTTAAAAACAATTATGAAAAAAGGAACTTCAATTTTTCTCTCCATCTGTGCCGGGATCGCGATTGTCTTTGGGATCTGCGGTTGCCTTTATGGCTTCAATTCGAAAGTCCACGACTGGGTCAACAGTCAGGTTGGCAAGGGCGCGACTAGTGATTCGGGCCTCAAAATCTCCGCGAATCCGGCTTCGGCTGAGTTGAAACGGACTCTGGTCTCAGATGTTCCGACTGCGAACTTCGTTGTCACCGTTGAAAAGGATGGCAAAGAGTCGATCGACTCCAAGATTGTCCTTGATGTCGATAACAACAAGGCGGGCGCTTCGAGCATCGTTGTCACTGCCGACAAAGCCCACACCAAAGTGGAAACGGATGCCGCTTCGCAATTTGCGGGCACCTATTACCTCTCTGGCGCGACCGTCACGGTGGCCACTTCGCAAGAGGATCTTACCAAGTGGAGCGGCTATTCGCTCATCAATTTCTATCTCGTGGGCAATGAGAAAGTCAGTGCTTCTTTCAAGGTGACATACACCTTGGTCAAGGTGGTCGATACGTCTACCTCGTCGAGTGTGGCTTCGTCCAGCGCAGCCGCCTAAGGAGGCTAACAACCATGAATTATTTCATCAAACGATTATTGGTCATCGGCTTATTCGGCGGCTTGATCGCTGGCACCGTGGGCGTCACCTACGGAGCCAGTAAGAAAGCGCATGAATGGGCTGACAATGCGGTGAATGTTCTGACCACCAGCGATGATGACGTCATCCGGGTTAAATTCCTTTATGACGATGCTGATTTCACCAAGACGGTCGATGACAAAAACCCCGCTTCGAAATTCTCGATCCAGGTCTATCGGAACGGGAAGTTCGATGCGAAAACTCCGGTTTGGGTCACGGCCTCGATCGGTGGCACCACGGATCAAGTTTCAAAAATGGGTGTCATCGGTATCACCGGGGATCTGGATCACAAAGATCAGACTCTCGGAATTGAAGGTGTCCGCTGGTATTCCGGCGCTACCTTCTCTGTGACGTATTCCCAAACGGTCGCTTTGGCCGATTGGGGTGGCTATATCGATGCCTCTGCCCAGGTGATTAAGAAGAACGCCTACCACAAGGCGGGCGAACGCTTCATTACTTTGGCCAGTAAAGCGGCTGTGACTGACTCTAACACGAGTACAGCCGCGGCCAAACTTGGTCTCGACAAGCTGACCATCCGTTTCGCGGTCAATTCGGCTGACCACTCTGCGACTTTGACGGCTACTTTGAGCCCGGATAATGTCACCGTGAAAACCATTCTTTGGTCCACAGCAGACGCCACTAAAGTCTCGATCTCGGCCACGAAGTGTCTCAGTGGCGAGTCGATCACCGTCAAAGGCTTAGCCACCTTCGATGTGACGGTTGCGATCACCGCAAAATCTGCGGTCGATTATACGCTCACTGCGGTCTGCTTGGTTTCCTATCCGGCCGCTGCTTAAGGAGGTTAATACCCATGAAGAAACTTACTAAGATCATTCTTTATTCTGCTGGGGCGCTCGCCTTATTGGGCGGCACTTTCGGCGTTGCTTACGGCGCCAGCTCCAAAGTCCGCAACTGGATCACGGGGCAAACCTTTGGGAACACCACGCCTCAGAACTCGACCGATTCAGTTTCGACTGATGCTTCGACTCCGGCTGATTCGTCTGGCAAAGACGGAACCTCTAGCAATAGAGGCGATTTGTCTTCGACTCCGACCTCTTCAAGCGACATTCAGACCGATTACGTGCCCGAACTAAGCTTGTCGAACACGGATTTGATTGTTAATGCTTGGCAAAGTGGCGTGAATCCAACCGGCGTTCTTACGGGTGTCGTTACTGGGGAAAAACTGAATACGACTGATGTTGTTTGGGAGGTCGACAATAACACGGTTCTCACCGTTAATCCGGTCGTAACGAAATCCGGGGCGCCTGCCACGGTGACCTGTCTTTCCTTCTTTTCTGGCGCTCATATCGTCACTGCACGCGCTGTTTCAAACTTGGCCATCGTCAAGACATGCAACATCACCATAGATGACCACGTGAGTTGGTGCAAGATAAAGCAAATTGAACTGAAACGAGATTCCGGCTCGATCATTCACAAGACGGAACAGACTTCGTTTAACGAAAGTTCAAAAGCGTACACATATTACGAGGACAAAATCTATTTCGCGAATTCTTCTCTTTATGAGAGCGATTACGATGCCCAAGCCTTGGGTGATCCGGATTCGGCGATGACCGACACTCACGCATTGCATATCGTCGCTGCTCCTAGTGCCTATTTCTGCATCGGTTTCGATCTTACAACCGCGATGAAAACTCATAATCCACCATGGTTTGCCAAGATCAACCGTCTTGTTCAAAGTTCTTATACTTACCCGGCCTTGACCACTTGCGCGCCGATCTGTACCAAGATCACGACCAGTGTGGGTTATTCACAAGGGATCGTTTACTTCGACATGATGATTCCGCCCGCCTTTGAGGGTGGTGTGGTTATGTTCCAAATCGATACGAAGTACTATGCGGTCCATTTCGATCGCTATGTCGCTCCGACCGGGATCACTTGTGTCGATCCTACCGTTAACGTTGCCTAGTCTCGTTCCTGGCCGGTCTTTCGATAAAGACCGGCCACTTTAGGAGGTAAATATGAATAAAAGTTTAAAAATCTTCTTAGCCATCGTCGTTCCCCTCGGAATTGTCGGGATCGGCTTCGGGGTTTGCGCGTGGTACTACCACACGCAACTCGGTGGCGGCCTCAGAAAAGAGGTCGATGAAACCAAACTCTACATCGGTGTTCCGTTGAAGAACGACGATCAGTACATGGATCTCATCATGTCGGCCAAAGGCGCGAACGGTACTTATAGCAAGACCATCCACAGCGGTGAGCTTTCAAAACTCGATGACCAAGATGAAGACCTTCGTTTCTATGACTATGCTGCCAATCCTCTGGTGGATCTCGGCGGCAAGACGATCGGACTCTGGCTCTCGGATCCCGCGAATTCGTTGACCGTGAAAACGGTGGCGATGAGTCTCATTACTTCAAAAGCAGCGGCCATCGACAAGTCGGGGATCTGGTTCATCAATGCTGCGGCAAAAGATGGGGCAGATGCCACGATGACTCATTCTTACGTCTATACGAATTGGGTTTTAACCCCGGAGGCCAACTCATGAGCGTTTTATTAACTTCGTTTGCTGTCTTGGGGATTGTCGCTTCTAGCAGTGGTCTCCTCACGCACAGAATTCTTCTGGCAGATGCAGCCACAAAATCCCCGATCGATGTTTCGACTTCGAACGTCGCGGAAGATCTCGCGGTTCTTTATCACGATCAATTTCCGACCAACACACTGTCTTATCTGGTTCCGCACAAAGCGGCTGGGGACAAATATGAGGACTTCAAGTTTCTTACGATGTACGCGAGTAAGGGCGATCTCTATCTTTATTTCTATAGCGCCTTTCCTCGGATCTTCGATAACGTGAAGTTCGTTTATTCGACCTCGACCGTCGTTTCAGACGACAAGACGTCGATGGTGGAGAATTGGCAGGACAACGCGAATTCTTACGCTTGCTCCGTCCACGATCACTGGGGAACCGACAAGGTGTTCTACAAGGCGATCGCTAAATCCTTTTATTCGTATCAGGAAGGGGATAAGCACCGGGTCGCTGCGTCTTCACTTTATCTGACAGGCGCGACTTTGACGATTCAGCGCAGTTGCGAAAATGCCGAATACTCTTGGCAGGATCCCAAGGACGGCGAGGATCAAGTCTATTCTTACTATAAGGATAACTACGTCATCATTGACAATTCGAAAGGTTTGGTTCAGCTCGTGCCCACGAAGTACAACTCCACCCGGCAGACCGAGGCGGATGATGCCCAGGAAATGCAGTGGCTCTTCTTCAGCTACAGCAACACTAACAAAGGCGCTAACTACGATCTGGGTAAACTCACCGCGGTTAATCTTCAATACGAATATTTGACCTTCGATGCTTCCTATAAGGTCGATCGGGCCAACTGGACGTTCTCCCATTATCGGACCATCTATGGTGGTCTTTATGGCGAACCGAATAGTTTCCTCCAAGATCTTGGCCATAACGCCCGGAACGCTTCCTTCAAAAAAGTCTCTTCGGACATCATGTATTCGACCGTGACGCCCAATGAGAAGCGCATCGATGCAACTACCTCGCAAAAGACGTGGTTCTTCTTCTGGAACGAAACGCATGAGATTCATTACACCTACAACACGCTGCAGGCGCTCGATGATAACTCCGTGTCTTCCGTTTCGGATTCCGATTTCAAAACGTTCCTCAACCGCTACAAGCCGGGCTTCAAATATGCCGTCAACTTCAAGACGGACAACCGCACGGTCACGAAGCGTGAGGATGCCCACGATAACTTTGTCGATTGGTATCAGGACACCCAGAAAGTGACCACCCGCTGCCATGAGACACACGCGATTCAGATTCTTAAGCCGACGTTCAACACCCAAGACGGCGTTGCCGATTTCAATGCTCTTATGGATCCAATCGACGTGGATGAAGTCATCACGACCGTTCCGAAGGACTACAAGACGGTCGCTTTGGTCAATAACAAAGTGGTTCAAGGCGCCCGCGCCTGGCTCATCGGTATCGGCGTCGCTGCCGGTGTGGTCTTGATCGCGTACATCTGGATCGTCCTTAGCCGTTTTAAGAGGACCTCGCGGCTCGCGTTTGGCTTCGGGTCTGGCGGCCAGGGAAACACCTACTCCCCGAGGAATTCTTCATCTAGACACGGTAAGTCGCATAAATAAGGAGCCCTGACGGTGTACGACGTCTTCAAACAACATAGGATCCTAAAGCTCGTGGGCCTCGTCCTCGGGCTTTTACTCGTCTCGTATTTGATCGGGGCCGGGGTGTCTTTGTATCAAAGCCGCTCAGTGTCGGTCGAGTCGATGGTGGGGCTCTATGCTTTTCAAACTTCTCATCAGATCGTCATCAATGACAAAGCGACGGGTCAGATGGTCTCTGGTGATGTGTCCGAGTATTTCGTTTTCAGCTTTAACCAAGGGACGTTTAGTTGCGCTAGCCAATCTTATAAATGGACGATGAAAGTGGTGGGCAAAGCCAACATCTACAATGATTTCGATCACTGCTACCTCTATCGTCAGGAGGTGGTCGTATGAAGAAAGCCTGGCTTCGCTCTTGGCGTCATCTTATCACAATCGCCCTTTTAGTGGGGACGATTTGCTTCGCTTACTTTGGCGAAAGCAATTTCTTCCCTCGCCTTTGGGTGTCAGGGAAGATCTTCGGCGAAAAGATTTCCTATTTCGTGGTGTTCTTCTTCCAGGATTTCGCTTCGCCCGAATACTTACTCGACTATATCTCGGGGTTCCCAAACTCTGGGATTACGGTCTCAACGGTTGATTGGTCGGGATTTTGTGCCGACGCCTGGATCTGGCTTAAGCTGCTGTTCACTTATGGGCAGTTTCTTAGCTGGCTTGGCAACTCGGCCGACTTCTTGATGACGGCCGCCCGTTGGCTGATGTTCTTAGGGATGATGGTGGTGCTCTTCGTGGTGGCCTTCCAAAGCTACTTTGAAGAAAGCCAGGCAATGTGGTCACAGGAAAGCCAATCTCTGCAGGGCTGGTACTGGTTCCGCGATTACCCGATCAAGGCGCTCTGGGTATGGCTACGGGATTATTGTCGGTGGCTCTATCATTCGTTTTATTTTCCGATGATCGCCACGGTCTTGGTCTTCAGCCTTAGGCTCGTCAGCATCGCCATGGACATCGTTTCGGAATACTTCTATTTCATCGCCAGCTTTAACTTCATCTCGCTCTTTGACGTGCTCTTCGCAGCGGTGGGCAGTTTCTTGGCCGCCCTTTCTTTCGTTCCTCCAGAGACCTGGGCCTTGGTGATTTATGCGGTTTTCCGGATTATCGCCTATCTCGACGCCCGTAGGATTGTTGAAGAAAAACTGATACCCCACGATGAGAAGATGGTGGACTCCGACACGGGAGTCTTCACCCTCATCCTGGGAAAGATGAGGGGTGGCAAAACAACCTTAGCAACCGCGTTCGGGCGGATCGTGAACACGATTTACCATCGAAACGCCTTCGACAATATGAACAGGGTTTCGCTCATGTTTCCGGAATTTCCCTATATGGCCTTTGAGCGGGATATCGTCCGCTTGGCCGGGAAACGAAGGATCGTCAACATGCAGAACGCGGCCGCCTTCGCTTATCGCCTTTACGAAAAATCGCTGAAGAATCCACGGATTCTTTATGGCTACGACATTACGAAAAAACGATCGATCTTCTACGATGGCGCGGTGAACATTTCGATCGCGGATGGCTTGGCCATCTACGCGGAAAGTTACTGGGTTTACTTCCATGGTGGAAATTTGATTGCTTCGAATTATCCAATCCGTACCGATGACCTGAAGATGGACAAAGGCCACTTGGTTCTCTGGGACACCAAGTTCTTCCGACGCAAGAACAAGGATTTCGGTTTGTTTAGTTGGCTTAGCCACATTCTGGTCTGGGATATGCTCCGTTTCGGCAAGAAAGTGGATCCCAATTGCAAGTTCAAGGATGTGGCTGGGCCGATGGTCTGCGTGGCCACGGAGTTTGGCAAAGAGTACGGAAACATGGTCACGAATTCGACCTATTCCGCGAACGATAACGCTGCCAATCCGAAGAACGATCTTTTGGACTACTCGCTCAAGCTCGGCGGCCATTTGGCCAACATCTGGCACACCAACTTTTTCAAGTTCATTGCAGATGAGCAGCGCTCTGGGTCTTTGAGTTCCAACTTGGTCGATGTGGCTCAGACGGTTTTCACGGCGGATCCCAAAAACCAAAAAGAGAAGTGTGCGCTCAAGATGTGGTGGGTTGAGCCAGCGGTCTTGGACTGGGTGATCAAAGCCAGAGACAAGTTCTATCAAAAGTATCGCTACAATCGGGAAGATCAAACTCTGATGTTTCACTTTCTGAATTCGATCGCGAGTTTCGCCTATTGGCGGCTGACTTACGTTTATAACCGCTTCGGCTACAAAGAAGTTATCCTCCCGAATTGCACAGCGAACAGCTCTGGCAATTTGATCGAGGGCGAAAAGGAGAAATTCTACATCATCAATTACATCGATTTTGCCTATCGTTTCGAAAGTGCCTGTATGAAAGACTTTCTTAACGCGACTAAAAATTCTGCGATGCGGGGGTTCTTCGATCTCCCGACTTATAAAACGCTGATGCCCAGCAAGGAGGAATGGGACATGCAAGGAAGCTACGTAGTGAACGATCTCGAAGATCCGAGTAAGAAATTCGAAAACCATGGAGCCGCTAAGGGACGGAACGGCTCCCGGCGCCAGGGTGGCGCGAACCGTTCCGGCCAAAGCGGCGGAGGTGCACGATGATGGATCGGGATGAGAGTGGGACCGTGGCCCTTCCAAAGAAGTCCGCGGAAGCGGACAAATCCGATGCTGCACCCGTCGATGGCAAGGGCAAAGGCGTCACATGCGGGAGCACAGACGCGCGGGGGGCGAGTAACACCCCCCGCCCATCCTCATTCAATACCTGCATTGACTACCTCAAGATGCGGTTCGACTGGATGTACATGAAGGGCAATGAGGAGTTTAGAGACTTGTTCAGGATTCTCCTCATCGATGAAGATAAGTACATCGTTAAGCCAGGATCGAACGGGTACGAGGTGATGATGGTCTTCGATGAGGGCCTTGTCCTCCAAATTGGTGGGGAAACCACCAAGAACGCGTTAGGGAACAACACCACGCTTCTGGAAATGCAGGGGAAGGCTTGCCGGTTGTTCGAAGAGAGAATTTGCAACACGTTTCCATTCGATGCCGAAGATGATCTGCAATTATCTGCGGTGAGGAACGGATGGCTCAAACTCCTTGAAAAGCTTGCGTATATGGGCGGCCATTGCACCCGAATTGATCTTCCGACAGATGATCTGACGGGGATAGCGCCCTTCGATGAACTTCGGGAGAAGATCGCTGAAAGGCAATTCACATCCAACATGAGGGCGTTCACCCTCGATGACCAACTTCCCAAAAGCGCGAACACGACACGGGTTCGACAAAGCAAGAACGCGGGCTATACGGCCACGCTGGGGACAAGAGACACGGTTCAACTTTGTATCTACAACAAACTCGCGGAAAGGCTGCGCCATGGCGGCACCCTTAATGTCTCGTTCTGGATTCGTTACGAGGTTCGCTATTACCACGCTAATGCCGATCGGGCTTTCGATGGCCTTCTGAATGCTTATGAAGAGGGCAAGGAAAGCGAGTTTATTGTCGGTTGCTTATCTAGCTGCATTTCCTTCAAGGAAAAGCGGGACACCACCGGGCACAATATGTCCAGGGTGCAAACCTGGGCTAAATGGGACAATTTCATCAGCTCCGTTAAAACTCAAAAGATGAGCAAACGGACTCGGCCAGAGCCCACCGTGAAAAGCAATGCACAGTGGGTGATGAAAGAAGCTTCAAAGATTCTTGCGATTCTGACGGCCGTGAATAGGGAAAAGTTTGAAGAAATGTATCACTATCTCGTGCAGGGCGGAGCGGCAAACTTGGGGCCAGAGGATTTTATTAGGGCCAATAACTATCTGGATGCCAAGAAAAAGCCAAAGTTTAATGATTTGGCTGAAATGTATGCTTACGTGATGGCAGCGCCTGGGGTCTCTACCATCATGGATCACGATTTATTTGAGCTCTTTTATGGGGATGGGGCTAGATTAGGTTCCGCCAGATACCTTACTCTCCCCGGTAATCCTTCTATTGATATCAGTCAGGATGATCTCGATGATATTGATGGCAAAAAAATAATTCTTCGTTAGCAACTGGATAATTTCATAAAACGCTACTAAGAAAATTTTGAAGTATCTTAATGCGATATAATATCTGAAGGAGGTTCGAATATGGGTGTTTGCTATGATTCTAGATCAAAATCCTTCTATGTCCGTCTCCAGGTAAATGGTAAGAGACGGGTGCTTTATGTTGATAAGAATGGCAATCCTTTTAAAAATAAAACGGATGCCAAGATGGCTGAGTCTGAGTTTCGGAAAAAAGTAGTGACTGAAACCACGAACCCGAGTGGGGATCCTATCAAGAAAGAGCTTCACTGCGAAGATCTTTACCAGGCGTTTTATGATTCGCTTAAGCAAACTTTGAAAACCTCCTCTCTCTATGTTCGGGAAAAGCACTTTGAGCATCACGTTCGCCAGTATTTTGATGGTCGGTTGGTGAAGTCGATCACCAACGAGGATCTTGAAGAGATCAATACGCGGATGAACAAGGAAAAGTCGGATGCTTCGATGGAAAACATCGTTGCGACTGCCCGCAAGTGGGTTATTTTCATTCAAAAGTACAACCCGGTTCTTTTACCTAATAAGTTCTTTGAGTTCAAGAATTCGGATCCCGAGATTCATAAGTATCACGTTTGGACTCGTGAAGAAGAGGCTCATTTCTTGTCTGGGATTGATAAGCCATCAATTAAGCTTTTGTTCACGATACTCGTGGACTATGGCTTTCGAATTACGGAGTGCCTTGCGCTCCGCTACGACGATATCGACTTCGGAAAGAACACGATTTCCGTAAATCGCATTGTTTGCTTCAAGACCCTTGATGGTGGCCAGGTGTTTATGGCTCCGAAGACCAAAAACTCGCGGAGAACCTTGCCGCTGCTTTCGGAAGTGTGTTCTCAACTGAACCCGCAAGGGCAGGGGTATGTTTTCCCTGGGGAAGGTTCTCCCGTTGTCGGACAAACCAACATCAGACGTTATTCGATCAAGTATGCTAAGAAGGCAAAATTTAAGCCTTTGAAGCTTCATGAGTTTAGACACTCTTGCGCTTCAAACATGTTGCGGGCCGGTCTTCCTGTCCGTGTTGTGGCTCAATGGCTTGGTGATACTGAATCGACTGTTATGACTTATTATTCTCACCTATTCGAAGATGAGAAAAATATGGCTGGGAAATGGATAGAAAGTAATCCTTTATTTTGAACACGTCTTACTTTCCCGGTTGTTCTTAACCGTTTTCTTGTTCTTATTTCTTGTATTTTGTAATGATTTTTGGTCTTCAAAGTGGCAATATTAGAGTTACTTTATGGCATACAATAAATTTATTACTTGCTCTGATGACCTTGTCACTACACACGAAGCGACACGCAGCGGATTCTTGGAGTACGCTCTTGAAAAAAACCGACTTGGGGATCCCTTTGTTAAAGAGGCCTTAACGTTTAAAAGTATGGTATGTTTTTTAAAAGATTCCGAGAGTCTTTTGGCTTTAAACAACGTTCGTTATTTTTTACTTTCTGCATCTGGCCTTTCTGATAAAGCTTTAACTCATTTAGATGAAGATGATCAAAAGGTTGTTTTAAGGGAATTTATTGATAAGTATTTAAAGCCTGCTGGTGATCGTTTCGTCGATGAAACTATTTATCGTTATCTCTTAAACAAAGGTGATGCCGTTGGCGGCGAGATGAGGAATCGTGTTGGTGCTATCGCTCAGGCTAAACTTACTCGGAAATTTATCTCTGTTTTTTCCGTTCGCCATATCTCGTTTCTGTATTATGACAAACCTTCTAAAACTTGGGTAAGTACTCCTTTGATTGCTGCCGGGATCGAAGAGTCAATCGGTGGTTTCCGGTGGACTAATTCAAACGGGGATCGTCTTCTTACTTTTAATGAAACTAATTCTCTTGTAGGCAAGAACATAGATATTAACCTTTTTTCTTATTCTGTTTCTTGCGAATATGCTAAGGCTAATATTGCTACTACCGGTCTCATGTTTGGCGAGTTAAAAGGTGGAATTGATCCGGCTGGTGCCGATGAGCATTGGAAGACTGGCAACAGTGCCCTTGGTCGGATCCGGATTGCTTTTTCTGAAAAAACTCATCGGGATGTGCTAACTTGCTTCCTGGGCGGTGCTATCGAAAAAGCTATGTCTGTTGAAATTTTTAATCAGCTTAACAATGGGACACTTTCTAATGCAGCTAATTTGACCGATGAAAATCAATTTACCGAGCTCGTTAATTGGATGGTGGATTTGTAAACATGAAAGGATTTATTCAAGGCTCTCATTTTAAAGACGAAGATTCTTTAGATGAATCTTCTTATGTTGTTCAACATTTTTCGGCTAATAATTTTTACCCGGATAAAGAAAGGATAAAAATAGAAAAGCATTTTGAGAAAGTCTTGGATGTTACTGATAAATTTAATCGACAAAGTGTTAGTTATCAATTAAGTAAAAAAGATCTTATTCATAGTTGGCTTAAATACAAGGAAGGTTTCTCTGCCGACCTTGTTAATATCTTCTTGAAAGAAATGGGTGCTAAACCTGACGATTTGATTATGGATCCTTTTATGGGCTCTGGGACCACGGCCCTTGTGTGCCAGATGAATGGCATCAATAGTATCGGTTACGATATTATGCCCATTTCTACCGTTTCTATTAATGCTAAATCAAACGTTTTAAATTACGACGTTACTTCTCTTAGTAAGATTCGAAATGCTTTGGCCGGTCTTTCGGTCCCCCATAACTATAAAAAAGATACTCCTGTGATCACTATCACTGAGTCTGCTTATCCAGATCAAAATTCCAAGTTTTTTAGTTATATTCAAGAATGGATCGGGAAGTTTAACTTTTCTGATATTGAGAAAAATTTGCTCACTCTTTGCGTTGTTAATTCTCTGGAGCGTTGTAGCTTTACGAGAAAAGATGGGCAATACCTTGGCTGGGACTATCGTTCTCAAAAAGTTATAGATGCGAACGCTTCTCGGGTTGCCCGTGGGAAGAAGCCTTTTCCAATTAAGGTCGTTCGGGATCCCATTTGCGATGGCAAAGCAACCGTTCTTGAAGAATTCGATCATGTGATTTCCGATATCTCAATTATCCAAGAAAGTTTTAAAGATAATACTGGAGCCACTATCGACTATAAACAAAGCAGCGTTTTGTATGAGCTCCCTAAGCTTCCTGACAATATTTTGAAAGGTGCCATTACTTCACCTCCTTATTGCAATCGTTATGATTACACTCGAACCTACGCTTTGGAACTTGTTTACTTGGGCTTACGGGAAAAAACCATTCGTGATCTTAGACAATCCCTTCTTTCTTGCACTGTTGAAAGTAAAAGCAAGGCTAATGAATTAGAAGCTTTTTATTCTTCGATTGGGCAAAAAGATCGATACGATTATATTCTAAAAAAGATTCAATCTAATGGCGCTTTTCAAGAGGTTATGGGCGCTCTTGAAAAACGTATGGCGAACGGCGATTTGAATAACAATGGAGTTGTCCGGATGGTCGATGGGTATTTTACTGAGCTTGCATTTATCTATGCCGAGTTATTCCGCGTTTGTAAGCCTGGGGCTTATGTTGTTTTTGTTAATGACAATGTTCGGTATGGCGGTGAGGTCATTCCAGTTGATTTCCTGTCTTCTTCTTTTGCTGAACAGTTTGGTTTTGAGACTAAGGAAGTTTATTGTCTGAAGCAGCAAAAAGGAAATAGCAGCCAACAAATGGCAAAGTTTGGTCGTGTAGCTTTAAGGAAAAGTATTACTGTTTGGGTTAAGCCTTAACCGTTATTTCCTTTTCTTCTTTAGGCTAATTTTCATTTATCAAAGCTGAACGTGGTGCGATACTTTTTAACCTTCGCAAAATATTAGCAGCGGTGGTGACAAACTGCGCTTGAAAACTTAGTGTGATATTTTGAAACAATGAAAAATTTTCATTTAGTTACATTCTACAAGAATGTTCCTTAAAAGATGGTATGAGTGGCCGGTGGAAAATGGCCGATGCTTAATAATTAACAAAAAAGCGCCGATGAACGGTGCTTGTTTTCGATTGGTCGGAACGGTGGGATTCGAACCCATGACCCCTACCACCCCAAGGTAGTGCACTACCAAGCTGTGCTACGTCCCGGCGAGAGTAATTATACTCATATGGCGGTTCTTTGCCATATAGAAAAAGCGGGATTTGCCTTTCGGCGTTTCCTTTCGAGCCGGAAAGCCAAAAAACGAGAACTTCCCTCGCGCGCATTATGGGCCGCCTACTACGTAAAAACCGATAATGGGTTTTCCTTCCTTTTTCCGTAGAACGTTTTGAGTGCTTGCGCGCGGGTGAGAAGTTATAATGAACCAGCACTATGGATAACACTATCGACAGCAAGCATTACATCATCGTTAAGGGCGCTCGTGAGAACAACCTCAAGAACATCGACGTCACGATCCCGAAAGACACTCTAACTGTCTTCACGGGTCTCTCCGGAAGCGGAAAGAGCACTTTGGCCTTCGACACCATCTACGCCGAAGGGCAACGCCGCTACGTCGAATCCCTTTCGCCATATGCCCGCCAGTTCTTAGGCGGGCTTGATAAGCCCGACGTCGATAGCATCGAAGGCTTGTCACCGGCTATCTCGATTGATCAGAAAACAACCTCTCATAACCCGCGCTCGACCGTGGCCACTGTGACGGAAATCTATGATTTCCTTCGTTTGCTATTCGCCCGCGTCGGCGTGCCTTATTGCCCCCATCACAACATCCCCATCGTGGCCACAAGCCCCGCGGAGATGACTGATGCCATTCTTAAATACAAAGAAGGATCGAAAATCAAGATCCTTTCGCCCGTAGTCAAACACGAAAAGGGAACACATAAAGACACCTTGGCCAAACTGAAGGCCCAAGGCTTCGCTCGTCTCCGGGTTGATGGAACCATCTGCCTCATGGAAGAGGTCCCGGAACTTGAGAAGAACAACCGTCACGACATCGATATTGTCATCGACCGCCTCGTCATGAAAGACGGGCTTCGGAGTCGCATTGCTGAGGACGTCGACCTGGCTCTCGATTGGGGCCATGGCGAACTGATGATCCTTTCGGATGAGGGCGAGAAGCTTCTTTCGAGCAACCATTCATGCCCTATTTGCGGCTTCTCCGTTCCGAAGCTCGAGCCACGTCTCTTTTCCTTTAACGCCCCGCTTGGCTACTGCCCGACCTGCAAGGGTCTCGGCATTGATCGCTCAGTGGCGGTGGACTTACTTGTACCCGATCCAACGAAGACCATCAACGAAGGGGCCATCCGCTTCTTCAAGAACGTCGTTGGCACTGCGAACCTCGAATGGCAGGAGTTCTGCGTCCTTATGGATCATTACAAGATACCTTATGACGTACCCTGGAATGACTTAACGGAGCAACAGAAGAAGATCATCCTTTTCGGCTCGAACGAAAACATCTACCACGTTTTGACCTCCACCAGCGGCAACCAAACCCACCGTCGGGGACCCATCGAGGGCATCAAGGCCAAAATCGAACGCCTTTATAACAACACCACAAGCAAATGGATGCTACCTTACTACGAATCCTTCATGCGGGATGACGTCTGCGGAACCTGCCATGGTGCCCGTCTCAATGAGCAAGCCCTCTCCGTCAAGGTCAATGGGCTCAACATCTACGAAGTTACCCAGCTTTCTGTCGATAAGCTTTTGGTTTACCTCGACGGAGTGGATTCCAGTTTAACCGCCAACCAACGTCAGATTGCTTCGATGGTTCTTAAAGAAATTCATAACCGAGCGCAATTTCTTGTGGACGTGGGGCTTGATTACCTCACCCTCGACCGCTTGGCCATGACCCTTTCGGGCGGAGAGGCTCAACGTATTCGGCTTGCCACCCAAATCGGCAGCCGCCTTTCGGGCGTCCTTTACGTTCTCGACGAACCCTCGATCGGGCTCCATGAGCGTGACAATCAGAAACTCATCGCAACCCTCAAAGAAATGAGGGATTTAGGCAACACTCTCATCGTTGTCGAACACGACGAAGAAACGATGCGAAGCGCCGACTACCTCGTCGACATCGGTCCAGGTGCTGGCGTTCATGGTGGAGAAGTCGTAGCCTGTGGTACTGTCGAAGACGTCGAAAAGGCCACCAATTCGGTGACTGGCGATTATCTCGCGGGCCGCAAGTTCATTGGCATTCCGGCGAAACGTCGAAAGGGCAATGGCAAGAAACTTGTCATCAAAGGGGCGACCTGCCATAACCTTAAGAACATCACCGTTTCCTTTCCGCTTGGCGAACTCATTGTCGTGACGGGCGTTTCAGGCTCGGGAAAATCTTCGCTCATCAACGAGACCCTCGTGAAAGCTATCCAAAAAAAGATGACTGGCGAGGAAACTTATCCGGGTGCTTATAAGTCCATCGATGGTTTGCAATATATTGATAAGGTCGTGAACGTCGACCAGGAACCGATTGGCCGGACTCCGCGGAGCAACCCTGCCACGTATACAAAACTATTTGACGACATCCGTTCCCTTTTCGCCGAAACCGAGGAAGCGCGGGCTCGTGGCTTCGATAAAGGCCGCTTCAGCTTTAACGTGCCTGGTGGCCGTTGCGAGAAGTGCCAAGGGGCCGGCGTCGTCTGGATCCCGATGAACTTTTTGCCGGACGTCTATGTAAAATGTGATGGATGCGATGGCAAACGCTATAACGAAGAAACCTTAGCTTGCACCTACAAAGGCAAGAACATTAACGATGTCCTCGAGATGCGGGTGGAGGAAGCCCTCCATTTCTTCGA
>Ga0183100_1000401_pt2 | contig 33881 bp, 29 predicted proteins | sample Biomet2_FD_127789 | JGI IMG/M metagenome (GOLD analysis project Ga0183100, IMG submission 127789) | Microbial communities from bioreactor (seeded with anoxic lake sediment) at LBNL, California, USA - Biofuel metagenome 2 | ecosystem: Engineered > Bioreactor > Anaerobic > Unclassified ... | reverse complement strand
CGAGGCTGAACCCGCTATTTTATTAGACAAATAACGCCGAGGGGGTCCGGGGGGAATCATTCCCCCCGGCGGGTCCAGGGCAGCGCCCTGGCAGGGTCCGGGGCAGCGCCCCGCGTTCCCCATTCCCTCCCCCCTCTCTTTTGCTCATCCCACCTCCCCGACGCATTGCCTGCCTGGCCGCGTCGTAGGCTTCAGACGGCGGTGGACCGGGCCGAAATCCGGCCGCGTCAATAACGGCTTCGGCGTGCGTACCGAGCAGCGCCTCGACCCGGGCCAAAACGCGCAGGGCATTTTCCCGGCGACGACGAATGGCGGCCGCCGCCTCGGGATCGGCGACGAACAGGTCGAGCTTTTGCTGGAACCGGCCGGCGACAGGCACCAGCCAACGGCCAAAAACGAACTTGTCGGCCAGATAGACGATCTCGCGTTCGGTCAGAGGGGCATCCGGGGGCAGGACGCAATCCCGGTGGGCGGCCACGATGGCTCCGGCCCGGGCAAAGCCCAGACGGTCAAGCAACGCCCCGCCGGCGGCTTCATGGTGCGGCCGGCCCTTGGCCACGTCGTGGAGCAGGGCGGCGGCCTTGAGCAACGGCAGGTCCAGGGCCAGACCGGCATCGCCCAACGCCCGCCCCAGGGCCACGGCCACGGCGGCCACGCCCCGGGCATGCGCCAGCCCCTGGGGCGGCACCTGGGCAATGGCCAGCAGGGCCTCGGCCTCGGCCGGCGTCGGGATGTCACGGCGATCGGCCAGGACCCGCAGGGCGGCGTACTCCTCCGGCGTGTCCATATCGGCCAGAATGTTGGCGTCCGGCACCGGGATCTCCTCGAAGGGCAGGCCCGCCAGGGCCTGACGCAACCCGCCGTCCCCGTCAAAGGCCAGGATCGCCGGAATGCAGGCCGCGTCGAAACAGGGAGGATGGCCACGTTCCCCGGAAAACATCGGATAGACCAGGGGCGGCGCATCGGGTTCGTCCAGACGGTCGAGCAGACGGGTCACCGTGGCCGGACGCACCAACGGCACATCGACCGGCGTCAGACAGACCCGGCGCGCATCGTCGGGCACGGCGGCAAGCCCGGCCTTGACCGTCGAGAACATCCCGGTTTCATAGACGGGATTATAAATACACCGGATGCCGATCCGTTGGGCTTCGGCGGCGATTTCCCCGTACCGGTGTCCGGCAGCCACAAGGATCCCGGAAACGCCGGCCTGCCGAAACGTGTCGGCCACCAGAGCCAGGGCGGAAACGCCGGCCAGGGGGAGCAGGGGCTTGAATCCGGCGCCCATGCGCGAAGACAGACCGCCAGCCAGGATCACCGCGTAGGTTTGCGGACGGTTCATAGGCGGCGGTCGGCGCGGCAGGCGATCAGTTCGGCCACGATGCTGACGGCGATTTCCTCCGGCGTCTCCGCCTCAATGGCCAGACCAATGGGGCTTTTGACACGGTCGCAATCGGCCTGGGTGAATCCGGCGGCCAACAGCTTCGCATAGATGGCGTCGCGTTTGGGCAGACTGCCGATCATGCCGATATAGCCGGCTGGCGAGCGCAGGGCTTCGACCAGGGCGTCATGATCGTGGGCATGGCCCCGGGTGACGATGACGATGGAGGTGGCCGGCGTCACGTCACAGCCGACCAGCCAACCCTTGGCCGGGTCAATGACCGCCGTGGCGGCGGCAAAGGGAAACCGCTCGGCATTGGCGAATTCCGCGCGATCGTCGAGGACCGTGGCCCGGAAGCCGACCATGGAGGCAATCTGCCCGGTCGGCCGGCTGACGTGGCCGCCGCCGCACAAAATAAGCGGATCCGGCGACAGGGCCGGCTCCAGAAAATACTGGCGCCCCCCGCCGGTAAAGACCACCGGGGCCATCAGATGGCGGCCCTGGGCCTGGGCCGCGTCCAGGACTTCCGGGGCAGGCTTGGGGCCGACAAGCCGGCCGCCGCCCAACAGCAAGGTCCTCTCCGCAAGAGCGGCAACCGTATCCAGAGGCGTCAGGATCAGGGCGCGTTTCCCCTGGGTCAACGTCTCGACCAGGGCCGCGACGAATTCCCGGGTGGCGGGCTCGGGATCCAGACGTTCGAGAAACACGCGCATCTTGCCGCCGCAAATCAAATCCGCCCCTTTGGAGGCCTGCCCGGTCATATCGAAATCCAAAAGCCGGGCCTGACCGGAACGAAAGACTTCCGGTCCGGCGGCTATGACCATGCCCTCGGCCAAACCGCCGCCGACAGTGCCGGCAATGGTCCCATCGGCGAAAATGAGCATTTTTGAACCGGCCGTGCGCGGGGTGGAACCCTCATTGGTGACAATGGTGGCCGCAACCACGGAAGCGCCACCAGCCAGTGTGTCCGCGATGCGGGAAACAAGCTCGATCATAAGCGACTCGCCGTTCCTTTTGCGGGGTTGACGATGCGGGGCCCGCTGTCTGTACGTTCAATGCGCCCGACAATCGGTCCCAGCCGGCGCAACCGGCTGCCGCAAAGACAAGGTCCGGGCAACATGGAGGCGGCGTCCCCGGTACGGTAGCGCACAAAGGGCATGCCGCGCCGGGTCAGCGTCGTAAAAACCACTTCACCCAATTCCCCCGGCGGCAGAGACGCGCCGGTTTCAATATCCACCACTTCAAAAAACAGTTCGGTTTCGCGCAGATGGTAGCCATTTTGGGCCTCGCATTCAACGCCGCCGCCGTAGCCCATCTCCGTCGCCCCGTAGTGATCGAACACCCTGGCCCCGAAACGTTCGGCCAAAAGCGGCTTCCACCCAGGCGGCAAGGCCTCGGCGGACAGCAGCACGGCGCGCAGGCAATCACTGGCGGCGCACACGTCCGGATCGTCAAGGGCCCGAACGATTTGCGACGGGGCGGCCACCAGCACTTCGGGCCTGTGGGCGCGCAGGGCCTCGGCCAGACGGACCGGATCGCCGGTCGGATCGCCCAGCACGCCCCGGGCGTCCAGGCGCGGCAGGGTCTGGCAGAGCAGATCCCCGATACTGGCCGGACGCTGCCCCGGCATAAGGATCAATACCGTGTCGCCCGGTTCGACCAGGGTGGCGATGCCCAGATGGAAGAAATGCCGGATATCCTCGATATCGGCCTCCGTGAAGGCCACGCGCTTGGGGGCGGCCGTGGTGCCGGAGGTGGCAAGCGTCACCATGCGGGCCACCGCGTCCTGGGAGACGGTCAAAAATCGCCCATAGTCCGTCGTCAGGTCGGCCGCCGTCGTGAAGGGCAGCATGGCAAATTCCGCAAACGAACGCGGAAAATCAGGCAGCAGCGAGCCAAAACGCTCCCGGTAAAAGGGAGATCGGACGGCATGGGAGACCGCCTGCGAAAGAGCGGATAAATGCCACATCGCCAGGGCGCCGGGACGCGGCGGCACGTCCGGTCGGCCCAAACCGGCGGCAACAAGGCCATCTACCGGGCTTAAACGCATGCTTCCTTTCCCCGGTACAGCGTGCGGCCGTCGGCAGCCGTCAGGTTATACAGACAAAACGGCACGAGCCGGTTATCGGCCGTGGCCACGTGGATACAACACCCGCGCGTGCGCTCCAGGTCGAGCGTCCAGGCGTCCTGAAAGGCCATGGCCGAAATGGTGAATCGTCGGGATGTGGCGGCGTCGGCCAGGAAACGGTCAAAATCATCCATGGGGCCCTTGCGCTCCGCCGGGAACGTCGGGGCGGCCCATTGCCGGGCCACAAAGGCCTTGGACCGGCGCGCCCCCTCATCGGCGGGAATGGCCGACGGGGTGCAACAGGAGGTCCCGGCGGCCGGAGCCGGGGTCAGGCCTTGGGGACCATCCAACACGTAGGGCGTGGAAAAGGAGCACAGGGAATGCTCACAGCCCGGCGGGTGAAAGTCCGCGACCCGAAGCAGGCCGTTGGTTTGGGCCTCAAGTGCCCGCATGAGATCGGGCAGGGTGACGCGGCCCCCGGCCCCGGAATCCCAGGGATAGCGCCCAAAGGAACTGACCGGCTGGAAATGGACGCCCCGCACGCCCGGCGCTTTGGACCGGGCCAGCCGGACGATGTCCCCGATATGGTCGACATTGACGCCCGGCGCAATCGTCGGCACCAGAACCACCCCGAGCCCGGCGGCCACGCAGTTGTCGATGGCCGCCAGCTTGGCCTCAAGCAGCGGCGCGCCGCGCAGGGTCTGATAGACCGCCTCGGTGACGCCGTCGAACTGCAAAAAGACCGAAACGAGGCCGGCTCCGGCCAAGCGTGCGGCCATGGCCGGATCGTAGGCCAGCGCCAGACCATTGGTATTGAGCTGCACAAAGGAAAACCCGGCCCGGCGGCAGGCGGTCACCACCTCGGGCAAATCGACCCGCACCGTCGGTTCGCCGCCGGAGAGCTGGACATTAACCGGTCCCGTGGCGGCAAAAATGTGGGCAAAACGTTCGGCCAGGGCGGCCAGGGGGGGATCGGGCGGCGGATTGTGCCCGGCTGAGGCGAAACAGACCGGACAGGCCAGATTGCAGCGGCTGGTAATCTCAAAAAGCGCCGTGCAGGTCCGTTGGGCATGTTCCGGGCACAGCCCGCAATCGTTGGGACAGCCACGATGCGTCGGGGTCAGACGCGGCGGCGGCGCGCCCGGCGTTTTGGGGCGATTCCACCCGACCATCCCGGGGGGACCATGCCAAAACCGGGTCCGGAAAACGCCGTGCTCCGGACACTCCTTGACGATGTATCCGTCATCCCCGTCGCTTTCGCGTCGGGCGGACAGCCGGCGCAGACAGACCGGGCACAGACTGGCGGTGGAAAAAATCTCGTTTGCAGCCACGCCTACTCCCTTGGCTCGGCGGGATCGATGCCGGCTTCGGTCAAAATCGTCAAGATCTGCTGCCACCCCTCGGCCAACAGTCCGCCGCACCGCAGCATGTCGGGCTTGCCCTCGCCAAGAACGGCCTGACAGGTGATGTCGCCGTAATCGGGAATGACCCGGTCGCGGAACCAGTCCACGTATTCGGTGACCAGCAGATCGGCCCGGTCGTGCGCCAACTCCTCCTCACGTCCCCGGCCGACATAGAGGCCGATGGCCAGACAGCCGCCGGTCAAAATGCCGCAAGTCAGTCCCGACGCACCCATCCCGTGACAGACGCCCGAGGCGGCGCGCACCAGGGGCCAGTTCTCGACGCCCTGGGCGCGCAGGGCCAAAAGCAGCAGAATCTGGCTGCAACAGTAGTTCTGGGCGGCCAGGGGCATGATCTCCAACAAGGCGGGATTCATGACGTCTCCTTGGCGGCCAGCATCAGGCAGTAGCCAAACCGGGGACGGGGACCGTTCGCGCTTTGGCAGGCCGGATCGCGGCCGGTAATCATGGCGATGACGCTTTTGACCGACCCCAGGGCAAAGGTCAGCCGGCAGGCCAGTTCGGTCAAAAGCCGGGTGTGGTCCTCAAACGACAACAGGCGCAGCCCGGCGGCGGCCAATTGTCCGGTGCGCGTTTCACGGGAAACGGCCCCGGCCGCGCAGCCGCTGTAGCCATCGGGAGCCGGCGCACCGGCGCGTATATAGAGATCGGAAAGGGCAAGCAGGCCGCCCGGACGCAGGACGCGGCCGATTTCGGCCAAAACCGCCGGCGCGTCGCCGCAGGCCGACAACACGCACTCGCAAAAAACGCCGTCCAGACAAGCCGTCCGAACCGGCAGCGCCTGCCCGCGACCGCAGACCGTCGCAGCGCTCCCGGACGCCTCCCGGGCAAAGGCCGTCGCCACATCCAACCCCACGGCCGCCATCCCGGCCTGGACCAGTCGGGCCAGCGTGGCCCCCGGACCACAGCCAAGATCCAACACGCGGGATCCGGGCGGAAAACGACAGACAGCCAAGGCGCGCTCCGTCAGGGCCAATCCTCCCGGACGCAACGTCGCGCCGGTGACCCGACGAAAGTCCTCGCGCCCATACGGCGCGGCGACCTCGGGCACTACTTATCCTCCAAAAGCTGCTCCACTTCGAGCATTTTCCCCATGGCCACGTACTCGGGGAGCAGGGACATGCCGCACTTCGGGCAGGTCATCAGCGTGATGGTGAAACCGCCTTCCAGATAGTTCACGGCCACAGGCGCAGGCACAAGCGCCCCGCCGCAGGCGGCGCAGACCCAGTCACCGGATTCAGGTAGGTAAACGAGGGAGTCATTCATGGTGTGTGTGTGGTGCCTCCGGCGGCCCGGAGGGGCGTTGCCCCTCCGGGACCACCCCACCGGGGGACATATTGTCCCCCGGGCCCCCCTGATGGGTTTTTAGCGTTTCGCTTCCGGTTTCCCCCACCGAGGGGGACCGGGGGGGATCATCCCCCCCGGCAGAGCAGTCCAGGAGAGGCAGCGCCTCGCCTGGCCGCCGGAGGCGCTTTTCCCCTCTGGCACTTCCGCCTACTTCCCGATGCCGGCCACGGTCATGCGGTGGCTGTAGGCGGTAAACACCCGGGCGGTGTCGCCGTCTCTCGCGTATTCCACCCAGTAGGTGACGCGATGCGGCGTGTAGCTGGCCAGGAAATGGCCGTTTTCCCGGTTCAAAAACTTCCGGCCTGAGGATTCGGCATAGGCCAGCGTGCGTTTGACGTCGTCGTCGAGAATATGGCGGGCTTCCAGGAGGGCCCGAACCTCGGGGGTGACGACAAAATCCGGTCCGGCCGGAGCCTTGGCGTCAACCGATTCACGCCAGAGGGTGGACAGGAGTTCCCGCCGCAGCCGGGCCCGGGTTTCGTGGCGCATGGAGAAGCCGGGATCGGGTCGGGTGGCCGGATCGGACGCGTCCTTGCCGGGAAAGAGCAGATCGAGCAGGTGATAGGCCCGCTTGCCGACGTGGGACAGACGGTCGCGGCACATGGCGCAGGTGGCCAGATAATCGCGATCGCTGGCGGCGGCCCGACGCTCGGTGATGGCCCGGGCCAATTCGGGATGCGCGTTGCCGACCAGTCCGCCAAAGCCGCAACATTCGGTCAGACGGCCGGACAGCGGAAGTTCCTCAAAGGCGACGCCACGCTTGGCAAGCAAAGTCCGAATAGCGGCCTGGGTCGGCGCATCGTGGCGCGACGTACAGGAATCATGAACGGCCAGGGGGGCCGGAGGGGTAAAGCCGGCAACGGCGGGAATCCCGGTTTCCTCGGCCATGACCTGCCACAAGGAGAGAACCGGGATCTCCGGCGCCGCCTGCCGGAAAACGGCCAGACAGGAGGAGCAGGCCGTAATCAGGCGAGGTTTGCCCAGGGCTTCCCACTGGGTTTTAAACGCAGCCACGACCTCTTCAAAGAGGGCCTGTCGTCCGGACCAAAGGGCCGGAGCGCCGCAACAGCCGAGGGCCAGACCCACGCCGCCCGAAAGGGCTCCGCGCAGGAAGGCGTAGGCTTCGGGAATCCGGCCATCGGGTTCGCCGCCGAGCTGGCAGCCCGGGAAAAAGAGATGGGCGCACGTCGTCTGGCCGGGTTCGGCCCGGCACAACGCGAAATCGGGGCCATTGGAAAAGGCCATGTCTTCCAGGGCGAACTCATGGGCGGTCGGCGGCATTTTTCCGCGATTGACCATATCCCGGCGCGAATCCAGGCACAGTTCGGCCATGGAAAAGTCCTCGGGGCACACTTCGGTGCACAGACCGCACAACGTACAGGAGTCGATCATGCGGTTGGACGCGTGGTTGCCAAGGACGATGGACAGATTGTTGTAAATCTGTCGGGCGTAAATTTTGGGGTAATTCTTATAGTGCCGCAGATACTCGCAGACCTTGACGCACTCCATACAGCCGCAGTTCAGACAGCGGGCCGCTTCGGCCTGGGCGGCCTCCTTGGCGTACCCGACCTGGGGATCGGCCGGTTCTGTCCGGGGCGCGGCAGCGACGCCGACAAGGCTCGTGAACATCCGGGAGACGGTGACGCCTTCCCGGTCGCGGCTGGCGGTCAGGGTCGCGCCGGTCAGCAGACGGTCGATGGACACGGCGGCCCGGCGACCATCGGCAACCATGGAGATCAAGGCGCGGCTGCCGTCGTCATGCGGCCAGCCGCCGGCAAAAACGCCCGACGGACCACATTCGAGGGTCAACGGATCGGCGTCGGCGCGGGAGGCGTCCAGGGGATTGGTCCCGGAGCACTCCACGTACATGGCATCGAAATCATGCCGGACCTCCTCCAGGAGGGCGGCGTTCAGGGTCTGGCCGGTTTTCACGACCACGCCCATACGGCCAAGCATCTCCAGGGATTCGGCCAGGGCGGCGGCAGGGAGTCGGGATTGCGGCAAGGCGGTCAGTTGTCCGCCAAGGGCGTCTTCGGCGGCATACACCGTGACGGCATAGCCTTTTTTGGCCAGATCCCAGGCGACGGTCAGGGAACTGATATCCCCGCCAAGAGCGGCCACAGTCTTGCCTTTGGCCGGCATGCACAACGGCTTGCCGCCTGCGGCCGAGGCCCCGACACAGGCCCGTTCCAGGTGCCCGACGGCCAGAGGGCCGCCGACATCCCGACGGATACAGGCCACCTCGCAGGGATGATCGCAAACGTGGGCAAGCACGCTCGGTAGCGGCATGGTGCGGTCAAGAATCTTGCGAGCGCCGGCGAAATCCCCAGCGGTCATTTTCGCCATAAACGTCCGCACATCCACATGAATAGGGCACGCGGCCTGGCATTTGGGCTGCTCTTCCTGAATGCACCGGGATTCAATGGTCCACAGGTCTTGCTGATTCATGGGCGCCTTCCCGGGGGAAAAGACGGGACGAACGCCGTATGCGTTCGCCCCGTCTTCGGTTGTTTAGCGGATGGTAGAGCCCTTCCGGTTACTTGCCAAGAGCCTTCAGGCCGGCAAGCACCTTTTCGGGGTAGGCCGGCAGATGCCGGATGTACACACCGCAGGCGTTGTGAATGGCGTTGATGATGGCCGGGTGCGGGCCGCACAGCGGCACTTCACCGCAACCCGAGTTGCCGTAGGGGCCATGCTCACGCGGCGATTCCACGTAGATGAGCTCCATCTGATCCGGGATGTCCTTGATGTAAGGCACGCCGGCGCCAGCCAGGGAGGAATGCTTCTTGATGTCCTCGAAGTCCTCGGACAGGGCCAAACCGACGCCCTGGGCCAAGCCGCCCCAGTTCTGACCATCAACGGTCTGACGGTTATTGATGGTGCCGATGTCCTCGACCAGGGTCATCTTGTCGACCTGGGTCTTGCCGGTGGCGAGCTCCACGGTGACTTCGGCCAGGAACAGGCCGTACATGTAGCAGGCAAACGGGTTGCCCAGGCCGTTCTCGTCGCAGTCCTTACAAGGAGCGGTCCAGGTGCCGTTGTAACGGGTCTTGAGGCCGTCCTTCACCATTTCATCGTAGGTGCGGTACGTACCGTCGGCCTTGCGCATGGCGTCAAGCAGCTGCCGGCAGCCGTTGACGATGGCGTTGCCGACCACGACGTTGGAGCGGGAACCGCCGGCCGGGCCGGAGTTCGGGCACTTGCTCGTGTCGTTTAAGACCGTGTGAATCCGGGACATGGGCAGACCCAGAGGCTTCAGGGTCTCATGGGCGAAGCCCAGGGTGCTGAGCTCGGAGCCCTGGCCGTGATCCTGCCAGGTGTTGTAGATGGTCACGCTGCCATCGGGCATCAGTTCGGCGTCGGCACCGGCGGTATCCGGGCCGTCAAGGCCGGAACCGTAGATACCGATGGCCACGCCCACGCCCTTTTTATGGGTAGCGGTGGAGTTCTTTTTGGCGTTGGCCAGGGCTTCCTTGTACTTGGGCCGCAGGATGTCGATCATCTCGGGCAGGGTCCAGGAATCGGGCACCTGATCCGTCGGGGTGGTGTCGCCCGGACGGTAGACGTTGACATAGCGGAATTCCAAGGGATCCATGCCAAGCTTATTGGCCATCTCGTCCATAAGCACTTCGGAGGGGAACATGATTTCCGGCGAACCGTAGCCACGGAAGGCCGAACCCCAACCGTGGTTGGTGGCCACGCAGAAGCCCTTGGCGCGCATGTTCGGGATACCGTATCCGGCCATCCAGTACTGGGAGCCGCGCAGGCACACCAAGTCGCCGAATTCGGAATAGGGACCATGGTCGACGATCCATTCCATCTGAGAAGCGACGATCTTCTTGGTTTCCTTGTCGACGGCGATCTTGCCGGTGGTCCAGAACGGGGAGCGCTTGCCGGTGTAGTACTGCTGCTGGGCGTAGTTGTAGTGCAGGTGGCAGGGACGGCCGGTAGCCATGGCCGCCGCGCCGACCAACGCTTCCATGGTCGGGCTGAACTTGTAGCCGAAAGTACCGCCGGTGGGCAGCTGGACGAGCACGATGTTTTCCGGCTCGACGCCAAGGCCCGGGGCGATCATGTACAGGTGCAGATACAGACCGATGGACTTCGAGTGGATGATGACCTTGCCTTCCTCATTGATGTAGGCAAAGCCGACGTCCGGCTCGATGGGCATGTGCGGCTGACGCTGGGTGTAGTAATCGCCGCCCATGACTTCGTACTTCGGATCATTGAAGTAGGAGGCAACCTCGCCGCCCTTGGCGTGATTCTGCTCGTAATAGACGTTGGGGGTGCCGGGATGGATTTCGATGGCATCCTCGGCCATGGCCGCCGGGGCGCTCATGTAGGCCGGCAAAACTTCCAGATCGACCTTCACCTTTTCGGCAGCGGCGCGGGCGTTCTTCTCGGAATCGGCCGCGACCAGGGCAATGGCGTCGCCGTACTGGAACACCTTGGTGTCGCACAGGATGGGACGATCCCAGCCGTCACCCTTGTTGGTCGGGAAGGTGATCAGGCCGGTGATGCGGTTTTTGCCCTTGACGTCCTTGGCCGTGATGACGCTGTGCACGCCCGGCATCTTGAGGGCTTCGGAATAGTCGATGCCCTTGATGTTGGCGTGGGACACCCGGGCTTCGACGATGGCCAGATGCAGGGTTCCGGGGGGCAACTGCAGCTTCTGGTCGTCACCAAAGGCCCATTGGCCCATGACCTTGGCCACGCCCGTGGGACGGGGCGCGCGGGAGCCGAAGATGTTGCCGTCAGCCGGCATGTTGTGATTGATATCCAGGGTCATTTCGCCGCGCAGCACCTTGGCGGCGTCCATGACGGCGTCGACAATGGGGATAAAGCCGGTGCACCGGCACACGTTCTTATGCTTCTGGAACCAATCGCGCACTTCCTCGCGGGTCGGTTTGGGATTGGTGTCGAGCAGGCCCTTGGCGGACAGGATGAAGCCCGGGGTACAGAAGCCGCACTGGGCCGCGCCGTGGACAACCCAGGCCGTCTGGAGCGGATGCAGGTTGGCCTGGTTGCCAAGACCTTCAATGGTGGTCACGTTGGCGTTATCGGCCACGCGGCGAATCTTGGTGATACAGGCCCGCACCACCTTGCCGTCAATGATGACCGAGCATGCGCCGCACTGGCCCTTGCCACAGCCGACTTTGGTGCCGACCAAATGCAGCTGCTCGCGCAGCACCTCGGACAGGAACGCCTCCGGATCGACGATGAGCTTACGCTCGAAGCCGTTTACGATGAGGATTTTTTCCTGCATGTGTTTGCTCCATGTTCGGGTTACAGATTATCGTTTCCACTCACGCACCACACAGGCAAGGAAGGGTCGCCCCATCGGGCCAAAGGCCTCGTGCGTGCGAGTATTCCCGCAAAAAACCAATCGCGCCGGCAACCGACGCCTAGTGCTTGCCAAACCCGCACAGCGGGTAACGGCATTCCGGACACATGACGCACAGGCCGCCGTGCCCGAGTTCCACGATATCCGCCTTGGTCAGCCGTTCGCCGGCCACCAGACGCGGCACCGTCAAATCGAAAATACTGGCTTTGTGATACATGACGCAGCCAGGCAGCCCCACGACCGGAATGTCGCCGAGATAGGCCAGCATGAACATGGCCCCGGGGAAGGTGGGGGAGCCGTAGGTCACGACCTCGCCGCCGGCGGCCCGGATGGAGGAGGGCGAGAGGTCGTCGGGATCGACCGACATGCCGCCCGTGACCGCGATCATCTCGGCACCATCGGCCAAAAGCTGCCGAATGGCCCGTACCGTCATCTCCTGGTCATCCGGCACGATAACCTGCCGCACCACCGTGCAGCCCAGGTCGTCGAACTTGCGCCGCAGCACCGGACCGAATTTGTCTTCGATCCGGCCGTGATAGACTTCGCCACCCGTGGTGACCACGCCGATACGCAACGGCCGGAAAGGCTGCACCGACACCACCGGACCGGCGGCCGCGCACACGGCCTCGACTTCCTCAATGCTCCCCTTGGCGATGACCAGCGGCACCACCCGCGTGCCGGCCAGCATCTGGCCCGGGGAAACAACCGCGTCGCTATGAATGGTCGCGACGGTCACTTCGCTTATGGAGTTGAGCCGGCGCAACGTCTCCACGTCGATTTTGAGCAACCCGCGCCGGTCGGCCAGCAGATTGATGCGTCCTTCGCACGGCTGGGTCAGGGTTATGCCGGAACCCGCAATGGCTGTGGCGATACGCCCGGCCGCGTCATCCTCGTGCATCAGGCCTTCGGCCAGATCCCAGACGTAAATGTGTTCCTTGCCCAGGCGCAGCAGGGCGGGGATGTCCCCGGCTTCAATCACGTGCCCTTTGCGAAAAGCCGGTCCTTTGCCTTCGCCCGGCGCAATCCGGGTGATGTCGTGACAAAGGACCATACCTTGTGCCTGTTCAACGGGGATGCTGCGCATGAAGCCTCTCCCTGATCACACGCCGGCGTGACCCCGGGGAAACGGGGTCTGCGACCCAAAGGGCCGGCGCATGGAAATTGTATGTGACAGCGTTGTCATAGTGTGAAAATGCCTTGCTGTTTTACCCAACCGACCAATGTCTGCGCCCTGATACTGCATTTTAGCACAAGCACAATCGGCATTTGACAGCTCTCCCCGGTCTCTTCTCCCGACACTGTGGAGTTCTTTTCTCCAGCGTATCGACAGTACCTACGGCCACAAACGAAGGGATATCGCTGTTCCAAAGAGAGCAAAAAGCAGGCCAAGCAGCGGAGGGCCGGAATCCGGGAGGTTTCCGGATACTGACCGTAGTATCACGCAGTATTGCCAGCCAGTGTGACACGCTGACAGTAATGTTCCCAGGCGGAACGATATATTTTCAGAGCCAGCAGATTGGATTTATTGTAGAAAGAAGGAAAAAGTAATTTTGAACCACTGCAAATGCAAAAATGGGTCAAAAGTCTACAACACAAAGAAAGAAAGACAGGAATCTCAAAAGCATGTTAATAGTAACATAGACTTTGACACTGCACATCTCATGTTAAAATTAACATTACATATGCAAAACTCCTTTTACTACAGGGCTCACGAGAGCTGTTTCCCCTGCCAACACAGACCGTCTTGCGCCACGTCGCGCAGAAGGCTCACACCGGGAAGCGCAACGTAAAAACAGCGCCGGCATCCGTGGCGGTCGTTATGGTCCCCCCAAGCTGGCGGGCCAGATTGACGACAAGCTGCATGCCAAGCGTTCCGGTCCGCTCGCTGTCAAAGCCCTCCGGCAACCCCGGACCGTCGTCCCGGATGACGATGACGACCTCTTGTTCCCCGCCCTGCAACAGGATGGAAAGCGTCCCGGTGTCCCGTCCCCGAAAGGCGTGCTTGTAGGCATTGGTCAGCAATTCGTTGACAATAAGGCCGGCCGGCACGGCCTGTTCGATGGGCACGCTGACAGGATCGAGCTGACAATCAAAAGTCAGGCGGGGGGTGGCAAACGGCGTCTGGCCGAAAAGTCGGGGAAGCAAATCAGTTATATACGTGTCGAGCCGGATGCTCGACAAATCGGCGGAACGGTAGATCTCCTCATGGACCAGCGCCATGGAGGCAATCCGGTTGCGGCTTTCCCGGAAACTCTCCAAGGCGGCCGGGTCATGCACCTGCTCTTCCTGGAGGTAGAGCAGACTGGAAATAATTTGCAGATTATTTTTGACCCGGTGGTGGATTTCCTTGAGCAGGATTTCCTTTTCGGTCAACGAAGCCCGAATGGCCCGTTCGGCCTCCATCTGCTCGGTCACATCCTTGTCCACCCCGCGGTAGCCGCGAAACCGCCCCGTGGCGTCATGCCAGGGCACCCCGTTGGTCTGCATGCAACGCTGGCGTCCGTCCTTGGCCACACACCAGTTCGGCAGATCGCGCAACGGCCGGCGACCGGCCTTGGCCGCCGCGTAGATCGGCTCCACGACCGCCGCATCGCCAGGAACCATGAGGGCAAAGGGCGTTTTGCCTATAAGCTCCTCCGGCTGCCAGCCAAGCACCTCGGTCACCTTGTCGCTGACATAGATATAGCGGTCCTCCGCATCGGTCTCCCAGATCCAGTCGGCCATGCTGGCGGCAATATGGGCCAGGCGTTCCTGGCTTTGGTGCAGGGCGGTCAAAGCGCCCTCCCGGGCCGCATCGTGCCGGGCCAGCAGCCGGGCCATGCCGTCGAGGCTTTTCGCCACCTTGCCAATGCCGGGATCGTCGTAGGGCAAGCCCGTTCGGGCGGACAACTCGCCCTGACCGATGCGCACGGCCGTGTCAGCCAACCGGTCAAGCCGTCTGGCAATCACCACGCCACCCAGGGTCCAGGCCACAGCCAGGGACAGCCCAGCCGCCGCCGCCAGCAAGACCAGATTGTGCATCAAGGCCAAACGGCTCGGGGCCAGGACATCCTTTTCGGGCAGACCGATCACGAAGGACATATATTCCGGCCCATCCGGATGGAGCCGCAGTTTGCGAAAGGCATAGTAGCGCCTGACCCCATCCGCGCCGGGGAGCAGCGTGACGCCTTCCTGATCGGCCCGGGAGATCGCATCCCACACGTCGGGGCGCAGCAGGTTGCCAGGAGGATTGTCCGGCATGGCCGGACGGGAATACAGCCGTACCCCATGATAATCGACAATGTTGCACGTCGTGCCCGGCGGCAGGCGCAGCTGATCAAAGGCCTCGTCGTAGGCATCGAGCTTGATGGCGGCGATCAGGACGCCGGCCACGGCGCCGTTTACATCCCGAAACTCCAGGGAAAAAGGGAAAATAGGGTGCAGGGCCGTCCGGCTGACCACAAATTCGCCTGTGGCCACCGTGCCCGTCTCCAGGGCGTCCCTGACGTGTTTGCGATCCGCCAGATTGATCTCGTCCTGCCCATGGGGCAGCCCCGAAGCAAAAAGCGTCCCTGTCTGATCCACGGCCAGGATGTTGGCATAAATCGGATTCTGGCGCAGCAGGGAGGCAAAAAGCGCCTCACAGGCTACGGCATTGCGGCTGCGGACTTCGGGCATGGCGGCCAGGGTGGTCAGGAGCAGGCGGGTGCTGTCGGCGATGCGCCGTTGCACTTCGGTCATGGACGTTACGGCGCGCAGAGCCCCCATGGTGGCGTCGTTAATCAGATGGCGGCGTTGCACGGCCCCATCGTAGAATTGCAAGGCCAGAGCCGGCAACACGGCGAGCAGGACCAGCAAGACGAGGCCGCCCCGAATCGATAACCGCCACAACGATTTCACATGCCGCCCCTCATTGGCGATCTACCGACCACCCAGCCTCAGCGACCGCGCAGCAACCCCAGAAGACGCCCGGCCAACGTCGCTCCCATACGCAGATCGGTCAGACTGCGACGCACCGCAGCCCGGGCCAGACCGATTTCCAGACGCACCAGCCGGCGCAACAGGGCGTCGCGCAAAAGAAGACTCTGACGCTTGGTCTCGAGGGTTCGCAGCTGCCCGTCTAGAAACATTCCCGGTCCTTTTTGAGTTCCGCAACGGTCTGGGAAAACGGCAAAGGCATCCGGGCCAGCCGACGACGCAACACCAGCAAGGCCACGCCGCCCGTCAAAAGACAGACCACGCCGCAGCCCGCCGCAAAAAACACCCGCCACGGCGGCGGCAACGCCAGCAGGACCGCGACAAAGGCCAACCCCAGGCCAAGCAGCAACAACGCCGCGCCAAAGCAGGCCAGAAGCGCCATCTGGAGCAGCCGGATCTTGAGTTCGCGCGCCTCAAGCCCCAAAAGCTCCAGACGATCGGCCAAAAGATCCATGGCCACGCCAACCAGCCGGCCGCCGGCAGCGGTCAGTTCGGACAGGGCATCCATGATTGCCGACACGCTATTTCCTGCTCATGAACCAGCCAAGCGCCAGCCCCAATAAGAACGAGCCGCCCACGGCGTGATACGGTTTTTCATGAATAAACTGGTCGGCAGCCTGGACTTTTTCGCCAAGCAGGTCGTCAAAATCGGCGTACTTGCGTTTGGCCGCCTCCAGCCGTTCCCCCAGCAGGTCACGGGCTTTTTGGACCCGCTCGTCCGCCTCGTCGGCCGTCGCGTCCACCAATGCGCTCGCATGCCGCATGATCGCGCGCAATTCCTCAGCCACTTCGTCAGCGTATTCGCCTCGTCGGGCCATGTCTGCGCCTCCTGGCGTATAGGGGAAAAAAGAGATTCCGTTTTATGTTTAGTCCGCAACAGGCTGCGTTGTCCATGCGTCCGACGCAATTCCGGTCTCTTCGGCATCCTCCGGGCGGGATAAAAGCTGACTGAGCGCTTCCAGAAGCCGCCCCTTTTGGATGGGTTTGGTCAGCAGGGCGTTGCAGCCGGCTTCATAGGCCCGGCCGCTTTCCTCGCGAAACGCGTAGGCCGTGACGACCAAAATAGGGACCGGGGCATGCCCCGCCTGGGTAGCCTCGCGCCGGCGGATTTCCCGGATGACCGCCAGACCATCCATGTCGGGAAGCCGCAGGTCCATCACCACGGCGTCAAACCGGCCGGACGCAAAGCATTCAAGCGCCTGGGAGCCCGTATCGGCATAAGTGACGGCCAGGGGCAGATCTTCGAGAAAAGCCTGATACAACTCGCGATTGGGTTCACTGTCTTCAACGATAAGCAGGGAATGCCGCCCCAGGGACACGGGCTTTGCCGGCAACGGACCCTCGGCGGCCAACTGGGGCTGCAAGGCAGGAACAGACCTGGTCCGGGGGTCCACGGGCACGGCACAATAAAACGTGCTGCCCTGGCCCGGCGCGCTCTCCACCCACAACCGACCACCCATGCCCTCGGCCAGCAAGGAGCTGATGGCCAACCCCAGGCCGGTGCCGCCGTAGGCCCGGGTCGTGGAGGAATCGAGCTGGGTAAAGGGCTGGAAAATGGCTTGCTGCTTTTCCGGATCAATGCCGATGCCGGTATCGGAGACGGAAAAGAGCAAATCCTCCCGGGCCAGACGCGGCGGCAGGCGGGTCAGCTCCAGCCGCACTTCGCCGGTCTGGGTGAACTTGATGGCATTGCCCAGAAGATTGACCAGGATCTGCCGGAGACGGGCCGCATCGCCGCAGGCCTCATGCCGGGCGTCCTCGGCCACATGGGTGGTCAGGGACAGCCCTTTGGCGGCGGCCTGGGGCGCCAGCATGTCCGCGGTTTGTTGCAGGACGACCACCGGGTCATAGGGCGCCTGGGCCAGTTCCAGCGTGCCGGACTCGATCTTGGACAACTCCAAAATATCGGTCAAAAGAGCCATCAGGGCCTCGCCGGCCACTTCCAGCGTGCGCAGGAAGCCTTGCTGTCGCTCGGTCAATGGCGTGTCGCGCAACACGTCCACCATGCCGAGAATCGTATTCATGGGCGTGCGGATCTCATGGCTCATGGTGGACAAAAAACGACTTTTGGCCCGGTTGGCCGTCTCGGCAGAATCCTTGGCCAGCCGCAGGGCTTCTTCCATGGCCTTACGGCCGGTAATGTCCACAATGACGGAAAGCACACAAGGCTGACCGTAGGCCTCAAGGAGCGTGCCGGAAAGCAGACCCGTGGCGGTACGGCTGTCTTTGAGGCGCAGCACCACTTCCTGATTCTTGATCAGCTCCCCATGGGCAATGGCCCGATAGGTCTGCTCCCGGTCGCCCGGGCTGTCCCACAAGCCCACCTCCTTACTGGCGCGGCCCAACACCTCGTCCCGGCTGTAACCGGTAATGGCGGTAAAGGCTTCGTTGACTTCGAGATAGCGGCCTTCAGGCATGGAGGTAATGGTCACCACCACCGGCGTCAGGCGAAAGATCTTGGCCAGCCGTTCCTGACTGTCGCGCAAGGCCGCTTCAGCGGCCAGTTGTTCGGTGATGTCCCGGGCATACACGGCCAGCCTGGCCCGACGGCCCAAGGTCGCCGGTATGGGGTAGACCGTGTTTTCATAGGTGCGCCCGGCGCGCTTGTCCGTAAAACAGACCGGCCGGCGGGCTTCCAGGGCTTCCCGATAGCGGCCCCGGCGGCTGGCCGCCACAGGGGCATCGGTCAACTCCAAAATGCCCCGCCCGAGCATGGCCTCCACATCAAGGCCGAAACGCCGCGCCCCGGTAGTATTGACCATCACGACATGGAAAGCGTCATCCAGAACCAATACGGCGTCGTGCGTGGCGTCAAGCACGGCTTCGAGCAACTCCCGGTGGCTGGACAGGTCGGCTTCGGTGGCCCGCCGCCGGGAAACCTCCGTGCGCAACAGGCGTCGCCACCATATCCAGGAAAGCAGACCGAGTATCAGGGCCAGCCCGCCCACGAAAGACGGCCGGGACCAGATGCTTCGCTGCGATTCGATCCGAAGCGGCGACTCCAGCCATTTGGCGGCCATGGAAGCCTTTTGCCCCTGGGGAATGGCGTCAAGCGCCTTTTGCAGAATCCCCGCCAGAACCGGAGACGGTGACGCCATGCACTGCTGGTTCGGCCGCCAATGGAGCACGGCGACCACACGCAACGTGTCATAGGAACCGCTGGCATTGAGCAGGGCAACGGCCGTGGCCAAATTCAGGACAAAGGCGTCGGCCGTGCCATCAGCCACCGCGCCCAGCCCGTCAAGGGCGCTTTGATAGAAGACGAACCGGATCCCCAGGTCGGGGTGATCGTGTTGGAGACGGTCGTAGGCGTAATAGGACGGGGCCACGGCCACCGTTTTGTTGCGCAGGTCGGCAATGCCGGACACCGCCCCGGATCCCCGGCGGGCGATAAGCACATAGGGGAAACTGGCCATGGGGGCCGTCAGATGCAGGAACTGCCGCCGCTCCGGCGTATCGACAAGACAGGACAGCATGTCGATTTCACCGACCTGGGCCAGTTCCAACGCCCGCGGAAACGAGATGTCAAAACGCAGGTCCAGCCTGACGCCAAGCATCGGCGCAATGGCGGCCAGATAATCGGCGGCCAGCCCCGTGTACCGGGGAGCGCCATCGACATCCCGGACAATGCTTTGAAAAGGGGGATTGTCGCCGCCAATGCCAACCCGGAGCACCGGATGGTCCGCCAGATACTGGCGCTCGGCATCGGTCAGATCAAGCGAGGGGGGCGATTCGGCCGCAGCCGCTCCGGCTGCGGCAACAAGAAACCAGACAACGGCGCTGCCAATCCAAAGGAGCAGGGTCGGGCGGAGCGGCCTCATGCCCCGACCCCGTGCCCGAAACGCCTACATAAACGCGTAGGCGCTATCGCCCTGCTGGCGGCGCACTCGTTCGATGACCGCCGCCCGGTCTGACGAAATCCGCCCGTTCGGGCTGGTGACGCAGACAAGTTCGGCCGGCGAAAACCGGTATCCCTGGAGAATAACGAAGCGACGGCGCTCCCACTTGTTCTTGCATTCTCCCAGGGCCCAGCGAAAATCCGCATCCTCATGCAGACGTTTGACGAAACTTCTGGCGCTTTCAAGAGACATAACGCATTCCTCCCCACTGTGTCGGGCGAGGCGAAAGCAGAAAACATGCCAGAATGTGTCGTAAAACGAAATATCGTTTTATTCCTAATTATTTCAACATGATAAAATATCATACCGTGTCCCCTGGGCAACCCCGATCGTCGCCTGGGGGTTTATCCTGACAAACATCCCGGTTCGGCCGATTGCATCTGTTAAACACAGCCCCGGCCCGGGGCGGTCACTCGGGGTAATTCGTATTGCAGTATTTCTTACACCAATCGAAGGCCGCAAATAACGTCGGCGCGCAGCCGTCGAACTGATTCGGCCCATACAGACGATTATAGACGTCCAGGCAGGCGCTGGAACAGGCCTGACGCGACGCATATTCCGAAGACAGCACACTCGTAGCGAATTCGTCGCACAGAGGGATGGTGTCACACGAATTCCGCCGACCAATGGTGGTATAGCAAAACCCTTTGAACTCGGACTCCGTCAGCGGCTTGGAAGCGCAGCCCCCAAGACCCAGGGTCACGGCGCAAAGAAAAAGCAGCACGAATTTTTGCATACAAACTTCCCGCCAAATTATTTTTCCGAGCAACGCGCGGTCGTCTCGCCCGTCCCTTTCCAGATACCGATTTCTACACCCGTTGACCTTCCCTTGGGAAGAGGCCGGACGCCGATCCTGTTCGTTGCCGGCCGGGAACGTACAAAAACTTGTACCGATTCTCCCGGCTTTGCCGGGGGCGGTACAGGAATCTATACGCCATGCCCCCAAAAATATCCGGAAGCGCCCCACATTTCCCGCTTTCATTCCCTTAGAATATATGGATTTTATAAAAATATTCTCATGACACCCCAAAGTGGCCCAGCCTTTGCTTATAGAAAAACATCCTTCCTCCAAGAACGAGAATTTAGGAAAAAGGACTTCAGGGATGGCGACCCGGAAGTCCTTTTTCATTTGTGGCGTCTGCCGCCCTCTGTCTCCAGCATCCTGCACAGCCGCCGCCACGGGCCTCTGGCCTCCCAGCCCTCTTCCACCTCAATCCGGTCGTATGCCCAAGCCCTCCCCCTTGTTTTCCACAGGCCCCCCCCCGCGCACGTATTATTGTTCTTTTCCTCTCTATCACCTCTTTCTTCCACAATAAAAAAGGAACGCACACCCCAGGGCATACGTTCCTTTCTCCACAAAAAAGTCTCTCTCCCCCTGAGGGGGTCTGGGGGGAATCATTCCCCCCAGCGGGGTCCGGGGCAGCGCCCCGGCTCTTTTCGTCTCCGCGCCCCGGCTCTTTTCGCCTCCGCGCCCCGACGCTGCCCACTCTTTCCCCTCGTACAAATCCCTTTACCGGCCGGAGGCCTTGGCCCAGGAATCCTTGAGTGCGACCGAACGGTTGAAGACCTGCTTGGCCGGCGTCGAATCCTTGTCCACACAGAAATAGCCAAGGCGCTCAAACTGCACGTTTTCCCCGACCGACAACTGGCTAAGACTCGGCTCGACCATGGCATTGTCGATGACTTCCAGGGAATTGGGATTGAGGCTTTCCCGGAAATCGCCTTTGCCTTCCGAGGGATTTTCCTTGGTGAAAAGGCGGTCATAGAGACGGACTTCGGCCGGCACGGCATGAGCGGCCGACACCCAGTGCAGGGTGCCCCGCACCTTGCGGCCATCCTCGGACCAGCCGCCCTTGGTGGCCGGATCGTGGGTGCAACGCAACTCGATCACTTCGCCCGTGACCGGATCTTTTATCACCCCGGTGCAGGTGATGTAGTAGGCGTAGCGCAGACGGACCTCGGCCCCCGGGGCCAGCCGGAACCATTTTTTCGGCGCGTTTTCCAGAAAGTCGTCGCGCTCGATGTAGAGCTCCCGGCTGAAGGGCACTTTGCGCGACCCCATGGAGGCGTCTTCGGGATGGAAGGGAAAATCGATCTCCTCCACCTGCCCCTCGGGATAATTCTCGATGACGACCTTAAGCGGCCGCAATACGGCCATGACCCGCTTGGCCCGACGGTTCAAATCCTCGCGCAGACAATGTTCGAGCAGGGCCATGTCCACCATGTTGTTGGCTTTGGAAATGCCGATGCGTTCACAAAAATCGCGCACAGCCTCAGCGGTGTACCCCCGGCGGCGGATGCCGCTTAAGGTCGGCAGACGCGGGTCGTCCCAGCCGGTGACGTTTTTATCCACCACAAGCTGGATCAGTTTGCGCTTGCTTAAGACCGTATAGGACAGATTCAAGCGGGCAAATTCGATCTGCTGCGGATGGCCGGGCACGGGCAGGTTGTCGAGCACCCAGTCGTACAACGGCCGGTTGTTTTCAAATTCGAGCGAGCAGATGGAATGGGTCACCCCTTCCAGGGCGTCGGAAATGCAGTGCGTGTAATCATACATGGGATAGATGCACCACGCCTTGCCGGTGCGGTGGTGCTCGACGTGCTTGATGCGGTAGAGCACCGGATCGCGCAGCACGACGTTGGGGCTTTTCATGTCGATCTTGGCCCGCAGCACCTTGGCCCCGTCCGGGAACTCGCCTGCCCGCATACGGCGGAACAAATCCAGATTCTCCTGCGGAGGGCGGCTGCGATAGGGGCTTTCCTTGCCGGGTTCGGTCAGGGTGCCGCGATAGGCCCGGATTTCTTCCTGGGACAGGTCGTCGACGTAGGCCAACCCCTTGCCAATCAGCAATTCGGCAAACTCGTAGAGCTTGTCAAAATAATTGGACGCGTAAAACCGACGATCTTCCCAGTCGAATCCCAGCCAATGCACGTCGTCCTGGATGGCGTCGACATATTCCACTTCTTCCTTGGCCGGATTGGTGTCGTCGAAGCGCAGATTGCATTGGCCGCCAAAATCCCGGGCCAGCCCGAAATTGAGGCAGATGGATTTGGCGTGGCCGATGTGCAGATAGCCGTTGGGTTCGGGAGGAAAACGAGTATGGACGCGTCCGCCCCATTTGCCGGTGCGGTTGTCCTCGTCGATCATCTGGCGAATGAAGTCCCGGGCCGGGGCAGGGCCGGACTTGGCCGTTTCTTCCGCGTCGTTTGCGGTCATGGCTGGACCTCGTAAGCTGGATTGGTAGGCGGCCGGCGTGGCCGCAAGAAACAGAGAAAATAGGCCAAAAGCCGCAGGCGGTCAAATGGAGCTGCGGCACGGAATATACCGATTTTGTTCCATCTTTGCCAAAAGTGTCGCAACATCCGAAACGTATAGCTTTATATAATTAACGATTTCAATATATTGACATTTTGGAACCGATTTTGCTAGATGCCTCCCAGATCCTTCCAAGGCGGTTGCCATGACGTCCCTGCCTCTCTCGCTGCCGGACAGCGTATTCCGGCACATGTTCCAGTCTTCCCCCCTGGCCACCCTGGTGCGGGATGCAAACGGCAGCATCCTCGCCGTCAATGCGGCCTTTGAAACGCTTTTCGGCGTGCAGGCGGACAGACTTCTCGGCTGCGATCTCAGACAGGCCCTTCGACCGGCCAGTCCGGCAAACGGCCAGGAAACAATCTTCCTCGACGGTCGCGACCCGGCCTTTTCCGAAGAATGCCGTTGGGCCGTCGGCGAGGGCGACGTCGTCGACGTGACCGTCAGCCAGTTTCCAATCGGGACCGTGGACGACCAGCCACTGTTCTGCGTCATCTTCCGCGACATCGCCAACCGGCGACGGGCCGAAGCCCAACTGCAAGCCACCGAACGCAAATATCACGCGATTTTTGAAAATGCGGTGGAAGGCATCTTCCAGACCACCCCCCAGGGCCGCTACCTGGAAGCCAACCGAACGTTGGCCCGCATTTACGGCTTCCAGTCGGTGACCGAAATGACCGACTATTTCCGGGACATCAAAAGCCAGCTCTATGTGGACCCGAGCCGCCGTGACGATTTTATCCGACTGCTGGCGGCCCATGACGAGGTCCATCGGTTTGAATCCCGGATTCGGAAAAAAGACGGGGCCGTCATCTGGATTTCCGAAAACGCCCGCGTGGTCCGCAACGCCGACGGCCAACCGATCTACTACGAAGGCACCGTGGTCGACATCACCGACCGCAAGCGGGCCGAAGAAGCCCTCGCCACCCAGCGCGCCTATTTCACCCAGCTTTTCGCCAATTCACCCCAGGCCATCGCCCTTATCGACATGCACCGCAACATCGTCGACGCCAACAAGGCCTTTGAAGCCTTGTTCGGCTACCGGGCCGAGGACATCAAGGGCTTCGGCATGCGCGCGTTTATCGTCCCCGAAGACACCCTGCTCGAATGCGAGAATCTCCGCACCGCCATCCTGACCGGCAAACCGGTTGTTCGTGAGACCCTGCGCCGGCATCGCGACGGTCGGCTCATTCCCGTGTCCATGATCGGCTTTCCCATTACCATCGGCGGCGAGATTCGGGGCATCATCTACATTTACCAGGATATTTCCGAGCGGAAAGCCTTTGAGGAGCAGATCACCCATCAGGCCTTCCACGACGCCCTGACAGGCCTGCCCAACCGCAGCCTGTTCGCGGATCGCCTGGATCGGGCCCTGGCCCGGGCCAAACGGCGCGACGCGTACCAGTACGCCGTGCTCATGATCGACCTGAACAAATTCAAAGGGATCAACGACACCCTGGGACATCAGGCCGGCGACCTGCTCCTGGTGGAAGTGGCCAAGCGGCTTCTGGCCTGTGTGCGCTCCATGGACACGGTGGCCCGGCTTGGCGGCGACGAATTCGCCATCGTTTTGGAAGAATTCAAGTCGCCCAAGGAAGTCATGGCCGTGGTCGATCGCATCGGCCGGACGCTGTCCAAAACCTTTTCCCTGTGCGGCACGACGGTCAACCCGGAGGCCAGCGTCGGCATCGTGTTGCGCACCCGGGAATACTCCGCCGCCGAAGACATCCTGCGCGATGCGGACATTGCCATGTACCGGGCCAAAGAGCAGGGCCGCCCGGCCATGATCTTCGACCGCAAGATGCATCAGGAAATCCTCGACGCCATCAGCCTGGAAGCGGACTTGCGCCAAGCCCTGACCCGAGGCGAGCTGCTCTTGCACTACCAACCCATCGTCGAGGTCCAGACCGGGCGCATTGAAGGTTTCGAAGCCCTCGTGCGCTGGGACCACCCGGACCGGGGCCTCGTGCCGCCGGTGCGGTTTATCCCTCTGGCCGAGGAAACCGGACTGATCCTGCCCCTTGGCCGGTTCGTCATCCGGGAGGCCTGCCAGCAACTGCGCGACTGGCAACTGGCAATACCCGATGCGGCGGAACTCTCCGTCAGCGTCAACGTGTCCTGCCGCCAGTTCGTCAAGGAGGGCCTGGTGGAGTATGTGGCCCGGGTGCTGGCTGAAACCGGGCTGTCCCCGGCCTGCCTCAAACTGGAAATCACCGAATCCGTGCTCATGCACGACGCCCAATATATCGTCCACGAACTGACCCGCCTCAAGGCGCTTGGCGTCAAAATCGCCATTGATGATTTCGGCACGGGTTATTCGTCCCTGTCGTATCTGCGCCAACTTCCCATCGACCATTTGAAAATCGACCGCTCATTTATAAGCGGCCAGGACGCCAACGGCGAAAGCCAGGAAATCGTCAAGTCCATCATCGCGCTGGCCCGCAGCCTGGGACTGACGGTCATTGCCGAGGGCGTCGAACGCGAGGATCAGCTCGAACGCCTGCGCGGCGTCGATTGCGACAAGGCCCAGGGCTTTATGTTCTCGCGCCCGGTGGACAAGGACCGGGCCGGTCGGCTGATCCGCAACGCCTTGCTGGGCAACTTCGATTGCAGCGAAATCGCCGACGAAAACCAGAGCAGCCTGGCCTAACCACGTCTTTTCCACAAAGACCACGGACAATCTGCCCGTTGACGCCCCGGACAGGCAGGACAGGCGAGCGTTTTTTGGGTCTGGGTCTGCGCGGTCAAGACTTCAAACGTTTTCTGTAACCGTTACACGCAGTTCCACGACGGGCAGATATATGGCGGTCTTCTGTCCACTTTTCTGCAAAGTGAGACAAAAGCGCTCTACAGCTCGCTAAAAAAGCAAACAATGCCTATCAAACTTGTTTGCTTTTTTAGCTTTTTAGAGATCCTTTGCAGAGGACGACGCGTCAAAACGAAAAAAGATACACTTTTATAGAAGGGGGGAAATTATTTTTATAAAAAAAATACCCTAAGCTTTTTCACCGTCCAACCGATATGTGAAAGGACCACCAAGGAGGTCGTCATGACAAGCATTGATACCTCACTTTCCCTGTATACGAATACCACATCGACCAATTCCAGCACGGCAACCGCGTCTAAAAACGCCTCGACGGCTTCAAGCAGCAGCGCAAGCTCTTCCGGCGATACCGTCACCATCTCCGACGAGGCAAAAACCCTGGCCTATTCCGCAACGAGCACCAGCGCCACGGCCAGCAACGCCTCCATGCTCGCAACAGACGCGACCAAGGACACAACCACCACCTCAACGACCGACTCGACGGCCGACTCGACGGCCCAGACTTCCAGTGCGACCGCCGACTCGGCGACCCAGGCTTCCGGTTCGGCCGCCGCCAGCACGACCGGGCAAAAGGCCGGCTCGTCCTCCAAGAGCAGCGACAGCAGTGACAGCGAGACGACTGCCGAAAAACTGAAAAAACAGATCCAGCAGGTCCAGCAGCAAATCAAGAAGCTCCAGGAAGAAGATCTCCCCGAGGACGAGAAGAAGACTCAGGAGATGGAACTGCAAAGCCAGCTTATGGAATTACAGAACGAGTACGCCCAGGCGCTCCGGAGCAGCACCAGCAGCAGCTCTTCGAGTTCTTCCAGCGGCGGCACCGGCGGCAACACGGCGGCAACGACCTACGGTGGGGCCAGCTAAAACAATCGTCCTTCTTTCCGGCCAAAGCAGCGGACGCCACGTTCCGCCTGTTGCAATCGCCATTCTGTCCCGCGCCAGCCACCCGCCGTCTGATGCCGGACAGGATGGCGATTGTGCGTTGTACGCAAAAGCGCCCCGCAACCGGCGCTCACAAGCAAGCCGGCGGCGGGGCGCTCCAAAAAACGACCCGGAAAGCGGTCAAGGCACGGCTAAGGACTGCCGCAACACCGGGCTTTCGTGGTGCGGGAACACGGCAGGGCGTCCACTTGGACAGAGATGCAGCCCGACGCATAGTCCCGGACGATATGGCCCGCGGGCATGCGGCCATGCCAGACCCGACTGGAAAAGACGGCGATGTCGCCATTGAGCTGCACGTAAAACTCCGCAAAGCCCTTGGCGAAAAAGCTGTTAAACACGAAGACGCCTTCGCGCACTCCGATAAAGCTGTATTTATCCGGCGTCTTGCAGGTCAAAATAGCCAACGCCTGCCGAAAGGCGCAGGCCATCACCGCCTGCTCGTCAAAGGCCCAACCCGCCCGGGGCAGACTCGCCATCCCCAACGTCAATACCAGAGCCCATAGCGCAACCCGTTTCATGCCAGACTCCTTGGCGGTGTGTGCATCGCCGCGTACTGGTTCCTATCGTCACGGTCGGACTTTTCTTTAGAAGACCACGCCGGTTGGCCAAACATCCGTTCCGGTCTTCCCGTCCCAACGCGCCCCCAGGCCTCCCAAAAGCGCTGGAGGAAGGCGGCCCTGCGCCACTCAATCCAGTTCGTATTCGTCCCGCCAATCCCCGGAATCGGCGTATTCGGGCTGCTGCTCCTTGGCAAACAGGCAATCCCCGACGACCAGGACGTCCATCTCCGTCCGCATAAAGCATCGATAGGCGTCCTCAGGCGTACAGACAATGGGTTCGCCGCGGACGTTAAAACTCGTATTGACGACGATCGGGCAGCCATGGCGGGCATAAAACGTCTCGATCAGTCGGTGATAACGGGGGTTGGTCGTTGCATGCACCGTCTGGATGCGGGCTGAAAAATCCACGTGGGTGATGGCCGGCAACGTCGAACGGGTGACGTAGAGCCGGTCGAACATGTCTTTTTCCCAATAGCCTTCTGGCAACGGATGGCGCAGTTTTTCCGCCACCGGAGCAACGAGCAGCATATAGGGCGACGGCCGGTCCTGAATAAAACAGTCCGAAACCGCCTCGGCCAACACCGACGGGGCGAACGGCCGGAAGCCTTCGCGATATTTGATTTTGAGATTGAGCTTTTTCTGCATCTCCGGGTTGCGGGGGTCCCCAAGGATGCTGCGCCCGCCGAGGGCGCGCGGCCCGTACTCCATGCGGCCCTGGAACCATCCGACCACCTTGCCTGCGGCCAGCAGGTCGGCCACCGTGGCGCACAGGGCGTCAAAATCCTCAAAAACCGTATGGGGCGCATCCCGGCGCGACGCCACCCGCAGGACATCCTTGCGGGTAAATTCCGGCCCCAGATACGAACCGGCCATATGGTCCATGGCCCCGGCCGGCAACGGCTTGCGGTCGTGCCCGGCCCAGATGTGGTAGGCGGCCAGGGCGGCCCCGAGGGCCCCGCCGGCATCGCCGGCCGCCGGCTGAATCCAGAGGTCGTCGAAAATGCCGGATCGCAGCAGCTTGCCGTTGGCCACGCAATTAAGGGCCACGCCGCCGGCCATGGTCAGCATGCGGCAACCGGTCAGCTCCCGGGCGGTCTGGGCCAAACGCAGCACGACGTCTTCGGTCACCTGCTGGATGGCCAGGGCCATATCCATGTGTTCCTGGGACAGCTCGGACTCACCGGCCCGGCGGGGCAGGCCGAAAAGCGCCTCCCACTTGCGATCCCGGCACATGGTCAGCCCCGTGGCGTAGTCGAAATAGGCCATGTTGAGGAGCATCGACCCGTCCGGACGCAGATCCACCAGTTCGTCGAGGATTTTCTGCTTGTACGTCGCGACCCGCGCCGAACCTTCAAGGCCATACGGGGCCAGCCCCATGAGCTTGTATTCGCCGGAATTGACCTTGAACCCGCAGTAGTAGGTAAAGGCGGAGTAGAGCAGGCCCAGGGAATGGGGGAAGTCCAGCTCGCGCAGGAAGGTGATGTCCTTGCCGCGCCCGACGCCGATGGTGGTGGTGGACCACTCGCCGACGCCGTCGATGGTCAGGATGGCGGCTTCGTCAAAGGGCGACGGGTAAAAAGCTGACGCGGCATGGGACAGGTGGTGTTCGGGAAAAAGAATGCGCGGCCGGCCCTGGCCCAACTTGGCCAGCTCCTCGCGCAGCATCTTTTTCATGAACAGCTTTTCCTTGATCCACACCGGCATGGCCGACAGGAAGCTGACCACCCCGCGCGGCGCGAACCCATGGTAGGTTTCCATGAGCCGCTCGAATTTCAAATACGGCTTGTCGTAGAAAGCGATGGCCGCCAGTTCCGACAGGCCGATGCCGGCTTCGCCCAGCACATAGGCCGCCGCCTGCTGCGGAAAGGCCGGATCATGCTTTTTGCGGGTGAAGCGTTCCTCATGCGCGGCGGCCACAATCTCGCCGTCGCGCAGAAGCGCCGCGGCGCTGTCATGGTAATAGGCGGAAATCCCCAGGATATACTCGGCCATGGCCTTCCCGCTTAAAAGAGCGTGTAAATAAACGGCGCCACGGCGGAACCGCTGGTCAGGACAACCAAAACGCCGAAAAGCAACAGAACGAGAATAATGGGAAGGAGCCAGAACTTTTTCCGGACCCGCAAAAAGCCCCAAAGCTCACGCAAAAATTCCATAGTGTCTCCAAAAATCGCCCGTGCCCCGAGGCAGGAGGCCGACGAGGGATTGGTCTTGTTTTTTCGAGCGGGCCCCTCGCAACCAGCCACGCGCCAAACCGGACGCGGCCGCGAGGCAGGGGTGCAGGTTAAAACGGCTGCTCGATATCCGCTGCGACAAACGTATGCTCCCGGTTGCGAAAAACCGAGGCCTCGCCCTTTTTAAACTGCCGCATCCGCATGGGATCCTTCCCCAAAAGCGTGCGCAACACGCCCATGGGCGTCAGCACGACATAAAAAATCACCGACAGCATCACCTTGGACATGACCGTGCCCATAAGACCGGACAGACCAAACCACAGTTTGGCCGCAGGCTTGAACAGGGCCGGCGCGATCATGTCGAGCAACAGCAAGCCGGTGCCAATGGTCACATAGCGGATTTCCCGGGTGACCAGAAAGACGATCAGACAGACAAGGACCAGGGCCATGCCCGTATCCTTGGCCTGTTCCCGGGTGGTCGAGAGCCAAAAAGCATGCTTCCGGCGTTTTTGTTCCAGTGAGGACATGAGGTGATCGCTCCGAATCGGGCATTGCGGTCCATGCGACGCATGGCCGGCGAAACATGGATTCCTAGCCCGCAGCGGCGGCGGGCGTCAAGGCGTGGGGCGTACGGCCCAGGCCCGCGCCAACCCAAACGCCTTCCCGAAGCCTGGTCGGGTACCCAAAAGCATGCCGCCTGGTTCCATCCGGGAAGCTTTTCATCCATCTCTTTTGAAAAGCAAAAAAAATATTCAATATAAGCGGATTAGTAGTGATACGAATAGTTATACAAACAACTTTTTTATGTTGCTTCTTTACAAAAAAGCTTTGCCCACCCCCCAAAATACCATATACGTATGTCTTATCCATTTTTCATCTAACTACGAACGAGCCACTATAAGGACCCTCGCATGACTATCAAACAACGCGCGTTGCTTATTGTCATCCTTGGCCCGATTCTCACTTCACTTATTTGCTACTATATTGATATGCAATTCATTTCGGAATCCTACGAGGAATCCGTCGTGAACACCTCCCGCAGCATCGTCTCCATGGCCACGGCTGCCCGCACGGAAATGGCCAAAAAGCTGGACATGGGGGTCATCCGCCCGTTTGACCAAATTCCCAAAGAACGCCTTATTGAGGCCGTCCCGGTCATTACCGCCCTCAACATGGTACGCGACAATGCAGGGAAACTGGGCTTCACCTTCAAGGCCCCCAAAGAGTCTCCCCGCAACCCCCACAACGCCCCGACTGAAGAAGAATCCCGCGTCCTGGCGGAGATGCGCACGCACAACCTGAACGAAAAAATCCTGCGCGACAGCCATACCATCCGCTATTTCCAGGCCATCCGTCTGACCAAGGAATGCCTCTACTGTCACGGCGACTCCAAGGGCGACCCTGACCCTGTCGGCGGGACCAAGGAGGGCTGGAAAGAAGGCGAACTGCATGGCGCCTTCGAAATCACTTCGTCGCTGGACGGAGCCAAGCAGCAAGCGACTGAGGCCGCCGTCACCACCGGACTTTGCACACTGGGTGTTTTGGCGATCATCATCACCCTGGCCTGGTGGCGGCTCGGAACGGACATCCTCACGCCCCTTTGCCGGCTGCAATCCTACGCCAAGGCCGTGGCCGCCGGAAACCTCGACGCCGCGCCTGCGGGCACGTTCATTGAGGAATTGCTGGCTGTTAAAAACGCCATCGCCGCCATGGTGGCGGCCTTGAAAGCCAAGATCGCCCTGGCCGATCAAAAAACCGAAGAAGCCGCCAAACATGCCGAAGCAGCAGACGCCGCCGCCCGCGTCGCCGAGGAAGCCACGCGGCAAACCAAACGGGCCAAGGCCGCAGGCATGCTTGAAGCGGCAAACGCGTTGCAGGATATCGTCGGCATCGTGAACTCGGCCTCTGAAGAACTCTCAAGTCAGGTAGAACTCTCCAGTCATGGCGCGGCCGAACAAGCCGACCGTCTCCATGCCGCCTCGGTCTCCATGGAAGAAATGAACGCCACAGTCCTCGAAGTGTCCCAAAATGCCGCCCAGGCGGCTCAAACCACCGATACGGCCATGGCCCAGGCCTCCGATGGCGCGCGGGTGGTCGGCGAAGCCGTCGCCGGCATTCTCCAGGTCAAGGAACAAGCCCTGGCCCTCAAAGTCGATATGGATGCCCTGGGGCAGCAGGCCGAAGGCATCGGTCACGTGCTCTCGGTGATTTCCGATATTGCCGACCAGACCAACTTGCTGGCCTTAAACGCCGCCATCGAGGCGGCCCGAGCCGGAGAGGCCGGTCGGGGATTCGCCGTCGTGGCCGACGAGGTGCGTAAACTGGCCGAAAAGACCATGACCGCCACCAAGGAAGTGGATGCGGCCATAACCGGCATCCAATCCGGCGCGCAAAAAAACATCGGCAATGTGGACCGGGCCGCCGCCACCATTGAGGACGCCACCGTTCTGGCCCGGAGATCCGGCGAAGTGCTGGGGACCCTCGTCGAACTCATCCAGAGAGCCGCCGATCAAGTGCGGAACATCGCCACCGCCGCCGAAGAACAATCCGCGACCAGTGAGGAAATCAATCACACCGTGGACGACATCAACCGCATTGCCGCCGGCACGTCCGACGCCATGCGCCAGTCGGCCATCGCTATTGGCGAATTGGCCCAGCAAATCGCCAGTATCAAAACGCTGATTGAGGACATGCGCCACGAGAATCGGTGTGAAGGGGATACACCCGCATTGGATTGCGACGCAAAAACGAAAAGCGGATTGTCTAAAGGTCGCGCGTAAACCACAGACGCCTCGCGCAGGATCACGAAATCCTGCGCGGGGGCCTGTCGCCGCCCCGCAAAGAAGAGCCGGTCCAGCCTCCCGTCTTTTGACATTGCCGCAGCGTCCCCAACGCGTCATACCCGATCTCCGTTCACTTATTCAAAGCTCCTGCCCAAAACGAAAAGATGTCACAACGCCGCTCTGTCGCAACGCCAGGCGGCTTCTTTGGGCTGACGGTCCCTTGGACAAAAAACTCTCTCCAGGTCGCACGGAGCGGCCTTTATCGAGAGCCTCCCGCCGTGGTCACGCCCCACTTGTTGCTGTGGCGAAGCGCGGGCTTGTCCGCACTCCTCTCCGCTCGCAAAAAAGAAGGTACCTTTACATGTTGACATCGGACGGAGACACACTATATCTCCCGCAAGAAATGAAGGCACCTTCTTATTGTGTCTGTCACAACCATGGAGAGAAGTATGTTCGGACATTTCAAGGGATTCGGCCGAGACGCACATGCAGGGCCACAAAAACACGGCCGCGGGCATTGGCGGAAAGGGAGTTGCCCGAACGCCGACAGACCGGAATCCAAAGGCCAGAAGGACACACGGACCTGTTTGATAAAAATGGAGGGAAATGGCGTGCAATCTGAAACCGCAGGCGCCTGCCCACTCTGCAAGAACCATTGTCCGTTGGATGCCCCGGGTTGCGACAAGGGAAAATCATACGAAAAGGCATTTCATGCCGCCAAAAAAGGAGTGTAATACGATGACTGAACAAAACGGGAAAATGCTTTCCATACAAAGTGAAGAATTGGTTGTTTTATTTCGCCGGGCTTCACGCCTTATGGCGCGCGCCTCTCACAGACGTGACCATTCACATCACGCCCAGGAACATGTTTTATCCATTATCAGACAATACGGCTCCATAAATCAGAGCGATTTACTTGAGATATTGGACGTGCGTTCCTCTTCTTTGAGTGAGGTACTGGGCAAGCTTGAACGAAATGGGTTGATTGCCAGGGAGCGAAACGAACAGGATAAACGGAGTTTTGTTATTTCCGCCATCGATCACGAGGCGTCCAGGGAGACGGGGCCTCACAGTTCTTCGGAGGAAAACGTTGATTTTCTCTTCGCGTGCCTTGGAGACGAAGAACGGGAACAGCTCACAGGGATATTGAACAAAATTATTCTGTCCATGGAGAACGACCCCTTATGCCAAGACGCCGGGTGCGCCTGCCATGGGCATGGGGGAGGCCTCCATGGGCATCACGGCCGGGAGGCTCATGCGTTTGGCCGTGGTCCGCGTCAATGCGGACAACACCGGCACGGTCTCCATCTGGGTCGCAAAGACGGCGACGCGTGAGTGGGCCATCCCCGCGCTTCGAACCGGACCTTCGGCTGTTTCCCTGAGCAAAAGGACGTCACAAGGTCGCACGGGCGGCCTGTATCGGGAGCCTCCCGGTGCAAAGACCTCCCCTGCCAGGAAAGGCGGGGCGTGGGTATGGCCGCGTTAGTCGTCGAAGGAAGGCTGGCTGGTCCGTTGGCGTTTGAGGCTGCCATGCAGCTTCTTTGCATCCACCCGACGCCGTTTGGCCGCCAGGGTGACCCGGGTCTTTTTCCGGGGCGGGGCAGGTGTCAGCGCCGCCCGCAGCAGGGCCACAAAGCGCTCCACGGCAATTTCCCGGTTCGCAAGCTGGCTCCGGGTCGTCTGGGAAACGATGCGCAGCACCCCGTCCTTGCCGATCCGCCCGCCAAGCGCCGTCTGGATGCGCGTCTTGTCCGCCTCGGACAGACTCGGCGACTGGAGAAGGTCAAACCACAAGGTGATCCGGGTACTGACCTTGTTGACGTTTTGCCCGCCCCGCCCGCCGCCGCGGGGCGCCGCGCCGCGCGGTCGCGCGGCGG
>Ga0183100_1000448_pt1 | contig 33945 bp, 20 predicted proteins | sample Biomet2_FD_127789 | JGI IMG/M metagenome (GOLD analysis project Ga0183100, IMG submission 127789) | Microbial communities from bioreactor (seeded with anoxic lake sediment) at LBNL, California, USA - Biofuel metagenome 2 | ecosystem: Engineered > Bioreactor > Anaerobic > Unclassified ... | reverse complement strand
GATATGATCTGACAGTATTTCTTTTACTACTGTCTTCTTAAATTCATCCGAATAATGTTTTACTCCTTTTTTCATGTTAATCCTATTTTAAGTTGACTATTCCTCTCCCTTTTTTGTCAACCTATTTCAGGACAAGACAAACCGGAGTATTTGGGGGATTGGATACTCCTTGTTTTTCGAATAATTTTTTTAATTCATTAACCGTAGCTTCTGCTCCGGGCATACCAGCCTTCTGAGCCATCTTAGCTGAATTGTAAATGGCGAGGGCTGCAATATAGGCATCGCAACCTGCTGCATGTAACAAATCGGAAACACGGGTAAAAAGCGCTTCCACTACAACGTATATCTCCGAAATATCTCCGTATAAGGCTAAATCCTTACGAAGCTCGGCTGGTTTAACAAATGGTGGAAGAATGGTTGGGTCGTTTTCGCCCCTTACCAAAGCATCTTCCACAAACGGACGACGTTCCATGTCCATAGCGGGCAGGATCTTCCGTTGGTGCTTAGTGAGAACCACAAACGGTAGTTTGTTGGTAGCGTTCACTATCGAATCGATAATTAGCTGTTTGTCCTCCGCTAACAGGGAGGCACTGATTAAATCTGCCATTTTTTTGAATTTTAAATTAGCCTTCAGTTAAGCATGTCGGCATGTGCTAAATTTATTAGTTTATGATTAAGTCCCTTGCCAATGTATCTATACATTGGATGTTCAAAGATATTGAATTTTTAATTCAAAAAAATTATTTTTTAAATTATTTTTCACTGTTGTTCGATTAATTTTCATATCATCCCATATGGGATTCAGGATAATTTATAAACAATCTTCTACCAATATTTTATCCCTACGGGATAGTTCCGTTAGGAACTCAATATCGGTAGAAAATAAAAGTAACCTCATCCATTCACAAGTCCCGTATGGGACGTTATATATCAATGATTTCATAACAAATAAAGAATTTTTCCCGGACAACAATGCTTCCTATTGCTTATTTTAGGTTTTGATGAATCTTTTTAGATAAAACTCGAATTATTTGTTTTTTTATTTATTTTTGTGCATAGCAAAAAAAATAATAAAACCATTTATTTAACAAATTTAAAATTAGCAATATGAAAAAAATTTTACTTTTAAGTTTAATCCTATGTGTAGGATTGTTTGGATTTTCGCAAAACAGGCGCGCAACTGTTCCTAAATCCTTACAAAATCAGGTTTCCCAAAGAGTACAATTGGGTAACGATGTTTCTAACGACAATGCGGTGAATTTACCGGCAACCGTAAAGCTTAACCACAAATCGGTTAAGTCCATCAATGAAGATGAAATAATACTAACGAAGTACGATTTGCAATCCAATGGATCAACACCGTATGGACGTTTTTTTATCTACGATGATGGAACCCGAGGCGCTGTAACTACCATGGGTTTCAATCCTTCCAATTGGCCCGACAGAGGTACAGGGTATAACTATTTTGACGGAACCAGTTGGGGATCCGAACCGCAAGCCCGTATTGAGACCGTGAGAACGGGCTGGCCTCAGTATTCAGCATTGGGACCTAATGGTGAATACGTTATTGCTCATGCAGCTACGGGAGGCCTGATTACTTCTACCCGTACAACTAAAGGTACAGGTGCATGGACGGCAGGTACGTTGGCAGCGCCGACCACTCCATCCGGATTAAGCCTTTCGTGGCCAAGAATGATTACCAGTGGTACCGACCATAACACTATCCATGTGATTGCCATAACCAACCCATCGACCATTTTATATCAGGGATTGAACGGAGCGCTTGCTTATTCCCGTTCCACCGACGGTGGTGCTACCTGGGACAAGCATAATGTGGTTCTGGATGGTATGGGCTCGGCTGATTATTGGGGATTTGGTAGTGATACATATTCTTGGATTGCGCCTCAAGGTGATAACCTGGCGTTTATTGTAAGCAGCCCAATGGAGGATTTCTTTGTAATGAAATCAACCGACGGTGGTGATACATGGGAAAAAACGATTATCTGGGAACATCCTTATCCACATTGGAATGGTGCTACTGCTGTTGATACATTCTACTGCCCCGATGGTTCTGCTCACGGAGTATTCGATAACAATGGCGTTCTTCACATAGCTTTTGGCATTTTCCGCGCAATTAATAGTTCTACTGCCGGTAGTTACAATTTTTTCCGTGGGTATGATGGTATTGGTTACTGGAACGAAAATCTTCCAACCTGGACAGGCGGAACCGTTACTGAACAAAGCAATTGCCTCAAGCCCGAAACTCTTGATCAACAAGGCAGCCTTGTAGGATACTGTCAGGATCTTAATGGAAACGGAGAACTTGATGTCGTTGGCGTAAGCAACTACCAGGTGGGTATGTCGTCGCACCCTCAGCTTGTTTGCGATGCTAATAACAATCTTTATTTGCTTTATTCGGGTATAAAAGAAGGATCGGATAATGGAACGTTAAATTATCGTCATATCTGGGGACGCGGCTCTTCCGACGGTGGTCAAAGCTGGGGCAATTTTATAGATTTTACTGGCGATATACTACATGCTTATGACGAATGTGTTTTTCCTGTCATAGCGTCAAAAATTGTTAACAATAACTATATTCATCTTATTTATCAAGCCGATACCGATCCGGGAATGTTCCTTTCAAGCAGTGGCGATCAGCCATCGGCAAGCGATAATTTTACCCGTGATCTGGAAATAAGCTTAAATGAATTCGGGTTAATTTCTGGCCATACTGTTGACGGCACCGTTACTTATCCTAAAACTCCTCCTGTCCCTTTGAGTGATATTATGATTGGTTTGGCTGACAATGGCGGTGCTGTTTTTGGTTCTGTTCCCACTGATGCAACCGGACATTTTAGTTTCCATAATGTTCCAGATGGTGATTACACTTTTGCTCCATCCACAACCAAAGCATGGGGCGGTGTTACCGCAGGCGATGTTCTTTTATACAAAAAACACATTGCAGGCATCAATACTTTAACAGGAATTTTTCTTGCTTCGGGCGATGTTAATGCAAGCGGAAGCCTTACCGCAGGTGATGTTCTTCTCATTAAAAAACGTATTGCCGGTATTATCAGTTCATTTTCCGTAGGCGACTGGATTTTCAATAACGTACCATTTACCGTCAATGGTAACAATGTAACGCAGGATTTCAATGGTTTGATTTATGGCGATGCTAATGCATCCTATAATCCTGTTGTTAAAGGCAACAACAATGCACCTAAAAGCACAACTACAGGCCAAACCTTTACCATAGGAAGTACCATCTCTACAGGTTTAGGATCGATAACGGTTCCTGTTCATGCCACAGCAGTCAACAATCTGGGTGCTTTCCAGTTTTCTATTTCTTATGATGCCAGCAAACTAACATACGTACAAGATAACAACTGGTTTGTCGGAATTGATGCCGTTACCATTAATTCAGCAAATCCAGGTAAAATTTCCTTTGTATGGGCTGCCGATTCACCAATAACCATTCCTGATAATACTTTAGTTGAATTGAAATTCAATGCTATTGTTTATGGTAGTTCAACTATTGCATGGACCGATGATCCAACACCTCGCGAATTCAGCGATTGGAACGGAAATATTTTTGAGCCAACCTACAATAATGGAATTATAGATACTCCCACAGGAATTAACGACCTAAGCAATACAGCTATAGTTGTTTCTCCAAACCCAAACAACGGTATCTTCACTCTTGATTTAAGCTCTGTTAAAAGCCAGGTTTCTAACGTTAAAGTTATGAATATGGTTGGTAGCGTTGTTTATCAGCAAAAAGTTGCTCAGAATGCTACATTTAATCAGGATATCAATCTAAGTAATTTATCAGATGGTGTTTATACCATACGTATTCAAACCAATAATGGTGATATCGTAAAGAAAATGGTTGTTAAAAAATAAATAATCGTTTTTTAATTTGTTAAAGCAGCCAGATTCTGATATCTGGCTGTTTTTTTTGTTTTTAAAAACAAACCAATCAATAGCCTGCCGCCGAAATTATTTTCCTGCCATTTAGTAGTCTGGATATTTTGTGGTGTTTTTTATTCTTTGATTTTTAAAGAGCAGACCTATATTTTTAGGCTTTAATGAATATTCTTAGATAAACCCTGAATCGTTTGTTTTTTTATTTATTTTTGTACCCAGTAAAAAAGAAGTAAAAAAACCATTTATTTAACAAATTTTAAATTAGCAACATGAAAAAAATTCTACTGTTAAGCTTAATTTTAAGCTTAGGTTTATTTGGATTTTCGCAGAACAAACGAGCAGTTGTTCCTAAGTCCTTACTAAATCAGGTTTCTCAAAAAGTAACATTGGGAAACGATGTTTCCGACGTTAACATGGTAAGCTCTCCGGTAAAGCTTAACCATAAATCTCCTAAATCCTTTAATGAAGATGAAATTGGTCAAACCAAGTACGACATGCAAACCAATACTTGTACACCGTCTGGACGTTTTTTTGTCTATGATGATGGAACCAGAGGTGCTGTATGGACTATGGGATTTAATACCACTAGCTGGCCCGATAGAGGTACAGGTTATAACTATTTTGATGGAACCAGCTGGGGTTCTGAACCCACAACCCGTATCGAAAGTGTAAGAACAGGATGGCCTCAGTATTCAGCATTGGGACCCAATGGCGAACTCGTTATTGTTCACGCATCTACTCCCGATTTGATTACATCCAAGCGTACAACCAAAGGTACAGGTGCATGGACGGCAGGTACATTAACAGCACCAACTACTCCATCCGGATTAAGCCTTTCGTGGCCAAGGATGGTTACCAGTGGTACTGATCACAACACTATTCATGTGATTGCCATCACTAATCCAACAACTACTCTTTATCAAGGACTGTATGGTGCCTTGGTTTATTCCCGTTCCACCGATGGTGGTGCTACCTGGGACAAACATAATGTAGTTCTTGACGGTATGACTTCTACTGATTATTATGGTTTTGGTGGCGACACCTATTCCTGGGTTGCACCTCAGGGGGACAACTTGGCTTTTATTGAAAGCACACCGAGTCATGACCTTTTTGTAATGAAATCAACCGATGGTGGCGATACCTGGGAAAAAACTGTTATCTGGGAACATCCTTATCCTCACTGGAATGGTCTTACTGCAGTAGATACTTTCTACTGTCCTGATGGCTCTGCTCATGGCGTATTTGATAACAACGGCGTTCTTCATGTAGCTTTTGGCATTTTTCGTGCATTAGCTGGAACTTCTGCTGGCGGTTATACCTATTTTCGTGGTTATGATGGTATTGGTTACTGGAACGAAACCCTTCCAACCTGGACAGGCGGAACTGTTACTGAACAATGCAATTGCTTGAAACCAAGTACTCTTGAGCAATCAGGGAATCTTATTGGTTACTGTCAGGATCTTAATGGAAACGGAGAACTTGATATCGTTGGTATAAGCGTTTATCAGGTGGGCTTATCCTCACATCCTCAACTTGTATGTGATGATAATAATAATCTTCACCTGTTTTATTCCGGTGTAACCGAAGGATTTGATAACGGAACATTAAATTACCGTCATATCTGGGGACGCAGTTCAACCGATGGCGGCCAAACCTGGGGTGACTTTACTGATTATACGGGCGATGTCCTTCACCAGTATGATGAATGTGTATTCCCATCCATTGCTTCAAAAGTTTATAATAATACTGTTCATCTTATTTATCAGGCAGATAGCGATCCGGGAATATTCCTTTCTACAAGTGGTGACCAACCCTCTGCAAGCGATAATTATATCCGTGATCTGTCAGTTACCCTTGGTGGTGGTAATCTTTATACCATTAACGGCACTGTTACCTATCCCAAATCTACTCCTGTTCCTTTGAGTGGCATAGCTATTGATTTGAAAGACAATGGTGGCAATGTTGTTAAATCCACTACCACCGATGCAACCGGGAATTATTCGTTTCCTCCCGTTCTACCAGGTGATTATACATTAGCTCCAACCACAACCAAGGCATGGGGTGGCGTTACTGCAGGCGATGTTCTTTTATACAAAAAACATATTGCAGGCATCAATAGTTTAAATGGAATCTTCCTTGCTTCGGGCGATGTAAATGCAAGCGGAAGCCTCACCGCAGGTGATGTTCTTCTCATTAAAAAACGTATTGCCGGTATTATCAGTTCATTTACTGTAGGCGATTGGATTTTCAATAATACTCCTTTAGCTGTTACGTCCAATACCACAGCCGATTTCAATGGTTTGGCTTATGGCGATGCCAATGCATCCTATACTCCAGCTGCCAAAGACAACAGTATTGCACCAAAGAGCACAACAACTACGGGTACCGTTACTATTACAGATGTTCTCGGTGTTAGTCCAGGATCTATTACCATTCCAGTTCTTGCAGATGGCATCATCAATATGGGTTCATTCCAGTTCTCCATTGATTATGATCCGGCAATATTGACTTATGTTGATGTTACGAACTGGCATCCTGGCATTGATGCAGTAACAATAGGTAGTACACCAGGACATCTTACTTTTGTATGGGCAGCCGATGCGGTAGGTATTAATATTGAGAATAATAGTGTTTTCTTTGACCTTAATTTTACCTGGGCAAATTCTGATGCTATAACGACGAATTTAACATGGAGCGATAGTCCAACCCCACGTGAATTTGGTGATTATGACGGCAACGTCTTTGTTCCGGAATATGTTAACGGTACCGAAACGGGCTCTGGTGTAGGTATTGCCGAATTAGATGCTACATCAGTAGTTGTTTCTCCAAACCCGAACAATGGTATTTTTACTCTTGATTTAAGATCTGTTAAAAGCCAGATTTCTAACGTTAAAGTTATGAATATGGTTGGTAGCGTTGTTTGTCAGCAAAAAGTTGCTCAGAATGCTACATTTAATCAGAACCTCAATCTGAGTAATTTATCAGATGGTGTTTATACCATTCTTATTCAAACCAATAATGGTGATATCGTAAAGAAAATGGTTATTAAAAAATAAATAATCGTTTTTTAATTTTTTAAAGCAGCCAAATGATTATATTTGGCTGCTTTTTTTATCGAACCATAAATTAAACAATAGTGTATGAAAAAATGTCTTTTTACTCTGGTTTTAACCATTTTATTGATTAATATTCCAGGTTTTGCCTTTTCTGGTAAAGGCGAATTGCAAAACCCTCCACGGACGCCAACGGTTACCATTGGCACTATTACAAATGCTACAGCCGGAGCCTTGGTTTTGCCTGTTACGGCAAATGATTTTGTAAACCTGGGAGCTTTTCAGTTTACGATTGAATACGATCCGGCAGTTTTGACGTATGTTAGTTCATCCGATTGGTATGCAGGTATTACAGCCGTAACCATAGGTACGCCTGTGCCGGGGAAAATAACTTTCGTATGGGCTGCCGATGCTCAGGGAATAAATATTCCCAACAACATTTTTTTTAATTTAAATTTTACTTACATCTCAGGCACATCGGCTGTAAACTGGAGCGATAATCCAACTCCAAGAGAATTTGCAGATTATGATGGGAATATTTTTGTTCCCGCCTATGTAAATGGAAGTGTAAGCGGTGGATCTCCGCAACAACCTATCCTGAATGTTACACCGGATAGTCAAAGTGTTCCTCATCAGGAAGGTACTACATCTTTTAATGTTTCAAATACAGGTACCGGAACAATGAGTTATTCTGCCGAAGTTTCTTCAGGTATGGATTGGTTAACAATTACCGAAGGAGCCACCGGCGGCAATACCGGAACTATTGTTGTTGCCTTTTCGCTAAACACGTCTACCACCCCCAGGACCGGTACGATTACCGTTACCGCTCCCGGGGCTACCGGTAGCCCTGAAATTGTTTCGGTAATACAAGCGGGCGCTCCCGAACAACCTATCCTTACGGTTACGCCATCCAATCAAAATGTAACATCACCAGCCGGCACCACTAATTTTGCCGTATCTAATACCGGCACTGGCACCATGACTTATTCGGCAGCCGTAACCACAGGGGGCGATTGGTTAACAATTACCGGCGGAGCCACCGGCGGCAACACCGGCACCATAGCTGTAGCTTATACGGAAAACACTTCGATTACCCCCAGGACTGGTACCATTACTGTTACCGCTCCCGGCGCTACCGGCAGTCCCGTACAGGTTACCGTATATCAGTCCGGAATAAATCCACAGCCCATCCTTAGCGTTAACCCGTTGAATCAGAATGTAATATCTCCTGCCGGTACCACCAGCTTTGCCGTATCCAACACCGGCACCGGCACCATGACTTATTCGGCAGTTGTAACTACCGGTAGCGATTGGTTAACCATCACCGACGGAGCCACCGGCGGCAACACCGGCACCATAGCCGTAGCTTATACGGAAAATACTTCGGTTACCCCCAGGACTGGTACCATTACTGTTACCGCTCCCGGCGCTACCGGCAGTCCCGTACAGGTTACCGTTACCCAGGCTGGAATAAATCTTCAGCCAATTCTCAGTGTAACACCGTCTAATCAAAATGTACCATTTTACATGGGAACGACCAGTTTTGCGGTATCCAATACCGGCACCGGTACCATGACTTATTCGGCAACTGTAACCACCGGTAACGATTGGTTAGTTATCACCGGCGGAGCCACCGGCGGCAACACCGGCACCATAGCCGTAGCATTTACAGAAAATACTTCGGGTACTTTCAGAACGGGTACCATCACTGTTACTGCTCCCGGCGCTACCGGCAGTCCCGTTCAGGTTACCGTAATACAAGAAGACTCCCCGTTACCCCCGTTAACCATAGGAACACTTTCCGGCGCAGTTCCAGGAGCCGTTGTTTTACCAATTCATGCCCAAAATATTGTAAATATGGGCGCCTTTCAGTTTACTATTGAATATGATCCTGCTGTGGTAACCTATACCGGTACTTCCAACTGGTTTCCCGGAATAGATGCAGTAACCGTAGGGAATCCTTCAGCAGGCAAACTTACTTTTGTTTGGGCAGCCGATATGAATGGTATCAATATTCCTAACGATACTTTTTTTGATATAAATTTTAACTACATCTCGGGAACTTCGGCAATCAACTGGAGTGATAATCCCACCCCACGGGAGTTTTCCGATTATGATGGAAATATTTTTGCACTAGCATATATCAACGGAAGTATTACGGGAAATATAATTCCTCAACCTATCCTTTCGGTAACACCTTCTAATCAGGATGTAACATCTTCTGCCGGAACCACTAATTTTGCCGTAGCTAACACCGGTACCGGCACCATGACTTATTCGGCAGCCGTAACCACCGGCAGTGATTGGTTAAGCATCACCAGCGGCGCTACCGGCGGTAATTCCGGAACCATTGAAGTGGCATTTACAGAAAATACTTCGGCCACTCCAAGGGTTGGCACAATCACCGTTACCGCTCCCGACGCTACCGGAAGCCCCATGCAGGTTACTGTAACCCAGGTGGGAATAAATCTTCAGCCTGTTCTTAGCGTAACGCCATCGAATCAGGATGTAAGTGCAGATTTGGGAGCTACCAGCTTTGCCGTATCCAATACCGGCACCGGCACCATGAATTACACGGCAGCCGTAACCACCGGCAATGATTGGTTGACCATCACCAACGGAGGTAGCGGGGTAAACAGCGGAACCATTGAAGTGGCCTATGCGGCTAATACTTTACCAACGCAAAGAATCGGAACCATCACCGTTACTGCTCCCGGCGCTACCGGTAGTCCTGTTCAGGTTACCGTAACTCAGGAAGGTTTTATTTCACCGATAACTCCTATATTGACCATAGCAACTATTACCAATGCTGTTCCAGGAGCTATCGTTTTACCGGTTCACGCCAAGGATTTTGTCAATTTGGGAGCTTTTCAGTTTACCATTGAATACAATCCTGCCGCAATGACTTATGATAGCGTTACCAACTGGTATCCTGGCATTAATGCCGTTACAATCGGAAATACCATTCCTGGAAAGATTACTTTTGTTTGGGCTGGCGATGCCGGAATAAATATGCCGGACGCTGAGTTTTTTGATATTAACTTTACGTATATTGGAGGTACATCTGCTGTTTCATGGAGTGATGATCCTACGCCACGGGAATTTGTAAATTATGACGGAAGTATTATTTTGCCGGAATATGTTAATGGTAACGTTTCGGGAACCAATCCTACCTATCCTGTTTTGACCATAGGAACAATCAGTGCTGTTTCTGGTCCGATTTCCCTGCCGGTTCATGCCCAAAATATTGTAAATATGGGTTCTTTCCAGTTTACCATCGAATTTGATCCTAATTTGTTGAACTATATTGGTATTTCCAACTGGTACACCGGAATTAATGCCGTTACCGTCGGCAATCCTTCACCAGGTAAACTTACTTTTGTCTGGGCAGCCGATGCGGAAGGTATCAATATCCCTGATGGTAACTTTTTTAATATTGATTTTACCTGGCTTGGCTCAGATTCAACTTCTGCCGTAAACTGGAGCGATGATCCCACTCCTCGTGAATTTGGCGATTTTAACGGTGTTATTTTTACACCCACGTATGAAAACGGAAGCATTAATCCTACAACCCCTATAATAACAATACCAAATGTAATGTTAGGAGAGTATTATACTGGTCCATTTTTTATGACCGTACATGCAAAAAATATTATTAATATGGGTTCTTTCCGGTTTTCCATCGAATATGATCCAACAATTATAACTTTTTCCGATGCAGACGAATGGTATACCGGAATTGATGCCGTTACTGTTGGTAATCCTTCAGCCGGACATATTACTTTTGTATGGGCTGCCGATGCACAGGGTATTAATATTCCTGATAATGATTTTTTTAATATTAATTTTAATTGGATTAATACTGTTAAAGATGGTACCAATATTGTTTGGAGTGATAATCCGACGCCTCGTGAATTTGCTGATTATGATGGCAATATTTTTATTCCGTTTTATGAAAATGGTTTTGCCGGAAGGGGGGTTGGCATTCCTGAAATTAATAATGGATCATTAAAAATTTATCCAAATCCGGCAAGCGAAAATGTTAAAATAACATCTGAAAAGGATATTCTCCAGCTTCGTATTGCCAATTATTCGGGCCAGGTTGTTTTCGATCAATCCATGTATGCTAAAGAATATCAGTTAAATGTTTCCAACTTCCAGCCGGGAATTTATATGGTTCAACTCACGACTAAAGATGGAATTAAGACGGGTAAATTAATGGTTCAATAAACTATTATCATTGTTTTTTAATTCAAAAGTCCTTCTCCGGAAGGACTTTTTTTGTTTAATCAGCAAATTAAATATCTTTGTCATAGAAAATGGCTCCCATGTTGGTTCACGAAATAAAACATCTTGTTTTAAAGGATATCCGGCTCGAAGTAAAGCAGAAGTATGCCATCAACGGAATCATTCTTTATGTAGTGTCCACCATTTTTGTGTGTTATCTCTCGTTCAGCCGGATCATTGAGCCGGAAACCTGGAATTCATTGTTTTGGATTATCCTTTTATTTGCTTCGGTTAGCGCCGTTTCCAAAAGTTTTGTTCAGGAGGGCAGGGGCAGGCAATTGTATTATTATTCCATCGCCAGTTCGCAATCGGTAATTCTATCCAAAATTATTTACAACCTGTTGCTTACCGTTATTTTATCTTTGTTTTGCTTTGGCGTTTTTGCTTTATTGATGTCGGATGTGATTGTAAATCACGGCATCTTTTTTACAGCACTGATTTTGGGTAGTTTCGGCTTTGCTTCCATTTTAACGATGGTTTCAGCCATCGCTTCGCGAACCGACAATAATTTTACCCTAATGGCGGTTTTAAGCTTTCCGCTCGTGCTTCCATTATTGATTACCCTGATGAGAGTTTCCAAAAATGCACTCAGCGTCACAACCTGGGCCGAAAATTTAAACGTATTGCTCGTAATTTTGTTAATAAACACGGTAGTTGTACTCTTAAGCTACCTATTGTTTCCCTATCTTTGGAGGGATTAATCATCAAATAGCGTATGAAAAAAAACTGGTGGAAAGTTTTATGTGTGGTATTGATTCTCTTCAGCCTGGTTGCCGGTTTATTAATTCCTGTTCCCGATTTACCCATCGTACATCAAAGCATACGCAATTTATTTTTCCATGTCGGGATGTGGTTTGCCATGCTCGTTATATTTACGATCTCCTTTATTTACAGCATACGCTATTTGTCAGGTTTTAGAACAGATAATGATATTGTAGCACAGGAAGCATCGAAGGTGGGCGTGTTTTTCGGGATTCTGGGAATTACTACCGGCATGATCTGGGCAAAATTTACCTGGGGCAGTTGGTGGGTAAACGATCCTAAACTGAACGGAGCCGCGGTAAGCCTGTTGGTTTATTTTGCTTATTTAGTTCTGCGCAATTCGTTGAACGAGGAACAGAAACGGGCCAAGGTGTCGGCAGTGTATAATATTTTTGCCTATGTTTTATTAATCGTGTTCATTGGTATCCTGCCCCGTTTGGCTCAGGGGTCAATTCATCCGGGCGATACCAGCAGCCCGTTAACAATTGGCGCATTGGATAATAATTTACGACTGGTTTTTTATCCGGCTGTGGTTGGCTGGATTTTGCTGGCGGTCTGGATACTGGAACTCAAAGTTAAAATTTACAAACTTGAACGTAAAATAAACTCTTATGATTGATTCGGATAAACTATTTGTAGTTGTGGCTGTTATAGCAATTATTTTTGTGGGACTTCTGGTTTATTTATTTTCGCTGGATCGGAAAATTCATCGTCTCGAAAAACGTCTGAATGAAAAATCGGATTTGTAAGAATGCTAAACTATTACTAAACAACTTTAAATCATTTCATTGAAGCCTGTACATATCATACTGATCATTGTTTTAGTAGTCATTATCGGCATTATCATCAGTACCGTTACCAATACCAGTACCTATGCTGATTTCGCTACCGCACAAAAAAATTCAGGAAAGGAAGTCCAGATCATCGGAAAGTTAAATAAAAATAAACCAATACTTTACGATTCTAAAATCAATGCTAATCAATTTTCTTTTTATTTAATTGATAATAAAGGTGTTGAAAAAATGGTTGTTTATCACGATGCCAAGCCACAGGATTTTGAAAAGTCGGAGAAAGTAGTGGTTAGCGGAAAAATGAAAGATAATGTATTTATTGCGAGCAGTATACTGCTTAAATGTCCGTCAAAATACAAATCCGACAGCATCCCCGAGCAATTCGGAGAAAGAAATTTCGGGAAAAAATAAGTCGGCGTTTTTCAATAATAATTTCAAGGTTTAATACGAAAGTTATTACTTTTGAGTTCCTTATTTAGGAATGATTCCGGATGAAGAAAATATTACTAAGTTGCTTAATTACAGTTAGTACTTTTTTGTGTGCGTATGCTACTCATCAACGGGCTGGCGAAATAACTTACCGTCATTTGTCGGGATTGAAATATGAAGCTACCATTGTAACATATTCCTTTTCTCCCAGTTCCGCCGACCGGAATGAACTTGTTTTGCGCTGGGGCGATGGCGATTCGTCAGTTCTTCAGCGTAATAACGGTCCTTCAGGTTTTAGCCCATCGGGACTTTATTGCGAACACCTTGGCGAAATGGTAGGTCTTGATATCAAAAGGAATATTTATACAGGAACTCATACCTATCCAACCAGCAGTTCCTATTATCTTTCGCTGGAAGATCCGAACCGTAATAGTGACATTATCAATATACCCAATTCGGTTGAAGTGCCATTATATATTGAGACACAGCTTATTATAAATCCATTTTTAGGATCTGACAATTCGCCGGAATTATTGATGCCTCCGGTGGATAATGGATGTGTGGGCGTTCCGTATATGCATAATCCCGGCGCTTTCGACAGCGATGGCGACAGCCTGTCGTATCAACTGGTAAGCTGCCGCGGAGCGATGGGACAAGTCATTCCCGGTTACACACTTCCACAGGCAAGTCATTCATTTTCTATCAATCCCGTTACCGGAGATATTTATTGGGATAGCCCCGAGGAAATTGGCGAATACAATATTGCTTTTCTGATAGAAGAATGGCGCAATGGCCAACGGATAGGATACGTAACCCGCGATATGCAAATAAATATTGTAGCTTGTGACAATCATCCTCCGGTAATCCAACCATTGACAGATACATGCGTAGAAGCCGGAACTCCGGTAAGTTTTTGGGTTGTAGCCTCTGACCCGGATTCCAATCATGTTACACTTTCCGGAACCGGCGGGCCTTTTGTATTGGCTGATAATCCGGCAACTTTTACAAAGATGGATTCCATTTTCAGGGTTTCTTCTCTTTTTAGCTGGACTCCCGGTTATTCCACGGTGCAGAAACAGCCTTACAGCTTGTATTTTAAAGCCGAGGATGACGGTTCGACGGTACATTTAGTCGATATTAAAACAATGAATATTACCGTGGTAGCGCCATCGCCGAAAAATCTGGTAGCTACGCCCATAGGTAATTCCATCCATTTGGTCTGGAATAAAAGCGTTTGTCCCAAAGCCACAGGCTATACCATTTTCCGAAAGAGTCATTTTTATGGCTATGTACCCAATCATTGCGAAACTGGCGTTCCTGCCTATACGGGATATGTCAGCATCAATCAGTTAAATTCCATTGATGATACCATTTTTATTGATGATAATAACGGAGTAGGTTTACAACATGGTATTGATTATTGCTATATGATCACGGCTAATTTTGCTGATGGTGCCGAAAGTTATCCTTCTGCCGAAGCGTGTACTATTCTCCGAAAAGATATTCCGGTAATCACCAATGTTGATGTTCAAAATACCTCTACCGACCAGGGGAAGATTTTACTGGCATGGTCGAAGCCTACCGAGATGGATACGCTTCAAACGCCTGGCCCATATAAATATCTGATTTATCTTTCGTCCGATCAATCAGGGTCAAATTTTTCGTTGCTCGATTCTCTCTCCGATTTAAACGATACCATTTATACCATCAGAAATCTGAATACAAAAGATTTACAGTACAATTGCCGCATTGATTTCTATAACGATGGCATAAACAACCGTTTTTATATTGGAAGCACCCAGGTGGCAACGTCGGTATTTTTGCGAGTCAGTCCTTCGGACAATGCCTTGCACCTGAATTTAAATTTTAACGTTCCGTGGACCAACCGCGAATATGTTATTTTTAAGCAAAACCCGGTAAGTCTTTTATTTGACTCATTGGCAACTACTAACGTTCCAGCTTATGTAGATACTAATCTGGTAAACGGAATTTCGTATTGCTACAAAGTCAAAACCATCGGGCATTATTCTGCTTCCGGAATTATTGATCCTATCCTGAATTTTTCGCAGGAAAACTGCGGTGTACCCCTTGATAATGTACCGCCTTGTGCACCACAATTAAGTGTTGAGGCCAATTGTACCAAGGTTTCCAATGTTCTTAGCTGGAATTTTCCTGATGATATTTGCTCTCATGATATTGAAAAATATTATATTTATTACTCCTCATCGGCTGATGGCAATTTGCAACTTCTCGATTCATTGTTTCATCCTGAGCCAAAAAACTACACCCATACCGGAATGCCTTCTATTGCTGGATGCTATGCTGTTGTAGCCATTGATTCGGTTGGGAATAGAAGCGAATCAAGCAATGTTGTTTGTGTGGATATTGATTCCTGTTCGATGTACAAACTTCCCAATGTTTTTACTCCCAATGGGGATTCTTATAATCAGTATTTCAAAGCTTTTCCGTTTACATCTGTGCAAAAAATAGATTTACAAATTTTTGACCGCTGGGGGAAAATTGTCTATAAAACCAATGATCCTGCTTTTCAATGGGATGGTAAAAATCAGAATAATCATCGTGAATGCAGCGATGGCGTTTACTTTTACATCTGCGATGTGTATGAAATAACCCTGAACGGCGAACATAAAAGGACATTCAAAGGCTCTGTTGAAATAATAAGATAGTAATAAATGTCTGGTGCTTAATTAAATTAGCCCGTTTTTCCGAAATCCTTCATTCTTTTTGATCTTATTTCTGCTTTTTTATATTCCAATATTGTCTAAGTTTGCAAGCCGAAAAATAAAAATAGTAGAATGTCAAAAATCAGATTAGCCATCAATGGCTTTGGAAGAATAGGAAGAATTACGTTTCGTTCGCTCATTTTAAATCCTAATATCGAAGTAGTTGCAATCAATGATCTTACCGATACTCATACTCTTGCTCATTTGCTGAAATACGATTCCGTTCATGGACTTTTCGATGGGGAAATAGCTGTTGAAGAAGGCTTTTTAATTATTAATGGGCAGAAAATAAAAATATTATGCGAGGGAAATCCACTAAAACTTCCCTGGAAAAATCTTGCAATAGATGTGGTAATCGAATCAACCGGGAAATTTGTTGATAAAGACGATGCTACCATGCATTTACAGGCAGGTGCGCGTAAAGTCATTATTTCAGCTCCGGCGCAGGGTGAAAAGAATGGCGTAAAATATGTTGTTTTAGGAATTAATGATGAAATAATTGATAAAAACGATACGATTATTTCCAATTCATCGTGTACCACCAATTGTGTGGCACCTCTGATTAAAATACTTGATGAGGGCTGGGGGATAGAGGAAGGATTCATTACAACCGTTCATTCTTATACTCATGATCAAAACCTGATGGATGCTCCGCATAAAGATTTGCGTCGTGCCAGAGCCGCTGCCTATTCCATCATTCCAACAACTACCGGAGCGGCTAAAGCTGCCACACGGATCTTTCCACATCTTAAAAATATGCTGGGCGGTTGCGGTATACGTGTACCGGTTCCCGATGGCTCGCTTACCGATCTTACCTGTACGCTGCGAAAATCGGCATCCATTGAAGAAATCAATGCCGCTTTCCGGAAGGCTGCCGAAGGCTATCTCAAAGGCATTATGCAATATACCGAAGATCCGATAGTTTCCATAGATATTGTTGGTAATAAGCATTCTGCCATTTTTGATGCCGGCCTTACCGCCGTTTTGGGAAAAGAAAACCGTCTGGTAAAAGTGGTTGCCTGGTACGATAATGAAATGGGCTATGCTTCGAGACTTGCCGAATTGGTGGAAAAATTCGTGTAAAGTTTAAGTTCTAATTCTTTACCATCGAACACGGCATACGAAAAATTGGTAAGCCAGTCGCCTAAAGTGATAAAACGGCTTTTCTCGTTGAGTTTTTCATCGCAAAGAATATGGCGATGACCGAAAATGAAGAAGTCAATGGTTGGATCTTTTTTTAGGTATTCCTGGCTAAAGATATAAAGCATTTCATCTTCGAGCTTCGGGGATTGTTCTTTTTTGCCTTCTTTAATAATTCCGGCAATACGGCTTTTGTGCGAAAAATAAAGTCCCATGCGGGTTCCCCAGTCGGGGGGCAACCACCGGAAAAGCCATTGATTAAAACGGCATTCAAAGACTTTTTTAAGCATTTTATAACCGTGGTCGCCAGGCCCTAACCCGTCGCCATGGGCAAGATAAAATCGTTTCCCATTGAAATCCCGAATTAATCCTTCCCGGTGCAACTGTATATTTATTTCTTTATTCAGATAATCGAATGCCCAGACATCATGGTTTCCCCTGAAGAGATGGACGGGAATGCCCGCATCGGTAAGCTCGGCCAATTTTCCTAAAAGGCGGACATAACCTTTGGGTACCACTGTTTTATATTCAAACCAGAAATCGAAAATGTCGCCCATCAGGTATATTTCGGCAGCATTGTCTTTTATTTCATCCAGCCATTTCACAAACAACTTTTCGCGTTTCAGGCTGCTGTCGTGATCGGGTATGCCAAGGTGAAAATCCGAAGCAAAATAGATATTTTTAGTATTTTCCAATAGTTATTTTAAAATGTCTTTCAATTTTGTTTCCAATCCTTTGCCTCTTAAATCTTTAGCAATAATTTTTCCGTCGCGATCAAGCAGATAAGATGCCGGTATGGCCGAAATATTATAAAGTCGGGCAACAGGACTATCCCAAAATTTCAGATCGCTCACTTGGATCCAGGTTAATTTGTCCGATTGAATGGCATTTAGCCAAGCTTCTTTTTCTTTATCAAGCGAAACGCCATAAATTTCGAATCCCTTGGATTTGAAATTTTTATAAGCTTTTACCAGATTGGGAAGTTCCCGGCGGCAAGGTCCGCACCACGATGCCCAGAAGTCGAGCAAAACCACTTTCCCGCGTAGCGAACTGAGCGCTACAGGAGTACCAGAGGTATTGGGCAACGAAAAATCGGGGGCGACGGCTCCGATGTCAAGCCTGTTTTCTTTAAGTTTTTGTTCGGTAAGGCTGGTTTTGAAATTGCTTACCCGCTGGTGATGATCAAGGGTATTGATATTGTTGGGATAGGCATGCATTAATCCTTTATCCAATTTTTCAAAATAGGCAAAGTCTGTTTTTTCAGAAAACAGGACATTGGGGCCAAATTTCTGATTAATAACCAATAATGAAGCCAATGAAGCCGGATGCTGGTTGATAAAGTTTTTTGAATAGTCCTGCTGGTTTTTAAAAATCAGCTGATATTCCGCTTCAAGCGAATTGCGGATGGATACAAAATTGGGCAATCCCTGGCTATTTTTGAAAATTTTCGCCATTGAATCAATTTTTGCTTCGTTTCGTTGGGTATACCGGTAAAATTCACGCAATAATTCTGATTCAGGAGAACCTTTTACTTGGTAAGAAGTAAATAAATTTTTTGCATCGGCCTTTATCTCAATATTTTCCCCTTTATTGACGACCAGCATAAGAAAATCTTTGTGTATTGATCGGATCAGATAGAAACCGGCTCCGTCAGGTTTGTAACGAAAAGTAAAATTGCCTTCATTATCGGCATAAGCTGAATCTATGGGTTTAATAGAATTGGGTTGTAATAATTGTAATATAATGAGGTCTTTACTTGAATTACTAAGTTTTCCGGTGATAATCACTTCGTCGGGGGAAGCTTTCTTTAGCCGGTTACACGAAAACAAAGCAGTAAAAGCGGATAAAAACAGAATGAAATAAATTAACTTTTTCATAAATCCTATAACGATTTTAACAACTCTTTGATTAATAATGTCATTTTAGGTTCTACCTTGCTGGCGGCTTGCTGAACTTCTTCGTGTGTTATATTTACGATTTTATCGGGCACGCCCAAATCGGAAATTACCGAAAGGGCAAAACAGGTAAGCCCCATGTGCCGGGCGGCAATTACTTCAGGAACTATCGACATTCCCACAGCATCCGCGCCTATGGTTCGGATATAGCGGTACTCGGCTGGCGTTTCAAAACAAGGTCCCGAAACGGAAGCCAAAACACCGGTTTTTACTTCAATTTTATTTTTTCCGGCAATAGAAATAGCTTTGGCGATGAGTTTTTTATCATAAGCTTCGCTCATATCGGGGAAACGGGAACCTAATTCCGGATAATTAACACCCATCAAAGGATTATCGCCCATAAGATTGATATGGTCGGTAATAATCATCAGATCACCTACATTGAAATCAGGATTAATACCTCCGGTAGCATTGGATAAAATCAGTAGTTCTATACCTAACTTTTTCATAATTCTTATCGGGAAAGTAACTTCCTGCATGCTATATCCTTCGTAATAATGGAAACGTCCTTGCATAGCAACCAGTTCTTTTCCGCCCAAGGACCCAAATACCAATTGCCCGCGATGACCTTCCACGGTTGACACCGGAAAATTCGGAATGGATTTATAATCTATGGTTTGCTGGACATCAATATCGTTTACCAGATCGCCTAATCCGGTTCCTAAAATAATTCCAACCTTTGGTTTTGTTGTAATTTGTTCCGAAAGGAAACTGAGGGTTTCATTGATTTTTCTTAACATAATTCCAAATTAGTTTGTCAAATTTTTCTTTATCTCCTTTGTGGAATTCTATTTCGATAGGAAGATAATAGATGGGCAAATTTACAACAATTTCATACAAATCTGGATTTTTCAACCTCATGGCATCTTTTTCAGTAGTAACAATGATTTTGTTTTGTGAAAAAATATCTGAAAATGATTTTTCTATATTTTTTAAATCCGCTATCGTATAATCATGATGGTCGGCAAAATGTATGGTCAGCAATTCATCACAAAAACGGTTGAGATGTTCCTGCAAAGGATAACAATTGGCGATTCCGGCCACCAATAAAATGCTTCGGACTTTACCTTGCGGAATGAATGGTTCTCCGGTAGCCAGGGAAACTAATTGTCCATAACTGATGTACGAAAAGAACAGATTCTGATAATTTTTAGGTTGAATTTTTTCTGCAATTTGGCGACGGACTATAGGTGAAAATATTTTCGGAGTTTTTGTAACTACAATAATATCTGCACGTTTAGCTTCAAACCGGGGTTCCCGCAGCCTGCCCGATGGTAAAAGAAAATCGTTGACGTATAAACGGTGGTAATCCGTTAGGAGAATGGATAAACCAGGTTTTACATAACGGTGTTGATACGCATCGTCGAGTAAAATACCGTTCAATGCGGGAAAGAGCTTTAATAATTGCTGGATGCCATGTTTTCGGCGTTCATCCACTGCAATTTCTATATTTTTAAATTTTTCTTTGAATTGCATTGGCTCGTCGCCGAGTTGACGGGCAGTATGTTTTTCGATAGCAAGCAAAAATCCTTTTGTTTTGCGTCCGTAACCCCGGCTAAGAATCGCAAGTTTGTTTTTTTGAGATAATAAACGAACAAGATATTCAATATGTGGAGTTTTACCGGTACCGCCCACGCTTAGATTTCCAACGGAAATTACCGGAATTTTAAATGTTTTGGATGGCAATAAATGCCAATCAAACAGCTTATTACGTAAGCAAATAGCTGCTCCGTAAAGAACTGTAAACGGCAATAATATAAGTTGTAAAAAATCCACGGCTTAAAGATACATATAAATTGCAGATGGAAAGATTAAAAAATTGTAAAAAAATTATATATTTTTGTAACAATAACAGGGTAAATTAAAAAGTAATGAAATATCCATAATGACTATGCCAATACAAACCGAAATGATATTTTATGGATATTCCATGTGACCAATAAATTAAAAAATTAATAACTCATGAAACTTAGCGAAATCTGTGATTGCCTGGAAGCCTTTGCCCCGCTTCAAATTCAAGAAGCGTACGACAATTCGGGATTGATTTTGGGTAATAAATCATTAGAAATAAAGGGAATATTAATATGCCTCGATGTTACCGAAGCTATAGTAAATGAAACCATAGAAAAAAAATGCAACCTAATTGTTTCGCATCATCCGTTTATTTTTTCAGGTTTGAAAAAAATAAACGGGCAAAATACTACCGAACGTATTTTAGAGAAATGTATCCGCAAAGAAATAGCCGTTTATGCGGCACATACCAATCTGGACAATGCTTCGGAAGGCGTAAACAAAATCCTTTGTGAAAAATTGGGTTTAAAAAACACCCGGATATTATCGCCAAAAAAAGATTTGTTGCGAAAATTGGTTACTTTTTGTCCAACTGAAAATGCCGGGCAGGTACGGAAAGCTTTATTTGACGCAGGTGGCGGATTTATAGGAAATTACGATAGCTGTAGCTTTAATACTTCAGGAACTGGAACATTTCGTGCGTTAGAAAATGCCAATCCTTATGTTGGAGAAATTGGTGAATTACATCAAGAGGCTGAGATGAGGATTGAAACGATATATCCAATGTATATCGAGCGCAATATTTTGGAAGCCTTGATCCAATCGCATCCTTATGAAGAAGTGGCTTATGATATTTATCCGCTTGGCAATGAATATAAAAATATTGGTAGCGGAATGGTTGGCGACCTGAACATTCCCTGTACAGAAACGGATTTTTTAAACTTTGTTAAAAAAACCATTAAAACAGGCTGTATTAAACATTCTTCGTTGCTCAATGCAAAAATTAAAAAAGTGGCTGTCTGCGGCGGTTCCGGTATTTTTTTATTAAAGGAAGCTATCGTTTCCGGAGCAGATGTTTTTATTACTGCCGACGTGAAATATCATGATTTCTTTGCAGCCGAAGGGAAAATTATTATTGCCGATGTTGGACATTATGAAAGCGAACAATTTACTAAAGAATTATTATATACCATTCTTTTGAAAAAATTTCCTAAATTTGCACTCTTTATTTCTGAAGAGAACACTAATTCGGTTAATTACTTATAAATTAATATAATAACTCGAAATATGGCAAAACTAACTGCTAAAAAAGATATAGCATCATCAAAAAAATCTGGAGATACTGCCAAAAAAACTGCCATGAAATCAAAAGAACCGGTAAAATATAAACTTCCTGATTCATTAAAAGAAAAACTTAAGGCCAATCTTAAGAATAAAATAAAAGTAGCTGAAGAAGTCGCTGTTATGGAAACCCCGGAAACAACAATTGTTGAAATGGAAGAATCTATGCCAGCTATGTCGGATAAAGCCAAAGCAAGGGAATTAGCCAAAGCCAAACTTATTGAAACCGTAAGAGCTAAATATGCCGAAAAAGCAAAAGCCAAACAAAAAGAAACAACTAAATCAAAAGAGGTAACCAAAATTCAACCGATTGAAAGAGAGGAATCTGGATATGTGCCGGCCAAAGAAATAAAAGAGGCGGAAGTGAAAAAAATAACAACTACAGAACCTTTAGAAAAAATAACTACACCTGTAGCCAAGACTAAACCGACTGATACACTAAAGGCCAAAGTATCAAAGGAAAAACAAGTTAAGACCGCAACAGAACAATATATTAAACCCATCGAAGAAATCCTACCGGATGTTAGTCTGGAAGCCGTTGCTAAAGATGTTACGGCCGACGAATTGTTAGAAAATACCATTGAAAAGAAATTAATGGCTTTGTATCATTTACAGCAGATTGATACTAAAATAGATAAAATCAGGATTATACGCGGTGAACTTCCGTTGGAAGTTGAAGACCTTGAAGATGAGATTGCTGGCTTGGAAACACGCATTGATAATTACGTACTGGAAATTGAACAGTTGCAAAAACAAATCAAAGAAAAAGAAGCCGCGATCAAAGATAGCCAGTCTCTGATAAAAAAATATGAAGATCAGCAGATGAACGTACGAAATAATCGCGAATATGATTCTATAACAAAAGAAATTGAGTTTCAAACTCTTGAAATTCAATTGGCTGAAAAGAAAATCAGGGAATTTTCATTACATTTTACTTCCAAAAATGAAGAAATTGTATCTGCACAAAAAAATCTGGATGAACGTCGCAATGATCTTTCGATTAAAAAATCAGAACTCGATGATATTACAACCGAAACCAGAAAAGAAGAAGAAAATCTTGTAATGAAATCGGAAGAAAATCAAAAACTTATTGAGACAAGACTACTTACTGCTTATAAACGCATTCGTCAGAATATGAGAAATGGGTTGGCAGTAGTTTCGGTAGAACGCGATGCTTGTGGCGGATGTTTCAACAAAATTCCACCTCAGCGCCAATTGGACATTCGTATGCACCGAAAAATTATCGTTTGCGAATATTGTGGCCGTATTCTTGTTGATTCACAAATAGTAGACTATTTTAAATAAAAATCTTTTTTTTCACATAATTACTAAGGAGGACATTAATACGTCCTCTTTTTTTATTTAAAAAAGTGTCAGGAATTTATCCGGTTGGATGAAAATGGATTTATTTTTTTAGTTGCACCCTTGCACCATTCTTGTATTTAACGACAAAAGAATCCTTTAGTCCAATATTCTTAAGTTTTTTACTATAATTTAATGCTTCGGCAAAGGTCTTAAATGAACCCGCAGCATATTTATACCATCCGCCGGAAATTGTTTCCGACAATGGTTCGGTAATTTTATATTTAGCAAGAATATTTTCAGGGCTTAATTTAACCTTGCTTGCCAGAAATTGTACACGGTAAACGATACCTTTTTGGTTGGCTGGATTAATATACGTTGCTTCCTCCTCATTTTGTTTAACCGTTTCCGGAGTTGAAGTATTTTTGTGTATTTGAATGGATTGCTCCACTACCGATGTCGGAAAATCGAGTACTTGAGGAAGGTTTTTATTTTGCTGATCTTTTTCCGATTTTTGAATGTTATAATTTTCAGCTTTGGAAGAAACAGGTTTACTGTCGTTGCGATAGTCCATAATTCCCATGGAATTATCGTCATTACCAGATATATCTGATGATTTCCAGAACTTTTTTCCAAGTTGATACGTGATACCTACGGAAGTAAAAGAAAACATATCTGAAATAAAACCGCCTTCCACCACATCAAGCCGATCGGACTCAATTATATGCAGCGACGTTTCAAAACTGATTTTCCAGTTTTCTTTAATAGGAATAGTAATACCCAGTCCAACGGGTAAAACGGTTGCAGTTGCTCTATTGCCTGATACACCACTATTTCCTAATTCGTAACCCGTTTTCAGGTCTTTCAACTTAGACTTCCAACTACAAATACCCAGTCCAACCATTGCATAAATATCGGGTTTGGTTGTTTCATATCCCCATAGCAGCCTGCTAAGATTAATTGTTGGATTTACAGTAAATTCGAAAACATTGGCTTCAATTTTCAGGTTAGCTTCTCCGCCATATTTTGTCTGATTATCGAATTTATCTTTTGTGCTGTATAACTTCGAAAAGAGTAATTGCGGTTTTACCGAAAATAAAGAATTAAGTTGTTTACTTGCTGATAGGCTCCATGCCAATTTGGTTTCTCCATTCAATTTGGAAAAAGGATTCTTATTGCTGACATCACCGTAAAACTGAGTTCCGCCAAGGCTAAACTGAGCCGTCCAGTTGTCTGTAAGCCAGTTCCATTTGATAGGTGGATTGTCAAGATCCTGCGAATAAAGCTGTAAAGGATAAATTACTATAATAAAGGCAATAAGATAAAATATATTTTTACAACGTTTATTCATAGAAACAACAGTAAAAAATGGTCAAAATAAACGGGATTTTATTTACAATACTTTTTAATATAATCCTGGGCTTCAGCGACACCCAGATCCGAAGCCTGTTTCCAGTCAGCGCAAGCGCTTTTTTTATCTTTAAGGAAAAACTTTGATACTCCACGGTTGAAATAGGCTTTTGCCCAGTTAGGATCAACTTTTTTGCCCACTGGTTTTAGTTGAATGGCCAGATCATAATCCTCGATGGCTCCGGAATAATCACCCAGATGATGCTTGGCATTTCCACGAGAAGCAAAGAACAGGTAATCATTGATATCGTGATTGATCATTGCTGCTTTATTAAAATCGGCAACGGCTCCGATATAATCGCCCGAATTGTATTCGGACATAGCCAATTCATAATATCCTGAAAAATCGCCGGATTGAAGCAGATTGCTCTTTGTAACCATTAAAGAAGAAGTGCCTATAAAGTTTTTAAAATCTTTAAAGTCGGCTTCATAATAACTTTTCAAAATAAACCGGCTAAGGTTATCCTGTCGAAGATAATTACCGGTAATCAGATTTTTGGAATAGCTTTTTATCAACCGGAACTTTACTGATTGCTTGCCTTTTTCTTCGTTCAGTCCAACGACGATTACCAAATCTCCGGTGTTAGGTGCATTGGTGTAAGTAGTTTTAAATGCGTTGTTTTCGATGATACCGTTAACATCTTTTGAATTATAATTTTCGATAGTACCGGAACATAGGGGATCGAGTGCAACAGCCCGAGGTTGGGAAAAATCGTCTGAATCGCTGAAAAGTTCTGCTAATTTTGAAGGTTTAAAAATATAATAATCCAAAACTTCAAACATCTTCCAGCCTTCTTCGCTGTTAGGAAAGCGATAAGTTCCGCTCATATATTTTACAATCAACACGGAATATGGAATTTCATTAATAGTAATTGATCGAAGTTCGAGTACATCGAAATTATCTATACCCAGCGCTTTTTTTCCTGTCGGTGGTTTTTTCCCTTCGGGATCGGTATATGGAATCTTGTTTTTTGCCTTTTTCCATTTGCCACTGCTTTGTAAAGTGTAACCGGTAGCCGATTCCAATTTTGACTTAACTGCACTTAGCATGGGCAGGTCAATTGCTGATTTTACAGCATTTTGGCTAAAAACGGTTATGCTGAGAACACAAATAAGCGCCGATAAAATTAGTTTTTTCATCCGTAAATAATTTGTTTTTTAAGGTCGGATGGAACTCGCCGTGAATTTTCATCCGTATTTGCGTTTAGCGAACATGCTCGTTTCATAATTGCGTATAAAAGTAATTATAAATGGTGTAAAAACACACACCAATACCTTAAGTTTTTTGATTGTGTTATTAACAAGTTTTCTTACAAAATTAACATGTTTATTCAGATTCAAAAGTATTAAAAATTTTGAATAATTCAACGTTTTTTTATCAAAACCATATCAGTTCTTTAATGGTAATTTGATTTGATTTTTTTTTGAAAACAGCACCAAAAGACAATTTTCAAGAAATAAAAAAGAGCATGTAATTATTACATGCTCTTTTGCCTTGTAATTTATAGCCTCCAAACTAACGCTGTATCATAATAGTTTTGGAGCAATTTCCATTAACAGATTGAATTTGTACCATATATAACCCATCAGGTAAATTACTAAGATTAATGGTTTCTGAAAACCTATCCTTTATAGGGATATTTTTATCCTCAAAGACACTTTTACCCATCATGTTGATAACTAAAACATTAACTGTTTCGGGAACCGATGAATAAATTTCTATAGAGAATGTTCCCTGGTTAGGGTTAGGAAATATTGCCAGTGAGTTGGTTTTATGCTCAGCAATACCGGTAGTGATGTTCATTTTCCCATCGGTGAAGTTAGGTTCAAAGGTATTTCCATCCCAATCGGAAAACTCTATGGGAGTTGGATCATTTGACCAACTTATCGAAGACTCATCGGGAACCAATGAAAGAAAATGCAAATCAAACAGTTTATCATTTGATATTGAGATGCCATCAGCGTCGGCAGCCCAGACAAAAGTAATCAAACCCGGTTTGGGATTGCCTACGGTAACTTCATTAATTCCGGTAAGCCAATTGTCGGCTCCGGCAAATTGAAGTTTGGAGGCATCATAACTAATCGTAAACTGAAAAGCGCCAAGGTTTGCAACATTTGAAGCATAAACCGGAACCGTAAGTTGTCCGGTTGAAGAAGCTAACGATTGAATAATCAATGTTTCGGAAGAAGTATTTTTGAATCCGGGAACTTCTGCCGGATTATTATTATCTTCCACCGGTGTATACGAAGCATTGGCATCGCCATAAATCAAACCATTGAAATTTTGTGTTATATTAGCTCCATTAACGGTGAGCGGGCTGCAATTATACAACCAGTCGCCGGTGGTGAAAGATGTAATCACGCTGGCGATACGTTTTTTAACCAAAAGAACATCGGATGCTGTAAGTCCGCCCGAACTGTTAACATCGCCTGAAGCGAGGAATATTCCGGTAAGAGGTGTAATTCCGGCAATGTGTTTTTTATACAGAAGAACGTCTGCTGCACTAACACCAGACCACGGCTTGGCGGAAGAAGGTGTAAGTAAATAATCGCCGTCGGCAATGCCTGTAAAAGTATAACTTCCATCTGTAGCTGTTACCGAGGAAGCAACAATGTTTCCGGAACTGTTTTTAAGATCAACATTTATGTTATTCAATGGAACCGGAGTCGTTTTTGGATAGGTAATTATACCGCTGATAGTGTGAGTCGTAATAGTCCCGGAAGTAATATTGATATTATCAATAAACAGGTTGTTTCCGAAAAAATTATACGTTTCAAACTTTATTCTGATATTTTTACTTCCAGCCCATGGCGATAAGTCGAGGGTGTTGCAGTTGCTGCCGAAGCTTCCGCCGCACCAGTCGTCGCTGCTCAAAGGGAAAAATTCGTCGGTCATTAGCGCATGGGTAACCAAATTGCCGTTTCCATTACCACTTACCTGATAAACAGGTGTCCATGAGGTTCCACAATCGCCCGAAACAGAGACAATCAGGGAGTCGTTGGACGTAGTATATCGTTTGGCATAAGCGTGTTGGAAAGTCAGGGTAACAGCATCGGTTCCCGAAAAATCAAGAACCGGCGAAATTAACTGGTCGCGTTTGCGGGGAATAAGATAATTGTAAAAGTTCATTATCGCAGCTTTGTTACCAGGAGAAGTGCCTGAAACAGTTGTTATGTCCCATGTAATTGAATTATCAGCATTTACGATATTCCAGTTTTTATCATTATATCCAAGTTCAAAATCTTCGGTAAAGGGTAGAGGAATGCCTCCGACATTGATATAGTCGAGCTTTGTAATGGTATCGTTTCCGTTGGAATTAGTAGCAATAAGCGTAACGGAATAACTTCCTTCTGCATTAAATTTTACTTCCGGGTTTTTAGAACTGGCATTGGTACCATTTACGAAAGAAATGGTGGATGGATTAAAAATCCAATTCCATGAATTCGGGCAAAAGGAAGTAGCATCGGTAAACTTAACGATGGGTTGTTCGTTGGAACAAAACGATTTATTATCGGCAACAAAATTAGCTTCAGGATACAGAGCGTCGCTCACCTGAATAAATTGAGACATGGTAAGTGTATCTGCTCCAGCACTATTAGTAACAATAAGTTGAACATCGTATTTTCCGGGTGTATTATAGGTGATTCCTACAGGATTCCGTTGATGGGAAGTGGCTGGCGTGCCTCCCGGGAACGACCATTGCCATGAAAATGGTACGCCATTGGACAAATCAGTGAAGTTTACCGAACAACCGATAGGAATATTGGTTTGGTCGGCAGTAAAATCAGCCATTGGGGTCGAAAAATACATGTCGGATTCCCATAAACCGCGTCCGTAGGTTGCGGCTTTTATCCTGTCGTTGGCCGGATTGGCATCGTCGTAATAAATTTCGAGTTCGGTAACACGGCCGTTGGCTGGCAAGCCGTTGCTGAACGAAGTCCAGCCACAGAACGAAGCATCGCGATAGAATACGCCCATATCGGTGCCTATGTAAATCCCGTTTTGACTGTGTTTGTTGTAAACGATTGTACTGATGTGTACGTCGGGAAGCAAACTGGTAATATCCGTCCAGTTGTTGCCTTTGTCCGATGATTTATATACACGGTTTTCGAGGGTCATGTATATCACATTTTCGTCAAAAGGATGGGCTTCGAGGTCGGTAACGGTATTGTTGCTCGGCAATTTGGAAGTAAGATTGATCCAGACAGGATTATCATCCTTGCAATTGTCGGTACGATAGAGCTTGTTGCCGCCGGCTACATAAAGGACATTTGTGTTTTTTGGCGATTGTTCCAAAACGCTCAGATTATCACCGGTAAGTCCGTTAGAAATTTTTGTCCAGGTAACTCCGTTTACATTCGGATTTTTTATGTTGTTGCTACGCCAAACATTTTTATAGCCAATGAACATGGTTTTTGAATCATTTTCATCAATTAAAAAAGGAGTAACCCAGGCGCCGCTTTCGTCAATACCATTGGTATTTTCGCCGGCAATCTTTCCCTGGTTATTGTTGTTGTAATGACGGGAAATGTCGCCGTAATACAAAGTGGAATAACGGTAATGGGAATCGGTAGGATCAATGGCACATTCCATGCCATCGCCACCATTAACTGCCGTCCAGTTTGTTCCTTCATAAATGGAAGATCCGTTGTCCTGATATCCGTTAATCACCAGGTTGTCTACGGTAGCGCTCTGACCTAATTTATAGGTTTGGCTGATGGCGAGACCACTGCTTATTTCGTTCCAGTTGGTACCGCCATTGTTGGTCCAGTAAATGCCACCGTCGCAACCAACATATAGCTTGTTGTTTAGGGGTGAAACTTCAAAAACATGGTGGTCGGCATGAACAGCCGGACGACTGCAATCGCCCCACCAGTGTGCATTAATAGCCCAGCTTGTACCACCATTGGTAGATTTCCAGATATCCACGCCACCGGAATAAATGATATTTTCGTTGGCCGGATCAACGGCTATGTCGAGGTCGTACCAGGCTTGTCCGCCGGTACCGCTTCCATCGCATGACCAATCCATGATGTTTGGTGAATTGGATTTCTCAATAAAAGTGAGCCCGTTATCGGTGGATTTATATAATCCCTGGAACTCATTGGCGCTGTTTGTCAATAAAAAATAAACCACATTGGGATTAGCCGGAGTAACACCAATTGCGCCGCGTGATCCAATCGTCAGGCCGGCAGTAATCTGAACCCAGGTATCGCCGGTATCGGAAGAACGGTAAAATTTGCCAGCAGCTGTAGCATATATAACTGACGGATCATTGGTTTTAAAAACGATATCCTTAAATGTGCCTGAATAGGTTTTTGTCCAGGTCAGTCCACCGTCCGTTGTTTTATAAATCCCGTTATTGGCGGCTGCCAGAATCAGATTGGCATTGTTTGGATGCATGATTAATCTGCCAACGGTGGTTTCACCCATACCGTTATTGGATAAAGCCCATGAAAGTCCACCGTCGGTGCTTTTCATCACACCAAGACCTGAAGCATCGCCGGCATCACGGTCGCCGGTGCCGATGTAAATATTTTGAGGATTGCTGTGATCTACAATGACAGCTGAAACGCCGAGCGTGGGCAGATTGTCGGTATTGCTCGACCAGGTACTGCCGCCGTTGGTGCTTACCCATAATCCTCCGGAAGGAGCTCCGACATAAATTATGTTGGGATCGGTAGGATGAAATCCTATAGCATTAACTCTGCCCAATCCTTTATAACCACGGTCGCCAAGAGGCAAATTAAAAGGACCCAGGTTAGTCCAGTTACCATTTTGAGAACGGGGAGCATTTGCCGGATTTTTATAATAATCCATAAATGCGTTCAATGTGCGGGATTCTGACGGACGTTCACCGGTAGGTGAAACCCGACTTTGCATCATGTATTCCCAGCGTTTGAATGGTTTCCAGCCACAGCCTCGTGTAATCGGGCGGTTTTCCCAATATTTATTAAATGCCAATTGTACCTTAAAAAAGTTTACCGATGGATCCTGCATCATATTAATCCAATAAGGATAATTGGCGGTATCCGACGGGTTGGAATTAGTTATTTTCTGGGATTGAGCTGAAAACCCCAATCCCAGAAAAATGATTACGCTTATGATTATAAGTTTGTTCTTCATTGAAATTAATTAGTAAACACTAAAAATTATTAAAATATTATTTAACAGGAATATACGAGCCATTTGCATCGCCATAAGCGATTCCATAAAAATTCTGGGAAACGTTGCTTCCGTTAATTGTTATTATAGGATAATCATACAGCCAGTCGCCAACCGAAAAAGATGAAATAATATTAGCAATACGTTTACGCAATAATAAAACGTCGGCAGCCGTGATATCACCGGATGCGTTTACATCACCGGCATTTAGGAAAATACCGCTTAAAGGAGTGATATTGGCTATATGTTTACGGTATAAAAGAACATCGGTGGCGGTAACTCCATCCCATGGTTTGGAAGAGTTAACTTCCAACGTGTAGTTTCCGTTAGCAACATTTGAAAATAAATAATTACCTGTTACATCGGTTGTTGTTGTTGCAATCACATTTCCAGAAGAATTTTTCAGCTTAACTGTTAAGCCCTGCAATGGCGTTTGAGATGCGTTAGGATAGGTAATTGTTCCGTTTAATGAATAACCAGCGGTAGCAACTGTAAGTGCAAAATCATCAATAAACATACCTTGACGAACCGTGCCTTGGTCGCTTGTAAAACGAAAACGTAACCAGACATTGGCATTGTTAAGATACGAATGCAACGAATATATTTTCTGAGTCCAGGAATTTAATGTTCCGGTAAATTGATCCAGCGGCAACCAATTTTGTCCATCGGTCGAAATTTGGAAATACATAAAATCATGGTTGTTTTCAAAAGTATATTTTGTCCAGAATGAAGTAGAAGCATCCGTGCAACCGGCAAGGCTGAAAGGACCTAAAACTGCTGTAATATCTTTATTATTTCCGTATTGTCCTGAAGGGCTTTCGGATATGGAATGCGAGGGTGAATATGCGGCTTCGGTAGAAATTCCCCAGGTATCATCAAATTGCCAGTAAGGTGCGCCAGTTTCAAAATTATCGGTAAAGGGGAGTGTCATGGGTGCCATTGGCATTACGGTAACGGTATTTGATTTTGGTGTTTCTTTGCCTGAAGCCGAATCAATAGCGGTAACATAATAAGTATAAGCGGTCCCATTGGTAACCAAAGTGTCGGTATAATGATGATTTATCGTACTGTCGTAAGGTGTAAGACCATCGTTTTTATAAATACGGTAGTAGCTTGTTTCGGGAAGGGAATCCCATGCTAACGTTGCAGAATTATTTCCGGGTATTCCTCTAAGATTCTGAGGTGCTGATAGCAGATTAGCCATGGTTGCAACGGAAGCTATGGTAGCCTGAGCAAATTTGCCAACCATGGGAAAACTGTTCACGCTGGGGCCTATCAGGTCGTTGGAGGTATGGATGTAAGGGCTTTCATGCTGGCTGTCCTCGAACGGGAAAATACCCATATAGCCATGGTTGTTAAAAGAAGTATGATCACTGTCTCCGCCAATAAGTGTACCATCGTCAACGGGAAAATCAGGTAAATACAAAGCGGTAACATCTTTGTAGAATTGAACCAATGGTTCTGCAGATGACGGAGCTATCATATCGGTATGGATAACTTCTCCGGTATATAAATAACCACACATATCCGTATTAAAATAACCTAAAATATTCATTCCCTGACTTTGTGCCATTGAAGCATAAGCTTCGCTGCCATATAAACCATATTCTTCACCCGAAAAACAAATAAAAATAATGCTACGGTCGAAGGTGTATTGGCTGAGAATTCGGGCAATTTCAATAACAGAACTAGCACCGGAAGCATTATCATCGGCACCCGGAGCATCACCCGAATAGGAATACGAATCGTAATGACCGCCTAAAACTACGTATTGATCAGGAAATTTGGTGCCTGGTAAGGTTGCAATGACATTGGCGCTCGAATTTTGACCGTTTACCGTAAAGTTCTGCAAGGTAACATTTAACCCATAGCCTTCAAATATTGATTTTATCCAGTTTTGAGCTTCTATACTTTGGGAAGTCAGGCAATTTCGCGTGCCATAATCCTGTAGATGCTGTACATTTGTTTGAATGTAATTGACATGAAGCATATTGATTAGCTGGGTAACAAAGGGATCCACATCGCGGGGAGCTTTTAAAAAACTTAACGTTTGTTTCGGTTCCTTGATGGCCATATTGTTTATCCGAACCACTCCTCCATGTATGGATGGGAACAATTTGGTAACATTTTTATCTTTTACTTTAACAATCAGGTAATGATCGGTTTGATCTAAGATTTCGATGTATTTACCAATATTGGTAAGGTAGTCCGATTTGTTTTGTGCATTTGTCCACAGAACATAAAAATTATCACCTTTAGTCCAGGCGTTTTTATTCAGAGTGGTGTAGGCAAAATCCATGGGGTTTTCGGCAGTAGCTATGATGAATTCATTACAGGAATAATTTACACGAAGATTTTCGGTGGTAAAATATTTCTTGGCCTGGGCCGGGTCTTTTACATTGATTTTAATCAGATCGCCAGCTGAGGCGAATAACATAAACCCTGCAAAAACAAGGAGTAATAGAGTTTTTTTCATTTTTTTATTGTTTAAATTATTGATTGATTGATAGAATTTCCATTTGCCAAAGTTAATTTATTTTTTAAATCAACAGCATAGAAAAAAATTATGAAACATTATCGTATAAGGTTAAAAATAAGGAAATTGTGAAATAATTTAAAAATGAGTAAAAAACAACTGTATTTATCAAAAGGATACTTGTAATAATTTGTGGAAAAATATACGGATTAAAATTTTGTGAGTGCAGAAATTTAAAATAGATAATAAGACCGTTGCAAAATAAAGCGAGGGTGAATTTTCTTGTTTTTTTACTAAAGATATTTAGTTTTATATCATCTAAAATGTTTTTTTATCGTTTTTTGCTCATTTTATCTCTATAATATTGCTGC
>Ga0183100_1000446_pt1 | contig 34249 bp, 11 predicted proteins | sample Biomet2_FD_127789 | JGI IMG/M metagenome (GOLD analysis project Ga0183100, IMG submission 127789) | Microbial communities from bioreactor (seeded with anoxic lake sediment) at LBNL, California, USA - Biofuel metagenome 2 | ecosystem: Engineered > Bioreactor > Anaerobic > Unclassified ... | reverse complement strand
CAATAATTTGGATAAAATGTTTATCACCCTCCTGTAAAAGATTGACTTCAGCCGTGATTCCCAGGTTGTTCTTGATTTTGTTTGGAATTTCGTCCATCAATGTTTTGTAGTCTTCCACACCAATTACATTACCGGCATCATCTTTGCCTATATAAATCCGTCCGCCCTGCGCATTAGCAAAGCCACATACCCATTTCAGATAGTCATCGTGCCATGAGGACTTGTATTCTATGTTTTGAGTTTCGGGCATAGTTAACTATAATGTTTAAAAGTCAATGTTTCTGCTTATATAGCTCTTCCTGCGGTTAAGATTTCTTGCATCGACACAACTTATAATTTTGTACAGAGACATTCTTAAAGAAGTTTCACAAGAATACAAATAATATTTCAATCATAAAATGATATTGTTAAATTAATTATTAACAATAGCGAATTTAAAGAAAAAGAGTCCCCAATAATGAGGCTTTCCGGTTACAGCATGGAACACCTACCGTGTACGGGGTGTTTAATTTGCTTATGAAGTACGAGGCAAAAGTATGCTGATTATCAAGTTAATATTATAGAATAGCCATCCGTACGGAGTTGGCATTAAAAAAGCGCCTCCTTTTTATGGGAGACGCTCTTTTCAATGAATGAGACAAACAACTTATTTCTTCAGAATCTTAGCGTTGACAACGCTGCCGTTGGATTCAATCTGGAGCAGATACAAACCTGCATCGCATGTTGAAAGGTTAACGCTAAGTTTATTGCTTTCTGCTTTGCCGGTAAATACCAGCTGGCCAGTTGTGCTGTAAACCCTAATGGTTGAAGCCGATTTCAGACCATTGATATTGACATAGTCAGTCGTCGGATTCGGATAAATCTCAAGGTCAGGATTTTCAATAGATTGAACACCGACAATCGGGGTCGTCGGAACGTCAAGTCCACCCAACATGTAAACAGCATTTCTCCACAATGTACGGTTGGCATCAGTCATATTGGCTCCATTCAGGCGACAGATCGCACCGAAATTCATACCCATTGTCATGACGCGGGTCCTGATACGTTGATTACCGATGGTATCTCCTGCAGGAATGTCGTTCACACAAATCGAAGGTGTTAATCCTGTCGGATAAGCCAGCAAGGTACCACCAACACCAACCACAGTATTGGCCATGTTCAACGCTTTTGTACCGTCAGCACCAGTATCGGTTGCTCCAACAGTGAATAACTTCAACGTATTATCCGTAAAGGTTAAGCCTTTGAACAAGTCATTCGATTGGTTGACAGCATCCACCGTGAGCGTGTACACACCGGTTGCAGCCTCAGCACCAGCACCAGTTGCACCGGAAGCAAAGGCACGGCCTGCCTTGAAAGCATACGTCTTGTTGTAAAGAGTAGGCACTTTCAATCTGGACAATGCCAAAGTACCGGCAGGTGTCAGAATGCCATCACCACCGCCAACGGATTCCTGAATAATCAGGACATTGTACGGAGTCTGGTCTACGACAGCCGTTTTGCTGTTGTCTGTCAACACATTGAGTGTCACATTCAGTTTCGTATCAGCTTTCAGCAAGCGGTAAACAGGATCATTCTGTACACTATCGGCCGTAGCATCCATCACCTTCTTCAACGTAAAGTAACCTACATTGACCGGTGCACCATCTTTGGCTGTCTTCTGGATTTTCGTACCAGATTTGACACTATTTACGCTGGCCACATCCACGGCGGCAAGTTGCATATAATAGGTCTTGTCGGCCGTCAGATCAGACATTGTACAGATCGTATCAGCAATGCTGATCGGAGTAACTGTCGTCAGTTTGGTAATGTTGTCAGTGAAATACAAATTATACGAAGCTGCATCTACAGCTGCACTCCAGACAATCGTCATACGGTTGGAGCGCACGTCGTATATGACAGGATTCGTCATCTTGAGTATTGAGTACGACAAGGTAACAGCAGTAACCGTATCGGAAGGAATACTGGTTAATGTATCTGCCTTTAATGTCAACGTCGTCCAGACTTTTGTACTGGCCAGAATATTCGGAAGAATACAACTTGCCTCTTTCGTCGTAATTTTCTTCGTGTCGCTGCTGTCTGCTTTTGTCCAATAAGAAACGACATAGCCGGTAGCTTCTTCATTCTTCAACCACGACAAGGCAACTGTCTTCATAGTCACTTCACCAACGGTCGGGACAGCCGGTTTGAACTGATTCATCGGCACTGTCTGAATCGTCTTGATATCAGACATAACACCCAGCAAACCAGTGGAATCCATAGCCTGAACCGTGAAATAATAGTTGATGCCGGTTTTCAGGTTGGCAAATTTGCTGTTAAGTTCCGATAAGGTATCAACACTGAAGCAAAGCGAATCTTTTAAGTACGGAATCTGTTGGTATATAGGTCCGGTCACAGGATCATTTCCGATCGAATCACCTTTGCTGTAAAGTAACGTATCAGCAGCATGGACAATATACCGGTTGGCTTCCCTGTTGGCATTCCAGCTGATGGTGATGGACTTCGAGCCGACCGTAGGAACAGAAATGGTCGGTTTACCCTCACCGGCAACATCCGTTACACCTGTTGTTACCAAGCACATACGGGCACACCCTCCTGAACTTGCCGTAGCATTGGCACTATTACGCTGAGTCAGCCAAGCCATACCGCCATAATAGGTGCCTTCGCAAAGAACAAGCCGCTTACCCTGGATGGTATGATAATAAACGCCACTCTTATCGCAATGAGCCATCACAACCCATTCCTGATTATCAGATCCGGGAACATAGGTGGCCGATGTCAATACAGTCGAATCATTTGAATAGGTCAGATAACCACCGGTCAGGCGATTCTGGAAAATATATCGTCCATTCGGAACCCGTTTTACTTTCCAATGACTGCCTTCGGTTGAAGATGGAGCAGAAGATGCATACACTTTATTGTCTCCTGAAACCTGACAATAAACTTCCCCTGTATTCCGGGCTCCAATCTTGATGTAGCTGGTCGTCGAGTAATTCTGGATGTCAGCCTTTGTCAATGACAGCATAGGACAAATGACAAAGTCGGTTGTCGTAATGGTTCCATTCGCTACAGGCGTCAGTATCTTCATACTATCGACACGGATGGCTTTCTGATAATTGGTATCCTTATCGGAGACTCCCGGCCAGAATGTATAAATGCTCATATAGTCATTACTTGAAGGGCTCGAAGCATTCAGAGAGATCTGCCATCCGATCGGACTAACAGACGTGGCCAGTTTTCCAGTCGTGGAATTATACGTCAGGTATTTGCCTGAACCGGTATTCTTCAGATTCCAGACTTTATTGGTCGTATCGGCCAAAATCATCTGGTACTGTGCATACAAGGAGTTGCTAAGGTCACACCACAGCGAATCTTTGTCATTACCGGCAATCTGTTTGTACAGATTTGTATAGCCATTGGCACTGCCTGGACCAAACAGCGCATAGGTTCCGGCAAATGTTCCGGCACCAAGCATGGTCTGCTTGTCACGCAGATAGGGACTATATGTCGTAAACGTGTATGTCAGGGCATTGGCAACCAACGCTTCGTCGTCGAGATTAACAATGGCAGCCGAATCGATCGTCACCGTATATGTCGTCTTGATGGCCAGGTCGACATCGAAAATCAACTGTTTACCGGTCGCTGTTGCAGGAACAACTACACCGTTCACCTTAATGCCGTTGGCATTCTTGATGGCGATCTTTTGGTTGTAGGAAACCTTGATCATGGCACCGGTCGTATCGACAGCAGCCCCTGTTGGCAAAGCAGCCAGAACGACAGGTTTGATCGGTATCGTTAGTGAGAACAGGCTGAAGCTGCTGTCTGTACCAACGGCTAAGTAATTGGACGTACCAACAACATTCAGTTTAAAGGTGGTATCATTAACCAGGAAACGGTAATTGGATGCCATTGTTCCCATTTTCCCATTTGGTTGCAGATAATTCGTACCGTTCATAAAAGTCACATGACCACTGGCATCTGTCTTGACTGTCCAGAGGGTCGATTTCTTCTGAGCGGCAGCACTTCCCAACAACGTGGTATCGGCATAAAGGGCTGATGTATCTGTAGCCACCAGGAACTTGCCCTTGTTGTTCAGCAGATAATCGGCAGAGACAGCGGTTTTGGCAGCATCAAAGGTATTCAGTGCTGAAACAACTGCATTATATGCAGCCATCAGCTGACTGGACGTGGAAGACGCATTGTCACAAACAGATTTAGCTGAAGTGACAGCCGTAGCATACGTTGTCTTTGCACCGGCTTTATAACCAAGAATGCCGGTTTCCGGTGTCTTGCCGCTTGCCAGTTGTTGCATCAACGGAAGAGCCTGGCCAAGAACGTTTTTATTATAGACTTTGTAATAAGCTTCCTTTTCCTTTGCTTTTGTTACACTGACTTCAACGCTGTCCAAATAGACGGTCATGGATGTCGTGGAGCCATTGCCAGAAGTACCGACTCCACCAGCATTCTGGTTGGCATTACGGTAAGTGGCAAAGTTAATGCGAGACAAAGACGCCGGAACCGTGCTGATGAACGGGAGATTGGTTGCAGCAAAGCTATTCCCGTTACCTGTAATCGACAGGGAAACGATCAACTTATTCGTGAAATCCAGACGTGCTTTGATCTTATAGGTTGTGTCAATCGGCATAGTGAGGGAGTCCTTTCCATAGGGCAACGTTTCAAGATTGGCAGCAATAGCTACATCTGGATTTCCCAGATTGGATCCTCCGATAATCTGAGCCGGCTTCAGGTTCAAACAGTGAATGTGACATTTTTCACCCGGCCAGTTCTCTGTATACAGATAGAGTATGGAGTTTCCGCTGGCATCTGTCAAATTCATTTCTTCCAGTTTGTTGGATTCCGCCATGACGGAAGAACTTTTCCAGACATAGGACACATCCACCATCGTTTCGGTGCCAGTCGTTGGCATAGTGACAGCAATACCACGATCACCGCTCCCTGAACCGGTCACTTTTAAAGCGCCTTTAATAGTATCTGTTATCGCAGCCGCACTGATGGTATTCAAGGCCGTCGAAACAAACTTAGTATACTTATCGGTTCCCCAGCCCGTCGGCAAAGTGGTTACATGCAGGTTAGGGAAATATTCCTGTACTTTGTAAACAAGACCAGGAACAGCAGCCAACATAAATGTATTGATGGTATCAATTTTAACATAATTGGTTCTTGAGGCGAGATCATTCAGTTTAAACGTCGTGTCGTTGACCATCATGCGGTAGCTGGCAGCTGTCGCGCTCAATTTACCGGCGGCCGTCAGATACTTATTTTCGGAGATGAAAGATACATAACCTGAAGGATTGGTGGTTACGGTAAAGAATGTACTGAAATTCTTATCAGTTACCCAGGTAGCCGACGTATCCGTAGCAAGCAAGTACTTGTTATTGACCGAAATGAGATATTCGTCACTGATCGGTAGTTTGGCGGCATCGAAAGTAGCCATCGCCGTATTTAAACTTGTCCGGGCATTGGCAACATCCGTTGCTGTCGACAAATCATCGTCACGGATGAATTTGGCCGTTGCCATGGCACCTGCCAGTGCATTTTGAGCGCCGGAAGCATAACCCAGAGCGCCTGTAGCAGGTTTGGTGCCGGCAGCCATCGTTGCTGCAAATGACAGATCATTGTTCAGGTAATTACTTTGGATCATTTTTTCGTAAGCAGCTTCATTGAGACTGTCGATAGACGTCGTAAAAATATCGTCAAATTTATAAGCTAGAAAGGCATTCGATCCGTTACCGCTCGTACCGGTGCCGTTCGAGTTGGCTACTGCATTCCGGTAAGTGGCGCAACTGATTTTTGCAAGGCTGGTAGGAACTGTCGTTATAAACGGTAAATCATAAACGGTCACAGAATCCGTTTCGGAAACGACCTTCAGTGAAACGATTTTCTTGGCCGCAAAATCCATTCTGGCAATAATATGATACCAGTTAGCATTGACTCCAAAATTGTAAGCCGTCGTCGATTGGCCGAACAACGTATTCTTGTTGGCATTGATCGCAACCAACGGTACATCCCTGTTGGCACCTGACGGGATCGTCGTCGGAGACAGGTTCAGACAGTGAAAATGGTTGCTGGATCCTGTCCAGTTTTCTGCATAAAAATACAAGATACAATTTCCGGAAGCATCGCAGAAATTCATATCAACCAGTTTGTTGGCTTCCGATCCAGGATTGCCGGTAAACCATTTGAAATCAAGCTGGACATATTTTTCACTTCCGGAAGTCGGAATGGTAACGCCTGCACCTCTGTTGCCAGTTCCGCTGCCTGTTACCGTCATAACCTGATTGACAGTATCAATAATAGCTGTGGCAAGACCGGTTGATATACCTGTTGTTGGAGGTATCGCAGTCGTCGTAACAACATAATACGTGGATTGGGCAAAGCCATGGACCAACGCTGTTGAACCAGTCGTATGTGTACTGAAATTCTCATTGATCATAACTGAGTCAAGAATCGGCGATTTGGCACTTCTGACCTTAATGGCACGGAAATGCAACCCTCCGGTCGTGGTAAATGTAGCGGTACCCGCTGTAGTGACCAGGAACTTATTGTAAAGAGAATCCGTTGACGTGGCAATGGCATTTAAACGGGTCAGGTTAGATGACGTTGTAACGCCGCGGGCTGTCGTTGAACTGGCGGTCAAGGTTACCATATAGATGGTATCTCCGGCCAGGCAATTCGGGACATACAGTTTAAGGCCTGAACCATTAAGCATCAGCCTGTCCGGATTCGTACCAAAGTCAATACGGACTTTGCTTGCACTGGTAGCTCCAAAAGTCAGGCCATTTGTTTCCACAATGGGAACCCCCTTGGCCTTTAGCGTCGAGCCATCAGTAATGGCCACCCGGTTCGAAAACCGGGTGCTGGACTCTTTGACCCAGTTGACAACGGTATCCGCCGTCAGACTGTCAATTGTCGCCGCACTCCATTTTCGAAGATTCCAGCTCCTGTCCGCAAACAGGGTGCTCGTTGCCATGAGCAGGATTAAAGCAAGGAGTAGTGATTTTTTCATGAATGATTGAATTAAGGTTAGTTGATTTCGCATCCTGAATGGGAACCGTCTCTTGTAAATAGCCGGACAGTTCAAAAAACAAAAATAGAATCTTTGGTACAAGAAGTTAGTTCGAAATTTGGCAAAAAGCTTATGAAATTTGGCACAAACTAAATCTAACTTGTCTTAACAATAAGCCAACTCATCAGCATTGACAGGTTGAAACAAGTCATACAGGAGCATAACAACAAAAGGCATGTTCAGGTTCATCACCTGGACATGCCTTTTGTTGTTCTTAACATTTTTCCCTAAGAAAAGCAATCAATTTCTTCGTCAGTCTGACTCCGGACGGGTACCGTGCAACGCTTGGTCTTTATAGGCCGAAGGCGTCATCCCATATTTCTGCCTGAAGCATTTGCTGAAATAACGTGCATCGTTCATCCCAATCTGGAAACTGACTTCCGACACATTGAATTTACCGGTTTCAAGCAGTTCCGTAGCCCGTTTGATTCGGGTTTCCTTGATAAATTCTATCGGCGATAGTCCCAGCAAGCCCTTCAATTTGTTAAAAAAAACAGTGCGTCCCATGCCAGCTGCAGAGACCAGCATTTCAACCGTCAGCTCACTGTTGGACATATTTTCTTCCATGAAACCCATGATCCTTTTCAGGAAAGCCGAATCCTGAGATTGAATGGCTCCTGAAACAGAGACCGTCGCTGAAGGAAAAGCAAACAAATCATGGCGAAATTTTTCCTGCAACATCCGACGTTGCATCAGGATGTTGTCAATCCTGGCCTCCAGATAAGCCGCGCTGAATGGTTTGGTTATATAATCATCCACACCGGTCTGAACACTTTCAAGTTGTGACTCAAGGTCTGATTTGGCCGTCAGCAGAATAAGTGGAATATGGCACGTCCGTTCATCTTCCTTTATGCGTCGCGTTAACTCGATACCGTCCATAACCGGCATCATCAAGTCTGAAATTACAAAATCAGGCATCAGATTTCCAATCATGTTCCAGGCTGCCAGTCCGTCAGGCGCATCAGCCACTCTGAATTTCTTGGATAAAATAGACGTCAGGAATGTCCGGAGTTCGCCATTGTCCTCTACCACCAGCAACAACGGTTGGTGCTCAAGGTCCACATCCGGAAGAGCAGCCGGGCTAACCAGTTGCTTATCGTCCAGCACATCAGGAAGTTGTTTGGAATCATCCTGGATAATCACCCCATCCAACGTCTTAAAATGGGCTGTTCCAAGTTTGAACCGAAGTTCAAACCTGGAACCTTTGCCTAATTGACTGGACACGTTGATCGTACCTCCATGCAGATCGACCAGGTCTTTGACCAGATTTAAACCGATTCCGGTTCCTGGAATATTGCTGGTTTCATCATAAGAGAAGAACCGCTCAAACAAATGGGCCAGTTTTTCCCTTGAAATGCCTGTTCCCTCATCCTCCACCGTTACGACGGCTTCAGGTCCTTCAATACGGGTAGTCACCGTCACGGCCTTTCCTCCTGAAGTGAATTTAAACGCATTTGACAAGAGGTTATAAATAATGGTATCGTACTTGTCTCTGTCCAGAAAAACAGTCGCGCCTTCCGTCTCGTCCCTGAGGTTGAGCCGGATCATTCGTTCCTGAGCCGTCGGTTCAAAATTGGACGCGATACGGGCGGTAAACTGACCGATCGGAGTTTCTTCAACCTTGAGCGTCATTTTTTTGTCCTGAACTTTACGAAAATCCAACAACTGGTTGATCAGCCTCAGCATACGGTCTATATTCCGTTGCACGATGGTCAGACTGGTTCTCGAATCCTGAGACAAATCCTGATCTTGCATGACATGATCGACAGGGCCGGATATCAGTGTCAGTGGCGTACGAAGTTCATGAGACATATCCGTAAAGAACCGGTTTTTCAGATCTCCGACTTTCTGTTCGACCACGACTTCACTGCGTAACCTGTATATGGTAGTCAGAAAATACAACGCTGCAAGGAATAATGCCAGACCGAGTATAATGTAGCTAAAAATAGCCCAGCCAGTTTCCCAGAAAGAAGGCCTGACATTAATTTTCAACGACCGCACGTTGTTCATCCAAAAGCCCTCGCTGTTGGTAGACCGGACTTTGAACACATATTCACCCGGAGAAAGATTGGTATACGTAACGGAATTGGACTTCTGGGCGTTAATCCAGTCACGGTCTACAGGATCGAGCCTGTACGAATACTGGATATTCTCAGGGGCCCGGAAATCGAGGGCGGCAAACTCGATGCTGAAGACATTCTGTCCGTGCTTTAACTTGACGCATTTTACCTCATCAATATTGACCGGTAGCGGTGAATTTTTCGTTCCGATCGGAACTTCATGGTTGAACAGGAAAAAGCGGGTGAAAACTAAGCGCGGCACAATCGTGGCCGTTTTGACGCTGGATGGATTGAAACGGTAAAATCCGTTCATCGTTCCTGCGCAGATGTCGCCGTTGCTCAACAAACAGGAGGAAGATTCGGAGAAAGTGACGGGATCGAGGCCGTAGTTTTTATTGTAAATATCCAGGTTATGCGTTTTAATGTCGAAACGGGCAATACTGTTTTCTGAAATAAGCCACAGAAAACCCTGCAAATCTTCTTCGAGCCCCAGTACGATATCGCTGGGCAGCCCGTCTTTTTGGGTATAGGCTTTGAAATGAGGCACTTGCCCTAACCTGAAAGAGGCACTCAGCCTGTTCAGGCCGCCACCGAAGGTTCCGAACCACCGTTCTCCGTGTGCATCGATATGAATGCAATAAACATCGTTCGTCCGGAGGCTGGTGGCATCAAGGCCTTGCTTCCGGTATTCATAGAAAACAATGTTCGAGGGATTGCTGAAATCGGCGTCAAACGCAATAAGCCCGTTTACGGTGGCCACCCAGATGACCCCCTGCCGATCCTGGCAGAGATCACGGATCTTGCGGCAATTCTCATAAGGATAATTATCCAGCCCGTTGCCCGCATGAATAAAACGGAATCTGCCGTTTTTTTCTTCTACCAGGTTCAGACCGCCGCCGTAACTTCCGGCCCATATCCTACCCTGATTGTCTTCCAGCAACGAATAGAAAATAGTTGAATTAGGCCTCTCCGCCACTTCTTCGAGTTGGTTTAAAAACCTGATCTTATAGGCCATGCCACCGGGCGAGGATTGTTCAAGCAAAATGACTCCTTTTCCCTTACTGGCCATCCAGATCCTGCCTTTTTTGTCCTGAATGATATCATAAACAATCATACCGGATTTGACCTGTTTGGAGGTAATGGTGCCCTTGTCCGTCAAAAAGCCAAGGCTGCTTCCGTCTTTGGAAAACAGCTGAATTTTGCCTTCTTTGTCGGCCACCCACATCCGCCCGAGACGGTCTTCAAAAATGGATCTGACCTCACTTCCGTTTGCCAACTGCAGCATGGAGTGAACCGGCCGAAAATAAAAATTAGACTTATGGAACGTACATTTTTCAAGGCCAGGCGAACGGGTGCTCAGCCAAAGATCGCCAGTCCTGTCGACAAACGCATCGTGCATGGTATTGAAAAAACGCCGGTTCGGATCGTCCGGATCGTTGTAAAACGGATGCAGGGTTTTCGATTGGTAGTCAAACTCCGAGAAACCACCCGACGGCGGATTGACCCACAACCGGCCTGATGCATCTTCCACTACAAAGAAATTCGGCTGCATGAGAGACAGGCCTAGGTCTTCATCACTTTTCGGCCGGAAATGGTACAGCCTTTCTTCTCCGGCATCGAAATAGACCACACCGGCAGCTTCCGCATCAAGCCAGATATTACCTCTTTTATCCTTATAATATTTATGAATGATGTTACTGGCCAACTCAGGATCGGAGAAAATGGTGTAATGCTTTCTGACATTCAGCTGATCGTCTGTCAGATAAACGCCGTCACCCTCGGTTATGACCATCAGCCGGTGATTGCTCAGTTCACCTATCGCATTGATAGGGGCCGCAGTCTTCAGCGATACAGGGTAAAAACTGTGATTGTCTTTAACCAAACTCCAGATCTGCCCGTTGGCTGCACCGAAATAGATCCTGTTATCTTTTTCCAGATGCGTCAGAAAGCTCGTTTCATTCTGATACTGATGAAAATAATGTTGATATTCCTTTGTCCTGACATTATACCACGTAAGGCCTTTTTCCGTCAGAAACCAGGTATTGCCGGACTTGTCTTTGAATACGTCGTGCACGACATTCCCCGCAAGCCGATTGTTTTCCTTGCTTAAAAACCGCAATGGCCCCAGCATTCCATCCTGATTGATGTGCACCAGATAGCATCCGACGGAAGTTAACAGGCAGACATCATTTCCCGGCAGCATGGTGATGCGCTGAATGGTTTGAGTGATCACAGCCCGGTGCTTGTCCGGACTGTACGACAACTTCTGAAACTGTTCGTTCCTTGGGTTAAACCGGTAGACTTGCGGATCGTTGGTCGTTATCCACAGATAGCCATAAGCGTCTTCCTGAATTGAATTCAGGCGAGTATTGGTAAATCCGTTCGGATCGCCCGGTTCACCTTTGTATACTTTGAAATGCTTTCCGTCAAATTTGTTCAGCCCATCCCAAGTGGCAAACCACATGAACCCTTTTTTATCCTGATGGATGTCCATCACCCTGTTTTGAGACAAACCATCATCAGCTGAATAATGGGTAAAGCAAACTTTGTTCAAAGACATCATATTGACGCTTTGAACAAAAATCAGGCAACTAAGCAATAAACGCTTCATGAGTAGTGCGATTCTCCGGTACGGTCAATGATTGATTACTTCCAACGGATTCCAGTCTCCAAATACAGTGCGCAGTGTGATCTGCCGGGCTTCCTTTTTTGAGAGCTGTCTGCTCCAGGCGACACGTTTGCCGATAACCGAACCTGGGCCGGTATTCCCGTATTCTGAATATCTGGCTGTTTTTTCATTCTCAGTCTTTTGCCAGTTTGACCACCCGGCCGGTTCAATGACAGCCGGCAATTTGCATCCCTTGAACAACGTCATGGCATACGCTCTCCAAGGCCTGCCAAGGTACATACTGGTCACATTGCCTGCCTGTGAGATCTGACAGTTGTTGAAAATGAGACCGTATTTAATGTATTTCGGGGTAGAGGCCGCCGTAATATAGGAATTCCGCTTACAATAAATCAGACAGTCTTCAAACCAGGCAGTCGACGGGCCGAATATAAAATCCGTTGTCCCCTCGATGTAACAATGATTGAAGTAGGCACGGCTTCCTTCTCGTCCCAGATAGATGGTATCCTGATTTCCGAGGAACCGGCAGTTGACAAAGACAATCCTGTCTCCTTCCACATGCAATGCCACAGCCTGCCCCAATTGCGGAGCATTGTTTTCAATGGTCAGTTGTTCGAAAACGATGTCGTTGCCACCTACAAAAAACGTATAGGTCTTGAACGTTCCCATCTGGTTGATGTTGGCATGATCGTCCCACGTAATGATGGTGCTGTCCACACTTTCGCCGATGAGGGTCAATTCTGTCTTTTGGGTTGGAAGGACAATTTTTTCCTTATAGACGCCATTCTTGATAAAAATGGTTGTTCTGCCTTCCGGCCTGAAATCACGGACTGAGTTGATGGCTTGCTGAATGGTGGTAAATTGTCCCGAACCGTCTTTTGCTACAACAATATCAAATGCACAGACATGAAACATCAAGCAGAAAAGGGAACCAAAAAGCAGGATCAGGCGTTTCATCAGGTTTGGTATAAGTGTTTAAGATGGCCTTGGAACAAGTTAATTTTTCTAAAGCACATGCAATAATACAAAAAATCACACATAAAACGACGGCAGGTTCAAATAAAACAGCCGTTTATCTCTTTTCCGGATCGACCGTCTGGTCAGGTTCATGCATCTTTTCACGATATTCCGTCGGCGTCATGTGATAACGTTGCTTAAAGCATTTGCTAAAATAACGGGAATCATTCATACCAACCATGTACGTGATCTGCGAAACAGTGTACTCACCTTTTTCCAATAGCTGGGCAGCCCGTTTAATACGGACTTCCCTGATATATTCGTTCGGCGACAGTCCGGTCAGACTTTTCAGTTTGTTGAAAAATACCGTACGGCCATATCCGGCCATGGAACACAATTGTTCGACAGAGAAGGAGCCGTTCGAGATGTTCTTTTCCATGACAGCCATAAGACGTTCCATAAATTCGGTATTCCGGCTGTGAGCTGGCGGTTCTGGTACAGCAATATCAACCTTTGGCTCGGTAACAAGCAGCCGTTCCCGGTAAAATGATTGCAACTTGCTACGCTGATTCAGCATATTGGAAACCCGGGCCTCCAGGAAGGTGGCACTGAACGGTTTGGTAATGTAGTCATCGGCTCCCATGTCAAGGCACTCCAGTTTGGTTTCCAAATTGGTTTTTGCCGTCAGTACGACAACCGGAATGTGACAGGTACTGTCATCGTTTTTAACAAGTTTAATGAAGTCGGTTCCGCTGATGCCGGGTAACATCAGATCGGTGATGATAAAATCGGGCATCAGACTCTGTGTCATTTCCCAGGCTGTCTTTCCGTCGGCAGCGACCGCCACCCGGTATTTTTTGCCAAGAACGGTACGCAGGAACGGACGCAATTCTTCATTGTCTTCGACAATCAGCACCATTTGGGAATCTTCTCTGCCGGCCTGCATCATGTCATGATTTTCTTCCTCAACCTGGCCGGTTAGAGTCGTCTGTGCCGATGCAGAAATGCCGTCATCAAGGATAAAGTCGGCCTCACTGCCAAAATGTTCAACCCCCAGCTTGAACCGGACCTCAAACGTCGTGCCTTCTCCTAACAGGCTGTTGACTGAAATTTCAGCACCATGCAATCCAGCCAGTTCCTTTACCAACGAAAGGCCAATGCCTGTACTACGTCTGGATGCCTCATTGCCTTCATCAGCAGAGTAGAACCGTTCAAATATTTTTGACTGGCTTGTTTTTTCGATGCCGATGCCTTGATCGGCCACCTGTATAACTGCTTCTTTCTCTGTTGTGAACAAGTTGACAGAGATCGTTTTTTCAGCAGGCGTAAATTTAAAGGCATTCGAAAGCAAATTGAACAAAATAGTATCGAAGGCATCCCGGTCAAGCCAGACCAGAATACCGTTGCTTTCATCGTTCAGCTGAAGGTGTACGTTTTGTTCACGTGCAATTTCCTCGAAATTGACAATATTTTTCTTTACACAATCAGAAAAAACCGATTCCTGCAAACGCAAGCGTTTTTTCTTGTTCTGTACTTTCCGGAAATCCAGTATCTGATTAATGAGCCTGGTCATCCGTTCGACATTTCGCTGAACGATCTGCAATTGAGCACGAACGGCTTCCGGCAGCTCTTCTTCTTTTAGAATATGCTCAAGAGGAGCATAAATCAAGGTCAGCGGCGTACGCAATTCATGAGAGATATCCGTGAAAAAGCGCAACTTCAGATCCGTCAGCTTCTGTTCCAGCAGGACCTCATTTTTCAACCGTAGGTAAAACATCAGCAGATACCCGGCTCCGGCAAGAACCAGTATGGCCAGCAATACATAAATGAGATAGGCCCAGATCGTTTCTCCAAATGAAGGTAAGACAACAATTTCGAGCCTGCGCACGTTATTCGACCAAACACCGTCACTGTTGGTCGATTTTACCAGCAACGTGTATTTTCCCTTGGGCAATCCGGTGTAGGTCGCGATCCGTTGTTTCGACGCACTGTTCCATTCATCTTCAAAGCCTTCGAGTTTATACATGTACTGGATGTTATCCGGTGTTTGATAATCGAGGGCTGCAAATTCGATGTTAAACGTCCGCTGCGCATGCTTGAGCTTGATAAAAGGACAATCATCGACCTGCCTGTCCAACGGGCTATCTTTTGTACCGATGGCAATGTCTCTTCCAAACAGTTGAAATTTGGTAAAAACGATGTGCGGAGCAAAGACATTACGGACCACTTTATCCGGGTCGACCGTATAGAATCCGGAGGCATTTCCAAACATCAGCTGGCCCTGAGCGTTCTTATACACAGAAGATTCCAGAAAATCACCAGACTCAAGCCCATTCGACACATTGTACCGGTCACAGTCACCCGTTCTCGGATTAAACCGGACCAGGGTATTCTCCGAAGTCAGCCAAAGATTATGCTGGTTGTCTTCAACCATAGACAGGACAATATCTGTCAGGAAACCGTTCTTTTGATTGTAACTGACAAACTGCGGCTTTTCCCCTGGCCTGTAATGGCGGCAAACCATCAATCCGCCGCCGAATGTCCCGATCCATACCTGACCGTATGTATCACAGACGATGTGGTAAACATCGCTGTTGTACATGGTATTGTGAGATTGTTCATCCCGGCTGAAATTGTGAAAATGGATGCCGTTTACGTTGACAAAACGGTCGGAGAATACCAAAGCCCCATTCGTGGTACCAATCCAGATATTCCCTTTTTTATCACCTTCAATGCAACGGACTCTGGAACACGATTCGATGGGATACTGCTTCATCTCATTACCGGCATGCAAGAACCGGAATTGCCCGCTTGTTTCGCTTAACAGCATCAATCCGCCATCATAAGAAGCAATCCAGATATGCCCAAGCCTGTCTTCATACAAATCGTATAAATTATTGTTTGACAAGCTGTAGCGATTGCCTGGAATATGAACGAACCGTTTTATCTCAAACGATCTGTAAGATGCATTTTTAGCTTTCAGCAGATAAAGTCCCTGTCCCTTGGTCGCAAGCCAAAGTCGGCCTTTACGGTCTTTCAGCATCTTATAGACAACCAGCTTGCTGTCGCCGGATGCTCTGAGAGAGCCATCGCTGCACAATACCCCGATCGAATGTTGTTGTCTGTCAAACACCCTGAGTTCACCAGCCTTGGAGGCTACCCAAAGATTGCCTGCAGGATCCTGAAACAAACTTCTGATATCCGGGGTTCCACTTTGAATGAAAGGTTCCAGAGAGGTAAACCGGAAATCCCTTTTTCGTCTGACACATTTATAGATGCCCTGATTGCCACAGCGAATCCATAAAACGCCTTGCGGATCGGACCAGGCTGCCTGGATGTTGGTCTTGAATATGCAATCGGCCGAACCAGGTTTATTGTAAAACCATTTCAGGGTATTGTTTTGACGGTCAAAGGGAAACAACATGCCTTCTTTCGTATGCACCCAAAGTGTTCCGGTCACGTCTTCAAACATAAAAAAAGAGGTTTGCTGAGCGCCTGACCTTTTTTCATTGGGCGTTTTAAGCCACAAATGCGTAAAAATTGCCTTTTCTGGCTGAAAGCGCATCACACCAGGCTGGTCGGTGGAAAGCCAGATATCGCCGTATCGATCCACATAGGCTCCGCTGATCCGGTTACTGAGCATAGAAGGATGATGATCTTTGGCATAATGCGCCAGCTGATCGGTGCATGGATTGTATATAAAAAAACCATTGTCGCTGGAAGCTGCCATCACCCGGTTATCAGGCATTTTACGCAAACAGACTATCCTGGAATTGATCCCGGTTTGCAATGGCCTGATGGTATGCGCTGCCTTGTCGTAGTTCCACAGATTTCCGTTAGAGCCGCCGAAATATAGATCGGTCGCCGTTTCCAGCAGGCAGTAAAAAGCCGTCGGCACCGACGCTCTCGCCAACGCCTTTTTAAGAATCATCACCGGATGATCTTCCGTCTTTAGCTGCCGGGCCAGGCCATTTTCGCCAAGTAGCCAAGTCGCACCTTTTGAATCCAGAAAAACTTGATTCAGGTTGCCCAACCGGTTCAAAGGGGGTGCAGACAGCGGTTGAAAAACAGTCAGTGCTTTGGTTTCAGGATTTGTCCTGACAAGGTACGTTCCTCCTTTTTGTAAAGAGCACCAAACGTCCCCGTTGTGAAGTACCCAGACATTCCGGATACTTTCAAGTGGCTTTTCCTTATTCTCTTTCTTCCGGCAGGTGATTCGTAAAAAATAGTCTCTGGACGGATCAAACCGGTACAGCAGATCATCATACGTCTTTACCCACAGGAATCCGTAGTTATCTTCCTGAATCCAATCCACCCGGGTGTGGAGGGGGCTATTATCATCGGCCGGATCGCTGTTGCTCTTGTAAATGGTGAAATGATAGCCGTCGTACTTGTTCAATCCATCCCAGGTGCCAAACCACATCTGGCCTTTTTTGTCTTTGTGAACCGAAACAACGGTGTTTTGAGAAAGACCGTCATCGGTGGTCAGGTGTGTCAGGAATGTCTTGCTTTCATAGGACCAGACTGGTTGCGTCTGGCTGCAAAAGGCAACCAAAAGAAAGAAAAAAATCATCCGGTGGATGCGGCAATTTGTCGGCAGCGTGTTTCTCATGTTCGAATGCCCTCTCTGTAAGGCGCTCAAAGATAATTAAAACACACTTTTTTTCAAACAGATATGGGCTAATGGGACAAATTAATCATCTAAAAAACAAGTTAAGGAAAAATAAGTAAACAGTATAAATCAAGAAAATCCGCAGTTATAATAAATCAAAAAATCCATTCTATAGGAAACGCTCTGAGCCGGTCTGCTGCCAACTTACTGCTACCAAAAAAGCCACCCCTCACGGGATGGCTTTTTCTATTCTTAGCTATCGTATCATTTAAAAAGTACGTTCAGCCATGCGTTTGTAGCCTTCGTAACGCCATTGAGCGTTCTTCTGGGTTACATCATAGAGCGCTTCGGCTTCCTGAGGCGCCACCTTCTTCAGCGAGTTGTAACGAACCTCACCTAGGAGGAAGTCTTTAAACTTCGTCCAGTCAGGTTCTTTGCTGTCAAGCTGCATCGGGTTCTTGCCTTCCGTTTCCAGATCCGGATTGAAGCGATACAGATGCCAGTAACCGCATTCGACGGCACGGGACTCTTCAGCCTGGGACTTGCCCATTCCGATTTTCAAACCGTGGTTGATACAAGGTGCATAGGCAATGATCAGAGATGGCCCTTCATAAGCCTCAGCTTCACGGATGGCTTTCAGGGTCTGAGCTTGGTTGGCGCCCATCGCAATTTGAGCCACATAGACATAACCATACGTAGCAGCGATCATGCCGAGGTCTTTTTTGCGGACACGTTTACCAGAAGCAGCAAACTGAGCAACAGCAGCCACAGGCGTTGATTTGGAAGACTGACCGCCGGTATTGGAATAAACTTCCGTATCGACTACCAGCACATTGACATTTCTGCCGGATGCCAGTACATGGTCAAGACCACCGAAACCGATATCGTAACCCCAACCGTCACCACCGATAATCCATTGAGATTTTTTGATGATGAATTTGGTCAACGGACGGATTTCTTTGCATATATCACAGTCGCAGGCATTGACAAGCGGAGTGATCTTTGCTTCGAGTTCAACCGTTTTAGCGGTATTGTTCTTATTTTCAACCCATTCTGTAAAATAGCCTTTCAGCTCGTCGCTGCAGCAATCGCAGGAAAGACCTTTGTTAAAGAGGTCTGTCAACCGGTCACGCATGGTGTCGACAGCCAGAGACATACCCATACCGAATTCGGCATTGTCTTCGAACAATGAGTTGGCCCAGGCAGTACCACGGCCTTGTTCATTCTTAGTATAAGGCATGGAAGGTGCAGAACCGGAATAGATGGAAGTACAGCCTGTGGCGTTGGATACCATCTGACGGTCACCGAACAATTGAGAAATCAATTTCAGGTACGGTGTTTCACCACAACCGGAGCAGGCACCGGAGAACTCAAACAACGGAGTGGCGAACTGTGAGTTCTTCACATTAGCCTGAATGTCTATCAGACTTTGTTTGGTCTTCACATTGGCGACCGAGAAATCCCAGTTGGCTTGTTCGGCCAGCTGTGTTTCAGTCTGAACCATCGTCAAGGCCTTGTTGCCCTTGTTTCCAGGACAAACATCAGCACAGTTGCCGCAACCAAGGCAGTCAAGCACATCGACTTGCTGGCGGAATACCATTCCGGCAAATTGTTTGCCGTTAGCCTTGATGGTCACATAGGCTGCAGGCGCTTTGGCCTGTTCTTCAGCATCAAGCACGAACGGACGGATGGCTGCGTGAGGGCAAACATACGCACATTGATTACATTGAATACAGTTGTCAGGATTCCAGACCGGCACGAAGGCAGCTACTCCTCGTTTTTCGTATTTGGCAGTACCCTGTTCCCAAGTTCCGTCTTCACGGCCCTTAAAGGTTGAAACAGGCAGATCATCTCCAGCCTGTGCATTCATCGGAAGCACTATATTCTTGACAAAAGCAGGAATCGTGTTGTCGATAACGTCCTCTTCAACGGCCAGGTTAGCCCATTCGGCAGGGACATCAACCTTGGTGTATTCACCACCACGGTCAACGGCAGCGTAGTTCATGTTGACCACGTTCTCCCCTTTTTTGCCATAAGATTTGTTGATGGCATATTTCATCTTTTCGACAGCCAGATCGTAAGGGATCACATTGGTGATCTTGAAGAAGGCTGATTGCAGGATGGTGTTGGTACGGTTACCAAGACCGATCTGCTGAGCAATCTCAGTGGCATCGATAATGTAGAAACTGATGTCGTTGGCAGCCAGGTATTTCTTGATTTTGTTCGGCAGGTGTTTCTTGACTTCTTCAGCACTCCAGATGGTGTTCAACAGGAACGTTCCATTTTTCTTCAAACCTTTGGTAATGTCATACAGTTTGATGTAGGCCTGAACGTGGCAAGCCACAAAATCAGGTGTCGTTACCAAATACGTCGAACGGATGGGATCATCACCGAAACGGAGGTGTGAGCAGGTGAAACCGCCGGATTTCTTACTGTCATAGGCAAAATAAGCCTGACAATATTTATTGGTATTGTCACCGATAATCTTAATGGAGTTCTTGTTGGCACCGACTGTACCGTCAGCACCCAGTCCATAGAATTTGGCTTCAAACATGCCTTTTGCACCAAGGGCGATTTCCTCTTTCAACGGCAGAGAAGTGAACGTCACGTCATCAACGATGCCCACCGTGAAGTGGTTCTTCGGTTCGTTCATCTTCAGATTTTCATAAACGGCCAGTACCTGTGCCGGTGTAAAGTCTTTGGAAGACAATCCGTAACGTCCACCTACGACAACCGGTTCGTCTTTCTGACCATAGAAGCAGTCTTTAACATCCAGGTAAAGCGGTTCACCGAGTGCACCCGGTTCTTTCGTACGGTCGAGCACGCAAATCTTCTTGGCCGTCTTTGGCACGGCAGCCAGGAAATGTTTGGCGGAGAACGGACGATAGAGATGGACGGCAACCAAACCGACTTTTTCACCCTTGGCTGTCAGATGGTCGATGCCTTCGCGAAGCGCTTCGGTAGCAGACCCCATTGCAATGACAACCCGGTCAGCATCCGGAGCCCCATAATAGTCGAACAAACCGTATTTACGGTCAGTGAGCTTGCTGATCTCGTCAAGGTAATTTTCAACAATACCGACAACATTATTGTAAAAAGGATTGCTTGCTTCACGTGCCTGGAAATAGATATCCGGATTCTGGGCAGTACCGCGGAGAACAGGATTTTCAGGATTCAAGGCACGATCGCGGAAAGCATTCAATTCATTCTGGTCAATCAAGGCAGCCACACTATCCTGATCGATCACTTCAATTTTCTGAATTTCATGAGAGGTACGGAAACCATCAAAGAAATGGACAAATGGGATACGGGATTTGATGGCAGATAAATGTGCTACCGATGCGATATCCATCACTTCCTGAACAGAACCGGATGCCAACATGGCACAGCCAGTTTGTCTGACGGCCATAACATCCTGATGGTCTCCAAAAATTGACAAGGCATGAGAAGCCAGCGCCCGGGCAGCTACATGGTAAACGCCGGGAAGCAGTTCACCAGCTACTTTGTACATGTTCGGGATCATCAGCAAAAGGCCCTGGGATGCCGTAAAGGTGGTGGCGAGCGCACCTGCCTGCAGTGCACCGTGCATCGCACCTGCAGCGCCGGCTTCCGATTGCATCTCCTGCACCTGAACTTTTTCACCAAAAATGTTCTTCCTACCAGCTGAAGCCCACTCATCCACATATTCAGCCATCGTGGAGGACGGTGTGATCGGGTAAATGGCAGCCACTTCGCTGAACATATATGCCACGTGAGCAGCGGCCTGGTTCCCATCACAGGTCAAATACTTTTTTTCTTTTGTCATACAGCTTAAAAAATTATAAGTGTTTAATTTATTCTTATTCATTACCTTAAAAACCACTTTCTCCGGCTTCATCAGTATAGAAAGCCGAAAAGCCACAATGGAATCATATTGCCACGGCCAATGCCGGGAATATCTAAAACATACCAAAAGTCCGGATTGTTCTTGCCACTCATGGCAGGACCACAGATCTGAAACGTCATGTGCTCATTCAACATAAATTGCCTGTCTTTTTTCCCTTGGTTAACCTTGTTATCACGATGTGTCGTGTTGTGAAAAAATGTTTCACGGAGAGCTTGTCTGTCAATTTTTAGTTTATCCTGAAGCACATACATCAGGTTGGTGTTGTGCAGATAAATTTTCGACGGTTTCTTCGGAAAACTTTCCCCTACCTGATAAACCGTATCGATGAGCCGGGCATCTTTCAGATACTTGATGTAATTCATGACGGTGGCCCTGGATATTTCAATTTCGTTGCTCAACTGGCTGATGTTGGGAACGCAAGGGGCATCGTGACCAATCAGGTAAAGCAACAGGCGAATCTTGGACAAATACTTCAGATCGATTTGCTTGATCACCAGTACATCCACCTCAATCATCATGTTCATGGTCTTCAGCAGGTTTTCCGAGAAATTGCGTTTTTCAAGGAAGAACGGGTAAAAGCCATGATGGATATAGTCCTGAAAATAGTCCGACGGTTTTACTTCCGATAAAATAGAGGTCGCGATTTCTTCGTGGTGGTGAAGGATATCGTCCAGTGTATAGGACCGGAAATTATGGCCGGACATCAGGTTGAGAAATTCCCTGAAAGAGAAGCCTCTCAAATTGTACGATTTGACAATCTCACCCAGATAGGGGTTTTCTTCTTTCAGCCTCATCACCGAAGAGCCGGAAAAAACAAGGTGCAACTCCGGACAGGTATCATAGATAGCCCGAAGCTCCTGTGACCAATCCGGAGATTTAAACACCTGGTCCAGTAACAGCGTTCGACCGCCTTCTTTACAAAATTCCCTGGCAAAATCGACCAGGCTGTTTTTCGTAAAATAAAGCTGATTCAGATTGATATAGAGACAAGAACGGTCGGTTCCGAAATGCTCTTTGGCATAGTCAAGCAAAAAAGTGGTCTTTCCCACTCCACGACAACCTTTAATTCCAATTAGACGGTCGTTCCAGTCTATTTCATCCATCAACTGACGACGCACATGTGATTGCACATGTTCCACCAAATACTTGTGCGTGCGATAAAACTGCTCCAAATACTGTTCCATTCAGAGGAATTATTTTAGCAGACAAAGATAGCAAGAAAGTTTCGTTTTGCAAACTCCACTTTGCAATTTTAGGTATAAAAATTGCACAAAAATGCAGAAAATGTGATATAATTGCGATGAACACTTATTTTTCAGCACGTTTGACATCATTCACCACATTCGTCACCATGGTTTTCAATTCGTCAAGAAATTGAGCAGAATCGTATTCTTTCCGTTCGATTTGCCGGAGCTTCTTTTCCCAAAGGCCGGTCAGTTCGGCTGATTTCAGCAAATCAACATTGATAAGCCGGATCAATTCGATGCCGGTAGCGGTCGGAAACAGATTCTTCCGTTCTTTCCGGATATAATTACGTTTGAACAGCGTTTCAATGATACTTGCCCGGGTTGAAGGCCGCCCTATGCCGTTTTCCTTCAAGGCATCCCGCAATTCTTCGTTGTCGACCAACTTGCCGGCGGTTTCCATTGCCCGCAGCAACGTGGCTTCCGTATATGGTTTTGGCGGTTGTGTCTGCTTTTCTATCAAATCCGGTACATGCGGGCCTTGCTCGTTCTTTTCAAAAGCAGGCAACGTCCGTTCCTCATCCTGAGGCTTTTCGGGTATTTCTTCCTCTGCCCCATCCGTGTCTTTGGCCGTCGCTTCTTTTTCAAACACCACCCGCCAGCCAGGTTTAAGAATCTGTTTACCGGTCACTTTAAACGGAACAGCTTCGACCCGTCCAAGCACCGTTGTGGTCGAGAACTGGCAATCCGGATAAAAGGCGGCAATGAAACGGCGGGCAATCAAATCATATACCTTGCGCTCTTCAGCCGAAATGTTCATCGGATACACACCAGTCGGAATAATGGCATGATGATCGGTCACCTTACTGTTGTCAAAGACTTTTTTCGACTTTGGTATGTTACCTGCCAATACAGAGGCTGTCAAACCGGCATAGTCTTTCAAGCCCTTCAGGGTCGGCCCCACCTTAGGATAAATATCATCGCTCAAAAATGTTGTATCCACCCTCGGATAAGTCGTCAGCTTTTTCTCATACAGCGATTGGATCAATTTGAGCGTTTCATCGGCCGAAAAGGCAAATTTCTTGTTGCATTCGACCTGGAGCGAGGTCAGGTCGAACAACCTTGGCGGTGCTTCGGCCCCTTTTTTTGCCGAAACATCGGTTACAATAAACGGTGAATGGCTTACCTGTTCCAAAAAGGCCTGGCCTTCTTCTTTCGACGTAAAACGACCTTTGGTCGCTGAAAACGTCGTATCGCGGTAAACCGTCTTGAGTTCCCAGTAGGTTTGAGGCACAAATTGGTCAATTTCATGCTGACGGTTAACAATCAAGGCCAGCGTTGGCGTCTGTACCCGTCCGATGGACAGTACCTGCCTGTCTTTCCCGTATTTGACGGTAAAAAGCCGGGTGGCATTCATTCCAAGCAACCAATCACCGATGGCTCTGAGCAATCCGGCCTCATACAACGATTTGTAGTCTTCCTGAGGTTTGAGGTGAGTAAAGCCATCCCGGATGGCCTCTGTCGTCAGGGAGTTGATCCAAAGCCGGTGTACCGGACAACGGCACCCCGCCTTTTGCATGACCCACCGTTGGATCAGTTCCCCTTCCTGACCGGCATCACCGCAGTTGATGACCTCTTCGGCCTCGCTGAACAATTTTTCAATCGTAGCAAATTGCTTTTTGTACGTATCATTATCGATCAGCTTGATGCCAAACCGTGGGGGAATCATGGGCAAGGTCCTCAAGTCCCAGTATTTCCATTGGTTGGCGTAATCATGAGGTTCCTTCAGGGTACACAGGTGACCGAACGTCCACGTAACCTGGTAGCCGTTCCCTTCCATATACCCGTCTCTTTTTTGATTGGCACCCAATACGGAGGCAATCTCACGAGCAACGCTTGGTTTTTCCGCGATACACACTTTCATCTGTTCCACTCTTTTGCCGCCTGGCTTAAAGGAGCACAAAATTACCATTTTTTCTCTCGTTTCCATCATGGACATACCAAATCAAATACCGATATTTGTCAACATCATCGCTGTTGCCAATGCCATTGCTCACCGTCTATAAAGCCTCTGCGGGTTCCGGAAAGACTTGGCGTCTTACCGTGGAATACCTTAAGTTTCTGCTGCAACGCCCGGATGCCTACCGTCATATTCTGGCCGTTACCTTTACCAATAAGGCGACCAGCGAAATGAAGGAACGCATCCTGAACGCGCTGTGGGAAATGAGGCTCATCCATCCTTCAAAAGCACCTGAGGGTATGGCCAAAACGTTGAGTGAAGAGACAGGCCTGCCTCCCGCGCTGATCAAAGAAAGAGCGATCCAGGCATTAAGGTTGCTGCTGCACGACTACGGCCATTTCCGCGTTGAAACGATCGACAGTTTCTTCCAGTCCGTCCTTAGAAACCTGGCACGGGAATTGGGCATCGGCACCGGGCTGAACATTGAACTGAACGATGCAGCCGTGTTGGATGAAGCTGTTGATGCCGTGCTTGACCACAGCAGCGAAGATCCGTTACTGCTCAACTGGATCACCGATTTCATGGAAGAATCGTACCGGGAAGGGAAAAGCTGGAAAATTGACAGGGCGCTCAGGAAATTCGGCAAAACCATTTTTCAGGAATTTTTCAAGGAGAAGTCGGTTTTGCTCAACGAAAAGCTTAAAGACAAACAGTTTCTCGACCGGTATAAAAAGGAATTACAGGCCTATCAGGCACGTGCGCTGGACCAACTGAAAAAAGCAGCGACAGCCTATTTTTCCAAACTTAAGGAAAACGGGCTGGAGATCAGCGACATCAGCAACGGTAACACAGGTGTCTCCTCCTATTTCCTGAAACTATCCAACGGTCAATGCAACAAAGAAATCGCCGCCGGCAAGCGTGTCCAGGAAGCGATGGAGGATCCGGAAAAATGGGCAGCCAAAAAACACCCACGGCACGATGACATTGTCCAGCTTGCTGTATCCGATCTGATGCCTTTGCTAAAGGAGTCCGAAAAGCTGCGTGCTAATCTCGCACCCGGTATCCATACCTGCAAACTATGCATCAGGCATCTGACCAACGTAGGTTTGCTGACGGACATCCACGATGAGGTTCGTACGCTAAACCATTCCAGCAACCGGTTCCTGCTCTCCGATACGAACGCGCTGCTTCGCAGTCTCATTTCCGAACAGGATACGTCATTTGTCTTTGAAAAAACAGGGACAGAATTCGATCACATCCTGTTCGATGAATTTCAGGATACTTCCCGGATGCAATGGGAAACATTCAAACCGTTGCTGGCCGAATGCCTTGCCAGGGGACACAAAAGCCTGGTGGTGGGTGATGAAAAACAATCCATCTATCGCTGGCGGAATGGAGATTGGCGCATTTTGGGAAACATCACCGAAGAACTGAAGCACTCGGATGTCGGAAAGGAAGTCCTCCGGAACAACTGGCGAAGTGACCAACTGGTGGTCGATTTCAACAACCGCTTGTTTCAGACTATTACCAAACTGGTCAATCAGCACCTGAGTGATCAATTCAATCAGGCCTGTCCGGACATTGAAAAAGCGTACACAGATGTCATTCAGGAACCGGTCAAACACCAGGGAACCGGTTTCGTCTCTGTTGAATTTCCAAAAGGCACGGATGAGACGCCCTATACCGAACAGGTATTGCAACGGTTGCTCACACAGACAGAAGACCTTCAACGACAAGGTATTCCTGCCAATCAGATAGCCATTCTCATCCGCGTCAACAAGCATGTACCGGTTATAGCCGCCTGGTTCTCAGCGCACAAAAATCCGGACGCTGAAAAAGAAGGCATTTGTTACGACATCATCTCCGATGAAGCCTTCCTGCTCTCCTCTTCCACCGCCTTGAAAATCATCATCAATGCCATCCGTCTGTTGTCGGATCCTGAAAACAGCCTACTTGAAGCACAACTCAGGATGGACTACCAGGTGGAAGTGTTGCATAGAAAAGAGCCCCTTCATCCGCTGTTCGTGGAAAGAACGGTCGCCCATTCGCAAACAGCCTCATCCGGTCCGGTTACCAATCCGTTCCTGCCGGCAAACCCCGAAGAAACCTCCTTGCCGGAAGGCTTTGTCGAACGGCGTGAACGACTTCAGCAAATGCCGCTGTACGAACTCACCGAAGCGCTTTTTCAGCTTTTCCGGCTTTCTGAAATTCCCGGTCAGGACAGTTTTCTGTATACCTTTATGGACGGGCTGAACGACTATCTGGCTCATCATCCGTCCGATCTGCCCACCTTTCTGGAATACTGGGATGAAAAAATGGCTTCGAAAAGCGTGCCTGCCGGATCCGGTGTTAACGGTATCCGTATCATGACCATCCATAAAGCCAAAGGATTGGAATTTCATACGGTACTGGTACCTTTCTGCGATTGGAAACTGCTGGGCGAAAATGCCGGTCAGCTTTGGTGTGAGCCGAAAGTGGCGCCATTCAACCAGCTGAATTTGTTGCCGGTAGACTACCAGAAAGATTTATCCGAGTCTATATTCAGTCAGGAGTACAAAGACGAAACCGTCCAGCTCTATCTGGACAATATCAATGTGCTGTATGTGGCATTTACCCGTGCCAAAAGCAACCTGATCGTTTATTGTAAAGGGAAAGAAACCAAACCCGACAAAGAGCCAAAAGCGCCGGTCAATGTATCCGAACTGATTTCAGAAGCGTTGATGGAGACCACTCCGTTCCACCACGCGACAGACGATTCCGGTGAAGACAGCTTTGCACTCGGTGCTTTGCAAACGGCTGCCGGCGACTCTTCCGGCAGCGATGACCAATCACTGATCCGGAAAGGTACCGATATCCCGGTTTCATTCAAAAGTTTCGAACATAAAACACACTTCCGGCAATCAAACCGTTCCAGAGATTTCATCCTGGGAAGAGGAACCGAAGGATTCCACAATGCTTATATCGACAGCGGAAAACTATTTCACAAACTATTTTCAGACATCCGGACCAACGTGGATATTCAGGTCGCTATCGGCAATCTGATACACGAAGGCCTCATCAGTACGGACGAAGCCGCACAATACGAATCATTTATCCGGGAAGCGCTGGAAACGCCGGAAGTCAGCGACTGGTTCTCCGGCAAATACAAGTTGTTCAACGAATGTTCCATCTTAAATCAGGACGCCGAAGGGCATACGGAAATGAAACGTCCGGACCGGGTCATGCTCAGCGATGACACAATTACGGTCGTAGATTACAAGTTCGGCAAACCCTCTTCCAAGTACCGCCGGCAAGTTCAGGAATACATGCAACTGCTGGTATCCATGGACTATCAGCATGTCTGCGGTTATCTGTGGTACGTCAATGAAAAACGGATTGAAGAAGTGAAACGAGCTTAACCGGAACCCCTGCTTGACTGTTTTCTGCTCCGGTTGATTTTATTTATTCCGGCCGGTCAAGCCAATACCTGCCTCCAATCAATCAACGATTTTAGTCAAACCGTTGACCATTGCTTCGAATACCGTTTTGGATGCCTTGATCACCAGATCGGCTGATTGCTCACTGTCAGCTTCGGACGACCTTGAACCATACACATAGACCAGACAGGTATATTTCGGTTTCGTTGCCGGGAAATAGCCTGCATAACAACAGACATCCTCCCGTTTGAAGCGGTCTTTGGTACTGCTAATGCCTTCCAGGGCTGCCACATCTGTTGTTTTGCCAAACAACACCTTGCCATTGGCTTTCAGTACCGTCTGTATGGACTTGATGGTGTTCCCCGAACACATGGCCTTATTAATGATCACTTTGTCCTTAACAACCTCCAGTGGAGCCACAACCAGGCCGTTGTTGGCTATTCCGTTAAAAGCAGTCAGCAACTGCATCGGATGGATCGTAAAATAATACCCGATGGAAAAGGCGTTCATCCGGCTCTCGAACTTGGGGACACAGGCAAATACATTCGAGTCGGCGGGTTGTCCCAGGGACATCTGCTGCATCCGTTTCTCAAACAATTCCGGTTTACTGTTGAAGGCATCTTCCACCGTTTTGATGGTACCGATATAAGAAGGGTATGTGATGCACTGAGCTAGCGTAATAACGCCAAATCCTCCCTTGCTTAACGCCTTCTTGTCATAAACAGTCCGTCCGTGAAGGACATTGATCCCATTGCCAGTATCTACTTCGTGATCAATCGGGAGCCCTTTTTCTTCCATAGCAGCCATAATGGCCAACGGAATGAAAACAGGCCCCGGTTCGATTTTGGCATCGAAACGTTTGGCTGTCACATCATCGTAGTCTCCTGAAAGCAGATTTTTGACCAGTTTTTGCTTGACAAGAATTTCTCCGGTTTGAACGGACATCACGACAACCAGGGCCGAATCAGCCCTGGTTGGTGCCAAGGCTTTTTTCATCGTAGAGTCCGCTTTAGCCTGCAAAGACGGATCAATGGTAGAAACAGGTCGCTGACAAGAAAACAGACTGGCAAACAACATTGTCAATCCAACTAACAGGCATCTTTGTTTCATAGGATCATCATTTTTTCGTTCAAGGTCATCTGTCTATTGCATGTCATCAGCTACATGGATAAGTTGCCAGCCCATTCATTCACCACACTTATTTTTTGAGTCCGGCTTTTCTAAAACGCACTTTACTGTGCTTTCTGCCGTAGGTAAAATAGATCACGAAACCAATGACCATCCATCCGATCAGACGAATCCATGTAGGCAAAGGTAAAGAAGCCATCTGAGCCAAGCAAACCACAATACCCATCAATGGGATAAACGGAACCCATGGCACCCTAAAAGCACGTGGCGCATCGGGTTCCCGTTTACGAAGCAATAAAATACCGATGCAAACGATCACAAAAGCCAGCAATGTCCCGATGGAAACCATTTCTCCCAGAATACCGATGGGAAACATTCCGGCCATCAACGCACAAACCAGACCGGTCAGGATGGTTGCAATATAAGGTGTTTGATACTTGGGATGCACTTTTGCAAAGGGTTTCCACAACAATCCGTCCGAGGCCATGGTGAAAAAAACACGTGTTTGTCCCAGCAACAAGACCAGTACGACTGACGTCAGCCCGGCAATCGCTCCGATTTTGATAATAGGCGCCAGCCAGTTGAGACTGTCTCCGGCCTTATCGATGGCCAATGCAATGGGAGCCGGTACATTCAGTTCTTTATAATTGACAATGCCGGTCAACGTCAAACTCACGGCAATATATAAAATCGTACAAATAACCAAAGACACCATTATACCAATCGGCACATCCCGTTTCGGATTGATGGCTTCCTGAGCCGTTGTCGATACGGCATCAAAACCGATGTAGGCAAAAAAGATGACACCGGCACCGGTTAGAATCCCGGACCAGCCGAAATGGCCCCATTTCCCGGTATTTTCCGGAATGAAAGGTGTCCAGTTCTCCACATTGATGTGCGAAATACCGAAACCAATAAACAACAGTATGACCGTCACCTTGATCAGCACAATGATATCGTTGAATTTGGCCGACTGCCGGATGCCGATGACCAGAACACAGGTGATGAACAAAACAATAAAAACAGCCGGGAAATTGATTAGGGAACCAGTGACATGCCAGCCGTTGATGTCATAACTGAACGGAGCGCCTGCGATGGAATGTGGCAAGGTGATGCCGAAATCCTTCAGGAAGCTGGAAACATAGCCGCTCCATCCGACAGCCACCGTTGATGCGCCGAACAAATACTCCAGTATCAGGTCCCAACCTATGATCCAGGCCACAAATTCACCCATTGTCGCATAGCCATACGTATAGGCACTTCCGGCAATCGGGATCATGGAGGCAAATTCGGCATAACACAGACCTGCAAAAGCACAGCTTACCGCAGACAACAGAAAAGAAATGACCAATGCCGGACCAGCATACATGGCTGAAGCAGCACCGGTCAGTACAAAAATACCAGCGCCTATCACACAGCCTATGCCCAACAAGATCAGGTTCATGGCTGTCAGATTTCTTCGCAAGCCATGTTCGTTGCTATCTGCTTCAGCAAACAACTGTGACAGGGGTTTTCGGACAAATAAATCGAGCATAAAACAAATCCGGATTAAATCAAAATGTTATTATTTCGAGCCGAAATTACACATTTTTATACATAAATAGCCTTTCTGATCCGCATTTTTTACATTTTGGGCCAAGAACCAGCGTCAAAGCTCACTTTAAGCCAAAAGCGGAGAGGCGACCAGCCATTTTAATTTTTTTGCTGAACATTCACGGCATTCTTGTATCTTAGCCAATCAAATACCGGAAACCATTCTTTTTTGGTAAACAGCCTCAAAACAGGCTGCCAAACACCAAAAACAACCGGATGGTTTGCACAGAAAACGATAAGGCCATGGATTCATTTCTCCGTCTGACGGCAAAAGACCTCTATAACAGATATGGTGACCATTTACCGGATGTGGCGGTGATCTTTCCCAACAACCGGGCCAAGTTATTTTTCGGAGATTGCCTGTACCGCATTGCCGGAAAACCCGTTTGGACGCCTTCCTTCCTGACCATCAACGACCTGTTCAGCAGCCATTCTCAACTGAAAACAGCCGATTCCTTTACACTGGTGGCCATGTTGTATAAGGTCTGGCTACAGGAAAGTGGAAAAGACGAAGCTTTTGATGACTTCTATCTGTGGGGGGAATTGCTACTTAGCGACTTCGACGATGTTGATAAAAACAGGGCCGATGCCACCCAATTGTTCCGGAACATCCGCGAACAGGCGGCTTACACCGATACACTCGAACATCTGACGGACGAACAAGTCGAAGTCATCCGGCATTTTTTCAAAAATTTCAATCCTGACCGGAAGACTGAACTGAAAGAACGTTTCATTGAAAACTGGAACATTCTGATGCAAGTTTACACTAATTTCAGGGCTAGTCTCGAAACGGACAAACTGGCCTATGAGGGCATGGTCAACCGGAGTGTGGTCGAGCACATGCTGACTGAAGGTGTCTCCGGATTTAATTACGAAAAATATGCGTTCGTCGGATTCAACGTGCTGAATGAATGCGAAAAGGCCCTTTTCCGGCTATTGCAGCAGGCAGGCAAGGCGTTATTTTACTGGGATTACGATGTGTTCTATCTGCGTTACAAGGAGCACGAAGCAGGCAGATTCATGCGTCAGAACCTGGAACAATTTCCCAACGAACTGGACAAATCTAATTTCGACACGTTCAGCACAACACCTAAACACATCCGTTTCATCGCATCTTCCACCGAAAATGCAGAAGCCAGGTACTTACCTGACTGGATCGAAGGATTACGGCAATCCGGCAACCAACCACAAATACCTGGTCAGACAACGGCACAAGCATCTGGTCCTGCAATGGCAGATAGCATGGGAAAAAGCCTTCCAGTTCAGACAGAAGGCCCATTCCGGCCTGAAGAAACAGCCGTTGTGCTGTGTAATGAGAATTTACTGTTACCTGTGCTGCATAGCGTGCCAGACTGCATTTCAGAACTGAATGTGACCATGGGGTTCCCACTCATACAAACACCGGTCAGCAATTTGGTCATTCGCATTTGCCAGCTTCACGCCGACGGATTCATGAAAGATGGTTCGGAACGCTACAATTACCGGTATGTCATACCCGTACTGCAGCATCCGCTGGTCAGGATGGCCAGTCCGAACGCCATCGCGCTGGAAAAACGCCTTCGTTCCAACAACGTGTTCAAACCATCGAAACAGGAGCTTCAGCCGGATCATTTCCTGGAGGCCGTGTTTAACCCTGTTTCAGATGTCCTGTCTCTTTCGGCATCATTAATGAACATACTGACACAGCTTGCCCACTATCAAGGAGAAACAGACGATTCCGGGGAGGCTTCCATTTCTAAGGAAGTGACAGACGATCCGCTACTGCAGGAATCCATTTTCCGCTGTTACACACTGATTGCCAGACTGAACGATTCGATCAGCCAGCACCTGGTCGTAGTCAGCCTCTCAACTTTCCAGGCACTGCTGCTAAAAGTAATGTCGGTTACAAGCATCCCTTTTTCGGGAGAACCGGTCAGAGGCATGCAGATAATGGGTATGCTGGAAACACGAAACCTGGACTTTAAAAATGTGCTGGTACTTTCTGTCAATGAAGGCATGTTGCCCAAAACAGGCGGAGAGATCTCTTTCATTCCGTATAACCTCCGGAAAGGATTCGGGCTTACAACTTCCGAGTATAAGGATTCCATCTTTGCCTATTACTTTTTTAGATTGCTGCAACGGGCCGAAAACATCACACTGGTATACAATACATCTTCAGAAGGCACGAACCGTGGTGAAATGAGCCGGTTCATGCTTCAGTTGCTGGTAGAATCGCCTCATCCGGTGAGCCATTTCAACCTGCACGCCAATCTTAGTCTCAGCCGGAACAGAACGATTCGCATTGACAAAACGCCTGAAATCATCCGTTTCCTTCATCATCAATACGACCTTAACCAAAACAAGGATGCTCAGACGCTTTCTCCAACCGCGCTGAACAGCCTGATCGATTGCTCACTCAAATTCTACTTCCGCTATGTTGCCGGGTTGAAAGAGCCGGATGAAATCAGTGATGAAATTGACGGAGCCGTGCTTGGTACGTTGTTCCATCATGCGGCCGAATATATTTATACGGATATTCTGCTTCGGAAAGCCGGACAATCCTGCCATCCCGTGCTCGTTGAAAAGGCCAGAGAAGAAAAATTTCTGGCCAACGCGCTAAAGAACAAAGAAGTATCCGGGCTCATCAACGCCTCAGACCTGGAGCCCTGGATAAAAGGGGCCCGATCACTCGAACAACTGGCCGATCATGTCATGCGGATGGATTTCTTTAAACTGCCGGTCGATAGCCTCGTTAAGCCTGACTACAGTGGAGAACAACTGATCAGGCGCCGGCTGCTCGCCAGTTTCCTGACCACGCTGCTCAAGCTGGATGCAACAAGAGCGCCATTTGAAATCGCGGGCTTGGAAACGTTCGTCAGTGACATTCGTGAAACGGCCACAGAAAACGGAACCATCGCTTTCCGGATTGGTGGCATCATCGACCGGATGGACAAACAAGCCGGAAGGTTGAACATTATTGACTATAAAACCGGCGGAGAGCCCATTACGCCACGCTCTACCGACGAGTTGTTTATCCAGCAGGAAAAACGGGGTAATTACATCTTCCAGATTTTTTTGTATTCCTCCATTCTACAGCATCTGGATTCCTCACTGAAGCTTACCCCACAACTGTTGTACATCAACAAGGCCGGCTTTGATGAGTATAGTTCACTTATTACAATTGGGATGAGAAAAGAAAAAACCACGGTGACCGATTTCGCTCCTTATCTTGAAGCGTTCGACCAGCAACTGGTCAATCTGGTAGGCAGATTGGTTGATCCAAAGGAGCCTTTCGTTCAGACAGAGTTACTGAAACACTGTGAATTCTGCCCCTATAAAGCCATTTGTGAACGCTGATCTTTAAGGCAGTGTGGAAGAGAATCGCCATCGGATGGCAGGTAAAAACTAAAATTTGTGTATATTTGCTCTGAATCCTTGGACCACTGGAAATGCCGGCAGGATAGGTTCCTCTACAGCAGACATGATCTTTCCGGTGTTCCATCAGTCATTATTTTAAACTATTCGACATGAAGAAATTGCTTACTCTCGCGGTTGTATGCATGGCATTGACTGCTACAGCCACAGCTCAGGACAAGGGGCTAGGTCTCCGTTTCAGCGGTGCATCGGAATATGGTGCAGAAGTATCTTATCAACAACCGCTTCAGGAAAACCATCGTTTAGAAGCTGATCTTGGCTTTTTTGACTGGGGAGGTATCGGTCTGACCGGTATTTACCAATGGGTCTGGAAACTGGATGATCTGAGT
>Ga0183100_1000445_pt1 | contig 34279 bp, 30 predicted proteins | sample Biomet2_FD_127789 | JGI IMG/M metagenome (GOLD analysis project Ga0183100, IMG submission 127789) | Microbial communities from bioreactor (seeded with anoxic lake sediment) at LBNL, California, USA - Biofuel metagenome 2 | ecosystem: Engineered > Bioreactor > Anaerobic > Unclassified ... | reverse complement strand
CATCATCGCTACCATTTTTTGATTGCCATTCCCACGACCGCCGGCACTGGCAGCGAAGCGACTGTCGCCTCCGTTGTCGTGAACCCCAAGACCCGCGAGAAGTTCTCGATCAACGATCCCAAACTCATCCCGAACGTGGCCGTGCTCGACAATTCCTTGCTCAAAGGCCTTCCGAAGCAGGTCATCTCCACGACAGGAATGGATGCTTTGACACACGCCGTCGAAGCCTTCATCGGCCATAGCCGCACCACGAAAACCAAGGCCTACGCCATCAAAGCCGTTCAGTTGGTCCATGGTTATCTCTTTGCCTTTTATACCGACCCTTCCGATCCCGAACCGCGGGCTAACATGCAATTAGCGGCTTATTTGGCGGGGGTGGCCTTCACCCGCAGCTACGTCGGTTACGTCCACGCCATCGCCCATTCTCTTGGCGGGCAATATAACGTCCCTCACGGCCTTGCCAACGCTATTATTCTTCCCCACGTCCTTCGAGCCTATGGAAAGTCGGCCGAAAAGCGGCTGGCCGTCCTGAGCGACGCCATCCACCTCACGAAGAAAAGCGCCCCGAAGAAAGAAAAGGCCGCGGCCTTCATCGGCTGGATTGATTCCCTCAACCAATCGATGGTCATCCCCAAAGTCTTTGACCATCTGATCAAACCTGAAGACCTCAGCGCCCTGTACGAACGGGCGGCCCACGAAGCCAATCCGCTCTATCCGGTTCCGAAAGAATTCGACATCAAAGAGCTATCAGCTCTATATAAGGAGATTGACCCCCAATGAAAATTGAAGCAATTGATAAGAAAAGCGCCTCGCTCGTTACCTTAACCAACGAGGTTGGTTTTTCACTTACGCTCTGCGATTTTGGCGCCGGAATTTACAAAATGGACTGGGAAGGCGTTCCTCTCACGATTGAGGAGGACGCGCTTCCGCTTTTCCTCAAGAGCAGCGGCTATTTCGGCAAGACGGCCGGAAGGATCGCCGGCCGGATTAAAAAAGGCGAACTCGTTTGGGAAGGGAAAACGTACCATCTCGGCATTAACGATGGGAAAAACAGCCTTCATGGCGGACCTTTAGGCTTATCTTTCGTCAAATGGAAGCGGGATATCTTAACTCGGGAAGGGGAGACCTATTGCGATTTTTACTATCATTCGCCCGACGGCGAGATGGGTTATCCCGGTGCCGTGACTTTCCGCGTTTCCTATCACCTCTACGAAAACGAACCGAAGGTGGAAATTCTCTTTAAAGCCCTCTCAGACGTCGCGACCCCGATCAACCTCACGACTCATACCTATTTCAATTTGGGCGGGGCAGAAACCATTCTCGACCACGTGATGAGCATCAAGAGCCACGAAAATGAATTCTACGATTCCGAAATGATCCCGATTGGCATGAAGAGTTCTCCTCATTGCCTCGATTTCTCCATTCCCAAGAAAATCGGGCGGGACATCCGCGATCCTTTGATTTACCAAGCCATTAACAAGGGCTACGACCATAGCTTTTTGCTCAATCCCCATGACCCGGATGAACCCGTCCTCACCCTTTCTAACGGCCGGATCCGTTTCGAACTCGCGACGGATTATCCTTGTCTACAAATCTATAGCGACAACTATCCACGGACTGGCGTCCCCCTCAGCAATGGACGGCTGGAACGGGAAAATTCCGGCGTCGCCATCGAGCCAGTCGAAGTCGTGGAGGATTTAGAGAAAATGGCCACGGTACCTGGACATTTCAAAACTCATCGCATCGTCTACTCGTTTTATAAGGAGACCGAATAATGCAAATCAATGAGATCATCGCCTTGGCCCTTTCTTACGCGGAGAGCCACTTGGCCCTCGAAGTGGAGGACGAAACCTTTTTCACGAATATTCTTTTAGACCACTTCGGGGCCAAGGAACCCTACAAGGGACCAATCGATCGGAAAAAAATCGCTGACATGAAGGTTCCCGACGCCGTCTTCGATGCCATCGTGAAGTATGACGTCGAGGTCCGTTTATGGGACCCTCTTGCCGCTGAGCGCGATGCCACCTGGGTCTTGGGGCTTCTCTCGCCTCGTCCCTCTTCGGTCACCAAGGTTTTTAACGTTCTGAAGGGCATCTCCCCGGAACGCGCCACCGAGTATCTCTACGACCTTTCGATAAAGAACGATTACATCCAAAAAACAAAAGTCGACAAAAACCTCAAGTGGATTGCCTCCTTTCCCGATGGACCCGCGCTCGAGATTTCCATCAACCTCTCGAAACCCGAAAAGAACAACAAAGACATCGCGAAGCTCCTGACCGCGGCCCCCACCGGCTACCCGGAGTGCCTCTTGTGCAAGGAAAACGTCGGTTTTGCCGGCAGCGCCTCCCATCCGGCCCGCGAAAACATCCGTGTCATCCCCCTCACCCTCGACGGAGGGCGGTGGTACCTGCAATATTCCCCCTATGTTTATTACCCCCATCACTGTATCGTCTTCTACGACGAGCACGTTCCGATGGCAATTAACCCCCATATTCTTCGTTGCCTCTTTGATTTCGTTGATCAGTTCCCTAATTTTTTCATCGGCAGTAACAGCGATTTGCCCATTGTGGGCGGCTCGATTCTGAACCACGAGCACTTTCAAGGCGGCGGCCATGAGATGCCAATGATGAAAGCGGCCGTGCGACGCTATTTGCCCACGAGGGCGAAAACCACCTCCCTCGCCGTTTTGGATTTCTATAATACGGTCCTAAAAATCTATGGGTCTGATAAAGAGGAAGTCCTTTCTCTTGGCGCGAAGCTAACCGAGAAATGGCGGCTTTACGATGACCCGACCCATGGTATTGTCCCCGTAGAAGGCGCCGTCCAGCACAGCACGGTGACGCCGATTGTTCGGAAGGTCGGAAGCGTTTATGAGCTCTTCCTTATTCTTCGGAACAACCTCTGCACGAAGGAATTCCCGGATGGCCTCTTCCACGTCCACCCTGAATACCAATACATCAAGCAAGAAGGTATCGGCCTCATTGAAGCCGCTGGCCTCTTCATCCTTCCGGCCCGCCTTGTAAGGCAAGGCAAGGAAGCCGAGGAAGTGACGAGAAAAGGCTATTCTTTCGAAAGAGCGGTCGAGACATATCCCGACCTCAAGCCCTTCGCTCCGATGTTGAGCGATTTAGCGACCAAGAAGCGAACGGTGCAAGAGCATATCAACTGGGTTTGCCAGCGCATCCTCGAAAACGTCGCCGTTTATAAGAATAACGAAGAAGACCAAAAGGCTTTGGATACTTTCGTCAAGGAGGCCCTTCAATGAGCGGACGCAAAGATTTTGCCAACGTGGCGGCGGGTTTTAGCAAGGAATTCGGGGTTAAGCCGGAGGGTTGTCTCTTTTCTCCGGGCCGTCTCGAGATTCTTGGCAACCACACGGACCACAACCATGGCTCGTGCATCGTCGCGGGATGCTCTTTAGGCATCCGAGCGGCCTATCGGAAAGCCGAGCAGGTGACCATCGTGAGCGAAGGCTATGGAAAAATCGAGTTCCCGCTCTCCGATCTCGCGTCAAAAGAAAGCGAGAAAGGCACAACGTTGGCCCTAAGCAAAGGTGTTCTCAAGGGCCTCTCCGACAAGGGGTATCGTATTGGAGGTTTTCAAGCCTTCATCAATAGTGATATTTTCCCGGGCGCTGGGGTTTCTTCCTCGGCCGCCTACGAACTGTTCGTGGTTGAGACCGTTAATATTCTCTATAACGAGGGAAAGATTCCCTGCCTTGAGAAAGCCAAAGTCGGCCAATACGCCGAAAACGTCTACTTCGGGAAGGCCTCCGGCCTCCTCGATCAATGCGGTTCATCCTTCGGTGGGGTGCAGTATCTTGATTTCCACAACCCCAACGATTTCCGCGTCACGCCGATGGCCTTCCCGAAATGGCTGCCCCATATCATCCTTGTAAATCCGGGCTCGAGCCACGCGGGCCTGAGCGACCTTTATTCGGACATGCCACGCGATATGTGGCTCGTGGCGGATAAAATCTTCCATAAAAAGTACTTAGGCGAGGTCGAAAACCCCGCAGAGGCCTTGCTTCTTCTATCAAAGCCAATTGCTGGCCTTCCGGAGCGGTCCCGGCTCCGTGCCATCCATTTCTTTAGTGAAGACGCCCGAGTGGCCGCAGCCAAAGAGGTCTTTTCTCGCGGCGATCTCCAAGGATTTTTGGCCCTCGAAAGAGCTACCGAAAAATCCCAAGAACAATATCTCCAGAACGTTATGATTCCCGGCCATTACGAGGGTTCGCCCCTTGAGGCCGTCCGCCGCGCCGAAGAGATCATCCCGGAGGGAGCCAGCCGCGTTATGGGCGGTGGACTCGTTGGGAGTATCATCTGCTTCGTCCCGGAGGGAAAACGGGAGTCCTTCATCAAGAAAATGTCTTCCTACTATGGGCCCAAGGCGGTGGTCGAAGTTTCGATTCCGCCCCACGGCGCGGGGAGAGTTGACGACGCTATTTGATCGTTCCTGAAGGAGGGAAAACCTATGCTTAACCGTCTCGCCGGCGTCCTTTGCCCCGTCAGCGCTTTGCCGTCCCGTTTCGGGATCGGCGACTTCGGAGCCACCTCGAAGCGTTTCGTCGACCTTGTGGCCAACCACGGCTTCAAAGCCTGGCAGATCCTTCCGCTTAACCCCCTTGGCTATGGCCATTCACCCTATCAGCCTTTTTCCAGCTTCGCCCTTGAGGAACTCTACGTCGACCTCGATGCCCTCGCGGAAAAAGGTTTGATTGCCAAGGCCCCGAGCTTCCAGGAGAAGAGTCCCAAGGTCGATTACGAAGGTATCCGCCTCTATAAAGATCCTTTCCTCAAAGAGGCTTACGCCGCCGAAATGAAGGCCTATCCGCATGTTCTTGAGTCCTTTATCGAAACCCATCCCTGGGTCAAGAATTGGGCTCTGTTCATGATGAATAAACGCCGAGAAGACCTCCGCGCCTGGTCGACTTGGGAACGTTCCCGCCAAGAGATGATTCTTCATCCCGACGTCATCAATGAAAAGGATAAAAACGACTACCGTTACGAGATTTGGTTGCAGAAAACTCTTTACGAGCAGTGGGATGCTCTCCATCGTTATGCCCGTGAACGCCACATCACAATCATCGGCGACCTTCCGTTCTATGTCGGAGTCGATTCCTGCGACGTCTGGGAAAGCCAAGATTCCTTCTTACTCGACGAGAAAACCAAAGAACCCGTTTGGATTGCTGGCGTCCCCCCTGATTATTTCTCCAAGACGGGCCAACGCTGGGGAAACCCGATCTATAACTGGCCTTTGCTCGAGAAACGGAATTTCTCTTTCATCATCAATCGTCTTTTACTGAACAGCGAGATCTATGACGTCATCCGGCTGGACCATTTCCGGGCCTTTGACACCTTCTGGAAGATTCCCGCCTCCTGCCCAACGGCCATTGAGGGTCAATGGATTGAGGCGCCGGGCTATAAGCTTTTCGACCTCTTGCTTAAGGAACACCCGGAAGTCCGCATCATCGCCGAAGACCTCGGCGACCTCCGCCCGGAAGTCCTCGTACTTCGCGACCATTACGGCTTCCCTGGCATGAACGTTGTTGAATTCACTTTCCATGATGCCGAAATCGCCCACAAACCCGGTTACGACAAAGCAAACATGGTGACGTATCTCGGGACCCATGACAATGATCCTTTCAAGGGTTATTTTGAGAAACTGCCGGCGCCGGAACAGGCTCAATGGATCGAAACCCTCGCGAAAATGGGGTACAACGCTGGCCCCATCTCCGAGAGAGTGATAAACTACGCCTTGGCCCTGCCTTCGGCTTACGTCATCTTCTCCCTTCAGGATCTTCTCGGCCTCGGAAGCGAAAGCCGTCTGAACACCCCTGGGATCATCGATGATATAAACTGGACCTGGCGGCTGACGGATTATGGGGCCTTCACTAGCGTGATTTCCCATTACGGCGATTTGATCAACAAGTATCAGCGTTAATGCACACAATTGGAATCGTTTCTTTAGGTTGCGCCAAGAATCTCGTCGATAGCGAGATGATTTTGGGCATGTTTAAAGACGGCGATTACCGTTTCACGGACGATCCCGCCGCGGCTGATGTCCTCATCGTAAACACTTGCGGCTTCATCGCCGACGCGAAGAAAGAAGCCGTCGAGACAATTCTCGAGATGGCCCAATATCCCGGGAAACTGGTGGTGGTGGGCTGTTTTGTCGAGCGGGATCTTTCCGAACTACAAAAATCGATTCCGGAAGTGGACCTTTGGGTGCCTTTACGGGACTATCCGACCCTTCACCAAAAGATTGAAAAACTCTTAGGGACCACGGATGTCGCTCCGCTCAATCCGCTTAAGCGTGTCTTATCCACCCCCTCGTATTCCGCCTATCTCCGCCTCAGCGAGGGTTGCAATAATTTCTGTGCTTTCTGCGCGATACCCTTCATTCGGGGCCGTTTCGTTTCCCGCCCCTTCGCGGAGATCCTTGAAGAGGCCAAACTCCTTCGGCAAAAGGGGATTAAAGAGATCGCCCTCGTAAGCCAAGACACGACGCGTTATGGCTTTGATTTCGTAGGGCAAAAGCCCAACATCATCGATCTCTTGAAAGAAATCGATACCTTGGGTTTTTACTCCATCCGGCTTCTTTATCTATATCCCGACGAACTCCCGGACGAGTTGATAAACTTCGTCAAAGAATCCAAATCCGTCGCCCCGTATTTCGACGTGCCCATCCAGTGCGGGAGCGACAATGTGCTTCGGGGGATGAACCGCCACGGAACGAGGGCGGACATCCTTTCCCTTTTTCATCGCATCAAAGAAAAACTTCCGCAGGCGATTCTAAGGACCACTCTCATCGCTGGCTTTCCGGGCGAAACGGAGAGCGACCACAAGGAAACACTTGACCTAATGGAAGAGATTCGCTTCGACCACCTCGGCTGTTTTCCCTATTCGCGAGAAGAGGGCACGGCGGCCTACCGTTTGCCCAACCAGATTCCCGAGGCCACGAAGAAACGCCGCCACGACGAGATTATGGCCGCCCAAAGGAAGATTTCTCACGAACGGAATAAGCTTCTTGTTGGAACCTCGATGGAAGGTCTCGTGACCGGCTATGATCCGATCAAAAAGCTTTACACGCTCCGTAGCTATTGGAATGCGCCTGACGATATCGATGGAACGATCTATTTTTCGAGCGTCGATTCTCTAAAAAACGGGGATGTCGTCACAGTAAAGATCACGTCCTGCTTCATTTACGACTTAATGGGCGAAAAAGCCTGAAGAATCCTTAGGAACCTTTTAGATGGGACCACAAAACGGTTCCAATGGTCACCGGAATTCCTAGAAGGAAAAGCATCCATAGAGTCCATCCGTTGGAAAGATTGAAACATAGCTCAAGATAAATAGCAGCAAGCAAGGTCCAAGTAAAAGCAATAATGATGTATTTTAGGAGGATATGTGGCCCCCAAATACCGTTAAAGACAATTCCCATTAAAAGCGAGGCGGGAATCGCCCACACAAACGCCATCCAAAGAAAGGTGTCACCGATTATTTTGCTGCCGATTGCGGCGACGATGGCGAGGATCCATACCAAAGAAATTGAAAGACCGGTGATAACGTTTTTGTTAAAGTGATTGGTTTTGGTAAAGGAGTATATTCTTTTGTTTTCTGGTGTAACTTCATGGGTAAGATAATCCAAAGTAACCCCGTAAAAGTCGGCTAATTGTTGGAGGGTTTCCACGCTCGGAATGGCGTCGCCATGCTCCCATTTTGAAACGGCTTTGTCGCTGTATTCAAACCGTTCAGCCAACTCGCTTTGAGTCAATTTTCGGGCTTTTCGGAGGTTTGTTAAATTCAAAGATATGTTTTTCTTGATGTCTATCATACTGGGTCATATTAATACAAAAGGCAGTTTTTATCAAAAGAAATTAACTTAACTCTCTGGAAAGTAGAGTTGGTGAATAAGTCGAATTGTAAGAGATAGCATTCTACGAATTGAGAACGACAAAGAGGTAAAGTAACGATTTCGAGCAATCTATACTTCCTAAGGAAGAAAATTCCTATGCAAGAAAACGAAATGTCGAAAACCATTTATTACTCGGACGAACTAAATGATGAATTTTCCGGCTTCGAGCCTAAGAATTTCTTTATTCCGGATGACTATAAATACATTCACAAAAACGTTTTTTATCGTCTTCAATCTTGGATCGTCTATCGCCTTGTTATGACCCCAATCGCCTTCTTTCACAGCCGTTTTTCCCTTCATCAGATATTCGTAAACCGGAAAATCCTGAAGCCTTACCGAAAACAAGGTTATTTCATCTATGGGAATCACACCCAACAACTTGGCGGAGCCTATACCCCCAACCTTCTTTGCTTTCCGAAGCGAGTCTACATTATCGTGAATCCTGATAACCTCGCCGTTAAAGGCCTTAAGACGATTCTTCAAATGTCGGGTGCTCTTCCTCTTCCGAGCTCGCTTGGCGGAATGAAGAACTTCATGTACGCCATTGAGAAGCGAAACGTCCAAGGCCATGTTATTTGCATTTACCCAGAAGCCCACATTTGGCCTTTCTGCACGAAAATCCGTCCTTTTAAGGCCACCTCATTCCGCTATCCAGGAAAACTTGGCTGCCCGGTCTTCGCTTTCACCGATTGCTACAAGAAACGGAAAGTTGGCAAGACGCCGCGGATCGTAACCTATGTCGATGGCCCGTTTTTCCCTGACCCATCTTTAAACGCCACCGAACAGGCCACCAAACTCAGGAATCAGGTCTACGAAGCCATGCGTGATCGCGCCGAGGCCGAGAGCACCTACTCCGTCATCAACTACATCAAAAGGGAAGAGGCCAATTCATGATTAACATCGTCTATTGCGGCAACGCTGGAATCTTCAAAGGCATCGCGATGTCTTTGCTTAGCGCCCAAGAGAACACCTCCGAGCCTCTTTCAGTCGCCATCCTTACCGGAGATTTCACGAATATTAACCCGCGTTTCCTGCCTTTCAACGAAACGCAACGTTCGGTCCTTGAGAAGGCCTTGAAAAGCAAGAATTCACAAAGCAGCATCCGCGTCGTCGATGTTACGGGCCCCTTCAACCGCGAAATGGCTGGCAGCCCTAATTGCCAGAGTTCCTACACTCCGTACACCTTGCTCCGCCTTTTCCTTGATGAACTACCTGAAGTTCCCGACAAACTCCTGTATCTTGACGCCGATACCATTGTTATGAAGGATTTGGCTAGTCTTTTCTTCCTTGATCTGGGGACGAATTATTGCGCCTGGGTCCTCGATCGCTATGGCCACCTTCTCATCAATTCCTCCTATTGCAACGCTGGGGTGATTCTTCTGAACATCCCTCTTCTAAAAAAAGATGGCGTCTTCGCTTCCTGTCGCGCTTTGCTACGAAAAAAGAAATGGTCCTTCCCCGATCAGGACGTCCTCAATCGCGTCGCCAAGGGCCACAAATTAATCCTGACTCGCGAATTCAATGAGCAGAAAGGCCTTCGGACCGATACCGTCATCCGCCATTACTGCAATCAACCCCGGATTTTCCCTTACGTCCACGCCATGGTCGCAAAACCATGGGATATCGAGAGAATCCACCAAGTTTATAAGACCACTGTCCATGACGCGCTCCACGAGGAGTGCCGTCTTCTTTGGAGGAGTTTAGAAAAATGATTACACAAGATTACTACATCATCGCTGCCATCGTCTTCGCGACGATTATCGGTTTGATACTCCTGGCCTATACTCCTCGTCTTTTTGCTTGGTTCGGAGCCTTTAAGCACGGCGAAAAGCTCATCAACGAGAAACGAAACCGGTTGGCGATTTTGGTTCCCGCTCGCGACGAAAGCAAGACGATAGAGCCGTTGCTGGAAAGCCTTGCGAGGCAGACATATTCAGACTTTGAGGTTTTCGTTATCGTGAAAGACCCTTCTGATCCCACTATTAAGATGGCGGAGAAACGCGGTTTCGTTCCCGTGGTTGTTTCTGACCAAAATTGCAAGAGCGACGCCCTCGATGGGGCCGTCCAGATGATCCTTCGTCATGATAGGAACGAATTCGACGCTTACCTCATCCTCGATGCCGATACCATGATCAAGGATGACTATCTCGCCGAAATGAACAACGCCATGGCCTCGGGCCGCGACGTCATCGTCAGCAAAAAGATCGTGAAAAATTACTTCTTGGGTTCCAAATCCTTAACCCTTCAAGGAGCCTGCAATGGCTATATCTGGACTACCTTCGACCACATGGGCAATCAATTCAAAAGTCGGCACCATATCGCTTTATTCACCGTGGGTAGTGGCCTTTTGATCACTAAAAAGATCATCCTTCATAACGGAGGGTGGTGCTATAAAGCGACCCTCACTGAAGACTGCGAGTTGGCGGGAGATATGATTGCTAACCATTGGAGCAGCTTTTACGCCGAATACGCTCCTATATATATGGAAGAGGCCCCCACTCAAGGCATGACCGAGAAACGTCGTAATCGGTGGATGAGTGGTCTCACAAGTGCCCAACTTCTCTACCGACGCAAGGCCTTTACCCTCGGAAACCTGAAGGATATCTATTTTTCTTATTCAATTTTCCTTCTTTACCTCTACTTCGGCCTTCTTTCCGCCTTCGCTCTCGGCAATGCCGTCTCAGCCATCGTCTATTTCTTCGTTGATAAATCGGTGGTGGCCTATCCGCTGTTTTCCTCCTTCGGAGCCCTCCTCGCCATTTATTTCTCCTTTTTCCTTATGTCCCTCATGGCTTTCATCGTTACCCTTAAAGACGTCAAGGGCCATTGGGCTTTCCGGATTCTCACCGTTTTCCTGGTCCCCTTCTCATATCTTCTCTATTTCCCGATTATGGTGAAAGTCTTCCTCGGCAAAGGCCCGAAGAAATGGGAAACCATCGCCCGGGTCGAAGCGCCGAGTGAGGCCAACAAATGAGCAAAGAGAATCTGACCCGGGCTCAGGTGCGGGAACGGTACCTCGCCCTTGAGAAAAAAGGCCTTTTCGACCAGCACGTCGATCCTATCGACATGTCGATCGTGATTCCGGTGACGAAGGATTACCATTACTATCCCACGAGTTTCGCGGAAGGTCTCCAGCGCCGCCTCCGTTACGATTTTGTCGTCCGTCCTTTTATGGGCCATGTCAATGGCCGCTTCCTCGAAACCACTGTGGTGGGCAAGGGAAATCTCCGCGGCCTTAAATCCGCAATGATCATCTCCAACCATGTTCACATGTTCGATTGCCTGGCCCTCAAAAAGGCCATGGCCCCCCATTACCTCAACATCGTGGCCGCTTCGTTTAACAATTTTAAGGGCGCCCTCGGCGAGAGCATGCGGGCTTCCGGAATGCTTCCGTTGCCGGAATCATACGATGGGATGGCCCATTTCGAAGACGCTCTCGAAAAATCATTTCAGAAGAACCATTACGTTCTCTTTTATCCTGAGCAAGCCGAGTGGTGGTACTACCACAAGTTGCGGCCCTTTAAGGACGGGGCCTTCCATTACGCTCTCAAATACAACGTTCCTATCGTTCCATGTTTCATAACCTTCGCCCCGCGGAAACGGGCCTATCCGAATCCGGATGGCGATTACCCGGAGCGAATCATCGTTCATATTCTTAAACCTATCTTTCCGGATCCGGAGGCCAACTTCAAAACGGAGCGCGAGCGCCTCAAAACCGAAGCGTGGAACGAGTGCAAGGAATGCTACGATAACACATACGAGATTCCTCTTTCGTACGAAGAATGAGTTTGCTCCCTTGTCAAGACGGTCACGGCAACCTATAATCCTAGACGCTGCCCATTAAAGTCCTATCGATGAAGGGACAGCATCAATTCTTGCCCCGCTAGTTAAACGGTATAACGGGTCCATGGTAAGGACCAATTCGTAGTCCGACTCTGCGGCGGGGCACCAAATGTCATAAACGCCTGATAGAATGGGCGTTTTTATTTTTTTGAGCACCTTTTTGAGCACCTTTTGAGCACCGGAAGGTTTCCAAAGAAAAAAGAAGTCCCGATGAACGAGGCTTCTTTAGTTACTTAGAACTTCTCGAAGTGGATCTTGGACTTCTCGAAACGGCTCTGATCGTGGTTCTTCTTTTCGCCGGGCTTTCCGATGATCAGCAGGCTAATAGGCAAGAATCCGGACGGTAATCCGAAGTATTCGATCAGTTGTTTTGAGAAATCGCTATCGAATTTAATGCCGCACCAAAGGGATCCGTATCCGAGATCCGTCGCGGCGAGAAGGATGTTCTGGCTGACGGCCGAACAGTCTTCAATCAAAAACTCCGAGGTCGGGTTTTTGTTGCCGTCACCCACGACGAGAACGGTGAGCGGTGCGGTCGCGGCAATGCCACAGGTGGGCTTGGCTTTCTCGAAGTCTTTCCAGAAAGCGTTGTTGGTGTTGACTATGAGTTGGTAAGGTCGTCGATTCATCGCCGAGGGGGCTTCCATACCGGCCTTAAGAAGCGTCATGATCTCCTCTTTGCTGAGTTCGCCGTTAGCGTACTTGCGGGTGCTGATGCGTCCTTCTATGCACTTAAGCGTTTCCATTTCTCTCCTCCAAGTTTTTATAATTCTAACATTTCTTACAGGTTTTTGCTTGCCGTTGGCCGGTCCGATCTTTCTATTTTGAGGAAAGACGTTTAAGTGCTAAAATGACTTTCAGGAACGCAAGAATTTTATGAAAATTGCCCTGTCCGCCGAAAGCACGATCGATTTGCAAAAAGAACTCTTGGATTACTTCAAAATCCACACCATCTCCTACACTCTGGTCCTCGGGGACAAAACCGTCCCGGACGCGGATGTGGAGGGCGAGGAGATTTTCGCTTACACCGAAAAGACAGGCAAGTTGGCCAAAACAACCGCCGTCAATATCGTAGAATTCGAGGAATATTTCAAGGACCTCCTGAAGACCCATGACGCGGTGATCCATTTCTCCCTTGCCAAAGGCATGTCTTCTTCCTATAACAACGCCTGCCTAGCCGCCAAAGGACTCAAGAACGTTTACGTCATCGACTCGCAAGAGCTCTCGACGGGAATCGCCCTCGAGGCGATCTACGCCCGCAAGCTCATCGACCTTGGCAAAGAGCCGAAGGAAATCATTGAACTCGTCGGGAAGAGAATCCCCTTTGTCCAAGCCTCCTTCTCCCTTGAGCGCGTCGATTATCTCTATAAAGGCGGCCGCTGCAACGCCATGTCGGCCTTCGGGGCTAACCTTCTACGGCTCAAACCGGAGATTCTCGTCAAGGACGGAGAGATGGTGGCGGGCAAAAAGGACCGTGGCTCCATGGAAAAAGCCACGCTTTCCTATGTTCGCAATATTCTTAGTGAGTTCGATAATCCCGATCTTTCGGAAGTTTTCATCACCTTCTCGAGCAGCTACAAAAAGCCGGAGATTAAGGCTTTGGTCGATCGTATTGCTCTCATCTTGCGGGAACGAGGTTTCCAGCATATCCATTTCACCCAGTCCAATGGCACCGTCAGCTGCCATTGTGGGCCCCATTGCCTCGGCATTCTCTATATCAACGACGGCCCGCATCCCCTCGCTTAGGGCCTAGCCTTTTCGTTTGGCTAAACAAAGGGTTCCGATTCCTTGTCGAAAGGCCGTCAGGTCCCTTGCAGTCGCCCGCATATGCGTGTATCCTAATGACGCGGAAGATCCTCGCGTAGGCTCCGCCAAAGCTCAATAGTCGTTTAGGAGTGGCACTCTATTGGAGCCACTCTTTCTTTTGCAAGGAGGAACTAATGGACGATTTATCCAAAGTGATTTCGCTTCTGGAGGCTCCGCTCCAACAGGCGGGCTACGCTTTAGCCGAAGTCAAGGAAACGCGGGACCGCGATGGCCTCACGCTCCATGTGGTGGTCGACCGTTTGGCGCCGATATCGCTCGACGATATCGTGAAGGTCAGCGACCTCATCAACCCTCTCCTCGACGCCCACGACCCAGTGGAAGGGCCCTATACCCTCGACGTCACGAGCCTCGGAGCCGAAAAGCCCCTGAAGCTCGAGAATCTGCCCGATTACGTGGGCCGCTACGTCCACCTACACCTGAGCGTGCCGTTCCAAGGCGAAAACGTCCTTGAAGGGACGCTCGTCTCCGTCAGCGATGCTCTCACCATTAGGGTCAAAGACAAGACCCGCCGCAAGGAACTCACGTTCCCGACCAAAAACGTCGATAAGGCCAGATTGGCCATCGAATTATAAAAAACAAAAAGAAGGAATGATTATGGATGCTGTTGCATTTGCCGGGGCGATTCACGAAATCGCCGAATCCAAAGGCCTCACGGACGAGGCCGTCGTCGGCGCCCTCAAGGACGCTCTTCAGAAAGCCTATGTTCGCCATTTGGCCCAAGGCCTTGCCATCGGCGATGACGCCGTCGTCACCGTTGACATTGACATGTCCCAAGGCGTCATTACCCTCGCCCAAGTAAAAAAAGTGGTGGATGACGTTCAGGACGATTACCTCGAGATCAGCGTCGAGGACGCCAATAAGGGTCTCAAGAAAGCCAAGTACAAGGCTGGCGATGATTTCGGCATTCCCTGCTCGGCCGCGGAACTTACCAAGATGACCGCCCAAGCTGTGAAGACGATTCTTCGTCAGAAGATCGCCGAAGCCGAGCGTGTCGCCTTATATGACATCTACAAAGACCACATCGGAGAAATGGTCACCGGCACCGTCGAAAAGGCCGACGATCGCAGCGTTTCCGTCAACATCGGACGCACCATGGTCGAACTGACCCGCCGCGAAATGATTGGCGACGAGTTCTTCAAAGTCGGCGAGCCGATCAAGGTTTACATCCAGGAAGTCAAAGAAGCCGAGCAGGAAGGGAAACCTTCCCACGGCCCCCAGATTGAGGTCACCCGCTCGTCCGAAGGCTTCCTCAAGAGACTCTTTGAGGAAGAAATCCACGAAATCTATGACGGCACCGTCGTCATCAAAGGCATCGCCCGCGAAGCCGGCGTCCGCACCAAGGTCGCCGTCGCGAGTAACAACGAAGACGTCGACGCCACCGGCGCCTGCATCGGGCCTAGCGGTTCGCGTATCCAAAAGATCGTGAGCCAACTTGGCAACGGCAAAGACAAAGAGAAGATCGACATCATCGCCTATAGCGACAATCCGGGTCTCTATATCGCCGAAAGCCTCCGTCCGTCCCAAGTTTTGGGCGTGGCTTTGGCTCCGGCAGATCCTCTGATTCCGCACCAGAAGGCGACTGCAATCGTCAAAGACGACCAGTTGAGCTTAGCGATTGGCAAAAAAGGCGCTAACGCCCGTTTAGCCAACAAACTCACAGGTTACAGCATCGACATCATCGAAGAATCGGCTGCCCAAGAAGAAGGTCTTGAATTCGTGACGATGGAAGACCTCCAGAAGCAGGCGAACGAAGAAAAGAAAGCCCAAGAGAGACTAGCCTACGCCGAGAAGAGCCAAGAGGATGCCAAGAAGCGCGCTGAAGAAGCCAACTTGGCCGCCACGATGGCCATGCCGGTGAGCGAAGCCCCTGAGGGCGACGAGGAAGAGGAAGCCGAAACGGCTGCCGCGGCCCCCGTTGTTCCGGCCGCTGTCGCTGCCACCCCGGTCGTTGAGGCCGTCAAACCGGTGGTCGAAGAAGTTAAACCAGTCGCGGTCGAAGTTAAGCCCGTTGTCGTGGAAGCTCCGAAAGCGGAGCAACCCGCCCCGGCTCCGGCCCCAGTCATCCCGACCCAAGTACGCACCACCAAAACTCTCGACGAGCTCGAAAAGGAACTCGAAGAGGAGAAGAAGCGCCAGCCGTATCAGCCTGCCACTCCTTATTTCAAGGATCGCAAGTTCGGCAAGCGTCCTCACAAGATCACCGACGAAGAGCAAGAGCACGTCAAACCGACCGATGTTCAGCCGGTGGCCGGTGCGATGCCCATCTACTCGCAAGAGGAACTTGACGAAATCGCCAAGGAAGAAGAACAGAACGCCGAAAACAAGCCCGCGACCGAGGAAATCGACAACGAGGACTTCGATAAGTACTACGACGACGGGAAGTAGACAAACCCTTCGTCTTTACTTAGGAGAAAACATCAAATGAGCAAAGACGAATTAGGTTTTATCGGCCTCCTCTATCGGGGGCACCAAGCCTTGATTGGCAAGGAAATCAAAACGGCTTTTGCGGGGATTTCGCTCCTCGTGATTGCTTCCGACGCCTCGCCTCGGCTCGCCGAGGAATTCGTGGAACGCGCGGCGAAACGGGGTATTCCCGTCCTCCGCGACGTCACGAAAGCCGACCTGGGCATTGCCTTAGGCCGGACAGAGGTTAGCTGCCTTGCCATTCCGAATAAGAAAGCGGCGGAGAGCCTCCTAGCGAAAAGAAAGGGAAACGCGATATGAAAAAGAAAACATTTTTCTCAAAGAAGAAGATCCAGCAGCAAAACCGGGTCAGTAACTTCCAAGACCGTCCGCATGGACATAAGGAGGAATACGCCAAAGTAAACGGCGGCGTCTTCGTTTACAGCAAGCCGCTCAGCGTTGGCGATCTTTCGAAAGCCATCAACGTTCCCCCGACCGCCATCATCAAATTCCTCTTCATGCAGGGGAAGGCCGTCACCATCAACCAGCTGCTCGACGACGAAACGATCGGCACCATCTGCCTCCAGTTCAACTATGACTTCAAGAAGGAAGTCGTGGTGGACGAGGAGCATTTTGACCAACTCGAGATTCATGACGACCCCAAGGACCTGATCGAACGGGCCCCGGTCGTGACCGTCATGGGCCACGTCGACCACGGCAAGACTACCCTCATCGATGCCATCCGCCATAGCGATGTCGCAAGCCACGAGGCTGGCGGCATTTCGCAAGCCATCGGTGCCTACCAAAAAGAATACAAAAACAAGAAGATCACAATCATTGACACCCCGGGGCACGCGGCTTTCACCGCCATGCGAGCCCGCGGCGCTTCGGTAACCGATATCGTCGTTCTCGTCGTGGCCGCCGATGACGGCGTCATGCCGCAAACGGTCGAAGCCATCAACCACGCCAAGGCCGCCAACAGCGCTATCATCGTGGCCATCAACAAGATGGATAAACCCGGCGTCAACCCGCAAAGGGTCAAAGAACAACTGATGACCCATGGCGTCATCGCCGAGGAATACGGCGGAGACGTCATGTGCGTTCCGGTGTCCGCCAAAACCGGCAAAGGAATTGACGATTTGCTTGAAGCCATCCTAATGAAATCCGAAATGTTGGAACTGAAGGCGAACCCCAACCGCTACGCGATTGGTACCGTCCTTGAATCCAACCTCGATAAGGGTGAGGGGCCGAAAGCCACTTTGCTCGTCCAAAATGGCACCCTCAACAACAGCGACTACGTCGTCGTGGGCGACATCTATGGCAAAATCCGCCGCATGGTCAACGAATACGGCCAGATCGTGCATCTCGCCGGACCTTCGAGTCCGGCCGTCGTCACGGGTCTTTCCGCTGTTCCGACCGCCGGAGATCGTTTCATGGCCTTCCCGACCGAAAAGGAAGCCAAGGACATCGCCGCGAAACGGGCTCTCGCTAACCAAGAGAAGTCTAGGGGCGCCAACACGGCGATGAACCTCGATGATCTCAATAACTTAGTGAACGCCGGAAAAATTCAGGAAATCAACGTCCTCATCAAGGCCGACACCGATGGTTCGGCGCAAGCTCTTAAAACTTCGCTCGAGAAACTCAGCAACGAGAAAGTCCGGGTCAAGGTCATCGAGGCCGAGGCCGGCGCCATCAGCGACAACGACGTCCTGCTCGCGAGCGCGTCCAAAGCCCTCATTTACGGCTTCAACGTCCGTCCGGACGCCCGCATCCGTCAGAAGGCTGAGGAAGAGCACGTCGAGATCCGCCTCCATCGCATCATTTACGAACTACTTGACGAGATGACCGCTGCCATGAAGGGACTTTATAAGGCCGAAATGGTGGAGAACATCACCGGCCAAGCCGAAATCCGCCATATCTACAAGATCACCCATATTGGGACCGTTGCCGGAAGCTACGTTACCTCCGGAACTATCATGGCTGACGAGAAGGTTCGCCTCCTTCGTGACGGCCTTGTCGTTTACGATGGCAAGTTGGCCTCCCTCAAGCGCTTCAAAGACGACGTGAAGGAAGTAAAACAAGGCTACGAATGTGGCTTTGCGATCGCCAACTACAACGACATCAAGGAAGGCGACATCGTCGAAGGCTACGAGATCGTGGAGAAGAAATAACATGGCCAATCGTTCCGGGCGCGTCAAAGCGCTCATTCAAAAGAACATCTCGGACATTCTGACCCGCGAGATTCATAACGCCCACATCGGCCTTCCTTCGGTCAATGAGGTGGTGGTCAACGACGACTACAGCGTCGCAAAGGTCTATGTCAGCTTTTTGGGGACCAAATACCCTCACCAGTCGCTCCTTGAACTCAACAAGTGCAAGGGCTTCGTCCGGACTTCCCTCGCCAAAAAGATGGATATCTTCAAAGTGCCGGAATTGATCTTCATCTATGACGAGCAGTTCGACAAGGCCGCGAAGCTAGACGCCGCCCTCGAGCGGGAGGCCAAAAACCTCGCCGACGCCAAAAAGAAATAGAATCGGAGCCTCACGGCTCCTTTTCTTTGCCGCTTGCGTTTCGCCAGCGTGTCAAAGCGTGCTAAAATGACTCCTATGTTCACCGTCATCATCGTCGACGACGAAGCCCCGATTCGGGAACGGCTCTTAGGGTTCCTCGCGAAAAGATCATCCGATTTCCAAGTCATTGGCTCTTTTGAGAACGGCTACGACGCGATGCTTACTGGCATCCCCCTCGAACCCGACCTTATCATCACCGACATCAAAATGCCTTTCATTAATGGGCTTGAGCTCATTAAGCGTGCCAAACAAGAACTTCCCCTCGTCCAAACGATCGTCGTGAGCGGCTTCGACGATTTTGATTTTGCCAAAGAGGCCATCGGCCTCGGCGTGGCGGGCTATATTCTCAAACCCGTGACCCCGGAAGAGATTTCCTCGGCTCTCGACAAGGCCAAAAGCGCCCTCGACAAAGAGTACCAGATCGACCGCAACATCAAGGATCTCCAAGCCAAAAGCGAAACGGTCCTCAAAGCCGTCCAGAACGACGACCTCAGTAAGCTCGTCACCCTCAAGAGCATTCCGGACAATTTCCGGGAAAAGCTTGTAACGGATGGCATCGCGATTGAAAAGCCCTATCTCCTGTTCGCTGTTTTTGACGCCGATGAATCAGACGACGATATTTCCTACGAGGACAGCGAGCTCGTTTCCTATTACCTCGGGCAATATATTGGCGAGGAGTTCTCCTCTTTTTCCTACGCGACTTTCGAATCCTCGGGTATCAAATCCCTTATTTTGACGAGCGAGGTTCCCTTCGACAAGGAACTATTGCAGGCGAGTTTCGCTCGCATTGTGGCCAAAACCCGGAAAACATGTGGGGTTTCTCTCAGTTGCGGCGTGAGCGAATTCACTCGCGGGCAAGACATTTCGAGCTATCGCAAGATCTACCGTCACGCCAAGTGGACCCTCGAGTACCGAACCGTCGTTGGCAGTGGCATCGTCATCTTTTATAGCGACCTCGAAGGAACCAAGCCCTCCGCTGTCGGCAAGGTGGACGAGAACGAATTCAAGAACGTCTCCTATTCGATCCTTTATGGCAAAAAGGGCGAGGCCGTGGACCGCATCAACAAGCTCCTCGACGCCGTGAGCACACTTGAGTACAAGGATTCCTATTTCCTCATCGTCAACAACCTGCTCGACAGTATCCTCAAAAGCTGCGTGGCTCTCGAGAAACTCTATGGCTCCTACCTTCCTCACGTCGACATCGTGAACGGAGTCTTCGGGGCCAAGACCCTCGAGCAGATCAAAGAATGTTTCAAACAGCTCGTCGAAAAAGTGGTTTTCATCAACCAATCCGAGCGGACCGTCGGGGTCGATGAGGCCTATGAGCACGTCCGCCAGTTCATCGAGTCGAACTACCGCCGGAGCGAGCTGTCCCTCGAAGACGTGGGGGAGGAGCTTGGCTACTCGGTCAGCTACATCTCGGCGATTTTGAAACGCCACGATACCTCATTCACCAAATACCTGACCCAGGTCCGGATGGACCAGGCCAAAATCCTCCTTGGAGATCCAGCGAGCAAGATGGCTACCATCGCCGAAGAGATCGGCTACGATGACCCGTACTATTTCTCCCATTGCTTCAAGAAATACTTCGGGGTGAGCCCCGCCGAGTACCGCAAATCATGAGAAAGACGCGCAGCATCAGAAAAATGCTTGTCGTCCCCAGCTCTTTTTCCTTTGCCCTTCTTGTGGTCATGATGGTTTTGACCGCCTCGATCCTCTATGGTTCCAACATTACCTCCCACAGCGACGCCCAGATGCTCGCCACCTCCGAGCAGGTACTCGCAAACTACGACACCTATTTCAAATCGGTGCTCATCACCTCGAGCGAAATCGCCTCCCGTTACGAATCGGCGCCATTATCCGACCGGGAAAGCGCCTTTCAATCGTACTTCGATACCGTCATGTCCCTCAAAAGCGAGATTCTCGACATGTCGCTCTACTCCGCCACCGATGGCTCAGTCATCGCCCACAACACGGCGTCGGAGCCTTCAGGGGCTTCTCTCACCGATGACCAATGGTTCCTGTCCGCGAAGGACAATCAGCAAATCAACGTGTTCTCCCATCTCGAAAAGACCAGCGAAGACTACCGTTTCGGCCTTTCCAAATACCTTGCGTACGCGCCCGATTCCTCCTTTGACGCGGTCGTGAAGGTCGATTTCGATTTCACCGCCATCGTCAACATCATCCCGGAATCCACCCTCGGGGTAGGGGGCCGTTTTATCCTTTACGATAAGGACTACAACCTTGTCTATTCCCCGAACAACGATGAGACGGAAGCGTTGGGATACGTCCAGAAATTGGTCATCGGTTCTTCCAATGCCGTCAAACTAAACGGCCACGCCTATTACCTCTACGCCACGACGGTCGCTAACACCACCTGGCGCCTGGCCATCTTCCAAAACCGCGACAGCGTCGTCTCGGCCCTGACGTCCTTTTCCGTCGTCATCTCCTGCGTGGGCCTCGGCGTGGTCGTTTCCTACTCATTCATCCTTCTCGGGACCGTCAACCGCATTAGTAAGCCGATCGAGGGTCTCAGCCAAGAGATGGCGATGATCGAATCGCTGAACTACAAGGCAACCCTCCATTCCGAGATCAAAGGCTCTTCGGAGGTGGTGGAGCTCAACCGTTCCTTCAACCAGATGATGAGCCGCATGGGTGAGCTGACCGATGACCTTGTGAGCGAGAAGGAAGAGCAGCGGAAGTCAGAACTGAAGGCCCTGCAGAACCAAATCAACCCCCACTTCCTTTATAACACTTTGGACTCTATTATCGCCCTCGTCGACAAAGGCGAGAATGTCAAGGCTGAGGCCATGATTGTGGCTCTTTCGAAGTTTTTCCGCCTCTCGATCTCAAGCGGCCACAACGTCATTCCCCTTCTTAACGAAATCGAACACGCGCGCAACTACCTTCTCATTCAGAAGATGCGCTTTGGGGATAGCTTCGCCTTCGAGATTAACGTGGCACCCGGGCTCGAGAAGTATTTCGTCGTCAAACTTATCCTCCAACCCATCGTCGAGAACTCCATCGGCCATGGCCTCAAAGAAGGGGAGACGGGCATCATCAAGATCAAAGCCGACGAAGAAGGGGACTATCTTAGGTTCCTTATCGAGGATAACGGCTATGGCATGACCCCCTCCAAAGTCGAGGAACTGCGCCGCTCCCTTAGCGACGAAACCGTCTATAAAGGGGTGGGTCTCAAGAACGTCTTCCAAAGAATTCGCATTTATTACGGCCCTCTGGCGGACGTTCAGGTTGAATCGGAAGAGGATGTCGGGACGAAAGTAACCATCCTGATTCCGAAAAAGGAGGCTCTCCATGGCGAAGAATAGAATTCGAATTTTGGCCTTGCTTCCTCTCCTAAGCGTGGCCTCTTGTTCTTCCAAGGGTACGTACGTAGGGCTCTATGTTTACGACGTCTCCGACGTTTTCATGTCCTCTTTCCAATCCGAGATTGTGAAAGATCTCGAAGACGTCTACCCTTCCGATACAGTGGCGCAGGACGGAGCGGGCTCTCAAGCCACCCAAAATGCCCAATTCGTGAAGGATTTGGATTCCGGAAAGGTGACCGCGGCGGTGGTGAACACCGTCGACCGGCTGGCTTCTTCCGCTCTCATCGAGAAAGCCGAGAGCAAGCAGGTCCCACTCGTCTTCATCAACCGGGAGCCCCTGCAGGAAGATCTTCGGAAGGACGCTTGGTCGATTGAACATTGTTTTTACGTCGGGGGCAACCCGGCGGTCGAAGGGGCGGAGCAAGCCGAGATCGCGCGAAGCATCTTGGGTTCGCCCTCCGAATTTGCCGCTTCGGTCTACGACAAGAACCATGACGGCAAGATCCAACTCGCGATCCTGAAGGGCGAACAAGGCCATCAGGACAGCGAAGGCCGAACCACGAATGCCCTCGAGGGTCTTTCCGACTACCAGGTCGACACCGTGAAATCCGTCTATTGCAACTGGAGCCTAAGCCAAGCCTACGCCGCGACAAAGGCCCTCTCCGGTGAGAATATCGAGCTCATGATCGCCAACAACGACGCCATGGCTCTCGGGGCCATTCAGGCCCTCCAAGAGGCAGATGCCGCCGCCGGCGTCCCCCTCTCGACCTTTTCCCTCCGCCATTACCCGATCATCGGTTGCGATGGCACCACCGAAGGCCGCAAAGCCGTCCGCTACGGCTACATGACGGGAACGGTCCTCAACGATTACGTGTCCCAATCGAAAGTCGTGGTTGATCTGCTTCGCTATCTCATTTCGAATGAAGCCATCCCCACCTACGATTCGACGGTGGAGGTCAAAGGAAACGCCTATTACGTCGCCGGACCCAAGATCGTCGCGGAACCCTAAAAAATGTTTGGCAAGAATTTCATCGGCGGAGGCTGATGATTTTCTTTTTTTGTAGAGATTTTTCAAAATTCTGTGTGGTTTCTTCCATTCTTGGTTTTGCGTTTTCTCCTTAAAGTAATCCCGCACGAAGAAATAAAAAGATTTGGTCCTCTTGACAAAGCTTTTTGTTCGAAGTGCATGGAATATAGGAGGGAAACATGAACAAAAAACTTATTCCAGCGATGGCTCTAGGAATGCTGAGTGTATTGGCATCCTGCGGAACCAGCAGCAAGGCTGCAGACGTCTTCATCTATCAGTATTCCGATACCTACATCGGAACCGTCCGCTCCGCGCTTAAGACAGACTTGGAAGCCAAAGGCGTCACCCCGACCTTCTACGATGGCGGCGGTGTCTCGGCGACTCAGGTCCAACAGATCGAATCCGCCATTGCCGCTAAGAGCAAGCTTCTCATTCCGAACCTTGTCGAGCAGACCGCCACTGGCGATAGCATCGCCGAAAAGGCCAAAACTGCCGGCATTCCGGCCATCTTCTTCAACCGCGAGGTTCCTGATTCGGCCGTAACTTCGACCACCTATCCGGACAACTGCTTCGTCGGCACTGATCCTGATCAGGCCGGCTATATGCAAGGCGACATCCTTGCCGAAGCCCTTATCTCCGGAACCAGCCTTGTCTCCAAATGGGACAAGAACGGCGACGGCAAGATCAACTACATCATGCTCCGCGCTGATGAATCCAACGCCGAAGCCAATGGCCGCACGCTGTATTCCGTCCAGGAATGCAACACCAAGCTCACTGCGGCTGGATTAACTTCCTTGAATCACCTTGGCGCCGATTTCAACGCTGGGTGGAGCAAAGACAACGCCAAGACCGCCATGGACAACTTCATCAGCACCTTCGGATTCACCGGAGACAATGCCATTGAAGCCGTCATCGCCAACAACGACGATATGGCTCTCGGTGCAATCGCCTCGCTTGTGACCGCTGGCTACAACATCGCCAACGGAACCGATGCTTCGAAGACCATCTTGGTCGTCGGCGTCGATGCCACTGAAGCCGGCAAAGCCGCGATCGATGCGAACCAGATGTATGGCACTGTCAAACAGGATGCCAACGCCATGGCCGCTTGCATTGCCTCGCTAGCCGACAATAAGCTCTCCGGCAAGGACTTCCTTGATGGAACTGACTACGCTTGGGAAAGCGCCACTGTCCACAAGATCCGCATTCCTTACGGCAAATACGTCAAAGCTTAATCGCTAACATTAGAGGGGCGGTGGCAACATCGCCCCTCTTTGCTTAGAATAAGATACGAAGATTCGCTTCCGAAAGAAAAGATTAGGAGGGCTTTATGTCAGATTCTTCTACTGAGCCAAGCAAGCAGTCGGCTCCGCAAGTTGGATTCGCAAATGAATATCTTCTCGAAATGATCGACATTTGCAAATCCTTCCCTGGCGTCAAAGCACTCGACCATGCGCAATTAAAAGTAAAACCTGGTTCCGTCCATTCCCTCATGGGAGAAAACGGAGCGGGCAAGAGCACTCTCATGAAGTGCCTTTTTGGCATTTACCATCGTGATTCGGGCGACATTATCTATAATGGCCGCTCCATTTCTTACAATTCTAGCAAAGAAGCTCTCGAAGACGGCATCGCGATGGTGCAGCAAGAGCTTAATCAGGCCAACAAGATGTCCGTTCAGGATAACCTTTGGCTTGGCCGCTATCCGATGAGATTCGGAGCCATTGACGGCGTAAAGATGTACACCGACACGAACCGCGTGTTCGCCCAACTTGGCATCATGGGCATCGATCCGAAGGCTATCATCGGTGGTCTCTCGGTGGCCCAACGACAGATGGTCGAGATCGCCAAAGCCGTTTCCTACGACGCGAAAGTGGTGGTCTTCGACGAACCGACCTCCTCCCTTTCCGACAAGGAAATCGACCAACTTTTCAAAATCATTGCCAAACTCAAGAAAAAAGGTTGTGGCATTGTCTACATCTCCCACAAGATGGACGAAATCTTGAAGATTTCCGATGAAGTCACCATCATGCGCGATGGCAAATGGGTCCGGACCGACAAGGCCAAGGACCTCACGATGGGGATCATCATCAAGTCCATGGTGGGACGCGATCTCACTAGCCGCTTCCCGCCCCACGAAAGTCATCCGGGCGCTGTGGCCTTACAGGTTGAACATCTCAGCTCCTTATATGGCAACAACGCCATTCATGACGTGAGTTTCACTTTGCGTAAAGGCGAGATCCTCGGTCTCGCTGGACTAGTCGGGGCCGGCCGTTCGGAGCTCCTGGAAACCATCTTTGGCGTTCGCACGAAAAGCGAAGGCCGGATGTTTAAGGACGGGGCTCCGGTAAGTAACGACACGGCGATGGAATCCATCAAAAACGGCTTTGCCCTTTTAACTGAAGAGCGGCGGGCCACCGGCATCTTCGGAGTTTTAACGATTAAGGAAAACAGCACCATGGCCGCCCTTTCGAAGTATATGACGCCGTGGGGTCTCGACAATGGGCATATGGAAGAAGACACCCAATGGGTAATCGATTCGATGAGCGTGAAAACGCCCTCGAGCAAAACCCAAATTAAGTCTCTGTCTGGCGGAAACCAACAGAAAGTCATCTTCGGTCGCTGGATGCTGACCGATCCCGACATTTTGCTCCTTGACGAGCCGACCCGTGGCATCGACGTCGGGGCCAAATACGAAATCTACCAGCTCATTATCAAGATGGCCCAAGAAGGCAAAGCCGTGATCATGTGCTCTTCGGAAATGCCAGAACTGATGGGCGTTTGCGACCGCATCATGGTGATGAGCAACCATCGCTTAGCCGGCATCGTTGAAGGTAAAGACATAACTCAAGAGAAACTCATGAGTTTGTCACTTAGATACATGTAAGGAGGAAACAAACATGTCACAAGCAGAAGCACTAGAAAAACCTTTGTCGGGGGAAGAACCCGTGGCGATTTCTCTCCTCGCCGAAAAAACGGCTCTCGCCGCCGATAAGCGTCTTTTGAAAGGCCGCATCAACGACCTCCAATTCGATAATCTTAGCGAAGAGGATTTGACTAAGGCCAAGCAGAAGATTTTTGATGACCACCAAGCCGAGAAAACCAAATACCTTTCGGAAGTCACCGCTGTCAAAGGAAAGCTTCTTAAGTTGCGCGGGAAAATCAAAACCATCAAAGAGACCTACGCGAAGAAAATCTCCGTGATCAAAGCCACCGAGCATAACCCTTCTTTCGCCGATATCGGGAAAGCTAAAGTCGTTTATGGTGAGGTAACGAAGAAGGAAAATGCTTCCTTCACGAAGGAACTGACGAGCCTAAAAGAGGAGATCTACGATATCCAAACCTCCTCGAAGAAGGAAGTTGCCGAGCTTAAGAAGCAGTACAGCCTTCTCAAGAAAACCCCGATGAAACAGGCTGAAAAGGTCCAAAAGCTCGATGCAGCCAAATTGGAGATCTATAAAAAAGACGGCGTCGCCGATCTCGAAGTTCTTGCCCGCACGAACAAAATCGCCCTTCTTAAAGCCAGCCATAAAAAGGCCATGGCCAAATACGCGAACGATCTTCACTTGGAGACCAACCGGGTTCAGACCCTTATTGGCAACACCAGAGCCGAAGAAAAAGAGAAGCTCGCTCCGCTTAAAGAAGAACTGCATGATTTGGAGGTCAACTACAAACCGGTCGCTCCGCTCGCCGAAAGCGCGGGTCTCGGTCTTGCCGAATGGGGTCGTAAATGGGTCGCGAAGCAAAAGGCTTCCTTCTCTTCTTGGCCCGGTTTCGGCGATTGGTTCATTCATAACGCCGTTTATCTCATCATTCTCGTAATGGTGATCGCCACGGCCGCCGCCAAGCCGGCCTGGCTGAATTTTAACTCCTTCATTGCCATCGTCAAACACACCTCCTCCTTGCTGCCGTTGGCCCTCGGCGTGGCCGGCACCATCGTTCTCACCGGAACCGACCTTTCGTTAGGCCGTATCTGGGGTTTCACTGCTTTAATTGCCGCGGCATTCCTCGGTTACACTTCAACGTCCGGTATCATCATGCCTTGGACGGCGAACATGCCGTGGATTTGGATTATTGTGGTCCTCTTCCTCGTCATGGGCATCGGCGGCATTTTTGGGGCCGTCAACGGCTTCTTCGTAGCCGAATTTTCCATTCACCCCTTCGTCGTCACTCTTGCGACGCAACTGATTGTTTACGGCGCCATCCTTCTCTATGGTGATGCCTTGTCTCTCTCTGTCGCCTTCAATGGGCAATCCCCAATGGCGGTGGCCTACACGAGTTTCGTGAGCGGCGGCTTCTATATCGGCGACACCTTGGTCGAATGGTATAACGTCTTTGCCGTCGTCATGCTCATCGTCATGAGCTTCATCTGGTATAAAACGAAGTTCGGCAAAGCCATGTTTGCCGTCGGCTGCAACCCCGATGCGGCCAACGTCTCGGGCATCAACGTCAAAAAGACCATCATCTGGACTTTCGCTCTCGCCGGTCTCTTCTATGGCATCGGCGGCTTCGAGTACAACCCAATCAACGGCGGTGCTCAGCTTTCCACCGGAACGGGCGGCGAACTTGACCCCATTACGGCCGTCGTCATTGGCGGCGTCTCCTTTACCGGAGGTATCGGCAAGGTGAGCGGTGTTCTCATCGGTTGTATCCTTCTCAAAGTCATTGATAGCTGCTTGTTGGCCCTTGGCGCCTCAACCGCTTGGATCAACATCGCCAAAGGTTCGATCATTCTCTTCGCCGTTGCTCTCGACATGAAGAAGTACATCGTGAAGAAGTAATGAGCGAAAACGAAGAGAAAAAACCCACCGACGAAAAAGAAGCCAAACCCCATCACGGCTGGCTCTTTTTCTCTAAGAATATAACGTCTGGAAAACACGCGGACCTCGGATTGACCATCCTCGCCATTCTTATGGCCCTCGTGATTCTTTCGATCGTCGTCTTGGCGGCCCTCGGAAAGCTGCCGAACCTAGGGGAGGCCTCTTCTTCTCTCGTCAGTTCGTCCTCCTTAACGTAGAATAAGCGTATGGAATTCTATGGCTACTGCTCCTCATCGATGTTCTAGACATTAAGGAACTCATCGAAAAACGTTATGGAAGAGGAAGAAACAATAAAAACTGAAAGGGAAAAGAAAACAAAACCCCATTTTGGCCGAATCTTTTTCTCCAGAAGGAGTTTTCCCAAAAAGCGAGTTGATGCGGGTTGGATTGCTCTCATCATCATGACGGTTCTCGCGATTCTCTTTATTATCTTCTTTGTAATTCTCTGCATACAATGGGATTCCGAGCCTTTTCTTTTCGGACTTCTTCAGCCTTTTATTGCTTAACTAAGGATAAACTTATGGCATTTTATTGGATCATCTTCATCTTCATCCTCGGAGGCCTCACGACTGTGGTGATGGCCGCTCAGTATTCGATTGCCCTCAAGCACCAATTTGACGAGGACTACCATCCGAAGTTTGTCATCAACGAGGCCGAGGTATACGTCATTGGCGTTCTCGGGGGTTCCATCGGTTTGCTTATTGCCTACTTAGCCTTCCCGGAAATCCGGAAAAACGACTCCTTCAATTCGCGAAGATTTTTGTGGATCAGCCTGGCTTTCCTTCTCGTTCACGCCCTCATCATTTGGCTGCTTTCCCGTTTCGGCTTCATTATCTTTTGATTGAAGATACTTGGTTAAGGCATTAAAAAGCCCCGTGGTCTAATGAAGACCAACGGGGTTTCTTTATTTCTCAACGCGCTTAAGGTAATGCTCGCTCCGGACCCCCGGTTCGGCTTTTTTCGTAAAGCCAGCCTGGGCCTTGATGGCCGCGGAACCGCCCCGGAGGACGAAGGTTATCGGGTTGACGGTGGAGGAAACAATCTCTACGACTTCCTCAATGGCCCGAAGTTGGGCCTCGGAGGGTCCCGAGAGGCCGCCGATCTCCACGCGGTGATCAGTGAGATGAACGTAACTGACGGTTCCGACCCGCTCGTGACTATGGAGGATCAAATAACGAACTTCGCCTTCCCGCCGTTTCTTCTTGGCGAAAGGAGTTAGCGCAAGATCATCGGCGAAGATGATGGGTTTGAGAGCGTAGCCGGGAGCGGTCTTGTTCTCTAGTTCAAGGGCGTCGAAATAGAGTTTGAACGGCTCATAATTGATGAGCATGCTTCGGAAATTTTCCTTTGCTTCGGGCCATTCTTTGTAGATGCCGTGCAAAAGATCTTTCGTCGCTTGTCGATCGGTGAAACCGTTGGCCGGGCAAGCGCTCTGAAGAACTGGCAAACCCTCTTCTTCTGCGAGCAAGGACAAATCTTTTTCGTAGCAATAGATCAAGGGGCGGATGAAAGTAATTTTGGCTCTTTCTAGGCGCATCTTCGGCTCGAACGTGGCGACCCTTCCTCCATGAATCATGTTCATGAAGAGGGTTTCCGTGGCGTCGTCGTGGTGGTGGGCGAAGGCGACTTTGTTGAAACCGAGTTCCTTGGCGATGTTATTCATGGCCGCCTTTTTCATCCGCGAGCAGATGCTGCAGGGAATGTGGTGACCGGGTTTCGTGTGGGCTTTAAGGATGTCATAGACGAAACGGGAGTCGCTCACGTAGAGTTCTAGTCCCAAGGAATGGCAATAATCCTGAAGCTTCGAAAGGTCTGGCGTGCTGAATCCGAGGTCGAGGAAAACCGGCTTGATTTCAAAGTGTTTGCCAGCGAAGCGGCCATAGATCGATAGGGCCCGAAGGAGACAAAGGCTGTCTTTGCCCCCGGATAGTCCGATGAGAATCCGGTCCCCTTCGTCGATGAGGGAGAAGTCGTGGTCAGCCCTTCGGAGGGCCGCAAGGACGTGTCTGATGTATTTCATAGGGATAAAAATGCTCAGAGACATTATAATGTCTATCAAATGGGAAACGGAATCTTATTACTCGATAAAGAAGCGGGCTTCACCTCCCGCCAGGTCGACAGCCTCGTGCAGAAAACCTTTGGTGTCAAACGGGTGGGGCATCTCGGGACCCTTGATCCCTTCGCGACTGGCCTCTTGCTCGTGGGCGTCGGCTCCGGAACGAAATACCTCACTTACCTCGACGATGGGAAGAAAAGCTACATCGCCTCGCTTAAACTCGGAGAAACGACTTCTTCTTTCGACCCCGAAACTCCGGTCATCGGGAAAAAGGATGTTCCTCCTCTCGACGAGAAAACCGTTTCCTCGGCTCTCGCTTCCTTCCTTGGGAAAAGCGCTCAGCTGCCACCGATGACGAGCGCCATCAAAGTCAACGGAGAGCCTCTATATAAAGCCGCCCACAAGGGCCAAGAAGTGGAGCGAACTTCCCGTCAAATCGAAGTTTTCTCTATCAATCTCGTCAAATTTGAAAAGGATGTCATCGTTTTCTCCTGCACCGTTTCGCGAGGAACCTATATCCGGGTCATCGGGGCGGATCTCGCTGAGCGCCTTGGAACCGTCGGTTATCTAACTTCTTTGCGGCGCCTATCCATTGGTCCTTTTCTTTTGGCCAATGCCAAGAAAATCTCCGAAGCAAAAGAGACCGATCTTCTTGATCCAACCGTTTGCATCACGACCATGAAGCACGTGGAAATCGACGATACCTGTTTGGCCAAAGTAAAGAACGGGGTTCCGATGGATCTCGATCAGGATTATGGCGAGAAGGTTCTTCTCGTCCTTCACGGGAACGCCATTTCCGTTTACAAACGCTTTAGCGGAACCCATTACTTAGCCGAAAGAGGACTTTTTTGATGAAAACGGTTTTCCTCGATTATCGTAACGTCAGCGGGCACGCCAACAAAATGACGCTGCTTCTCGGAAATTTCGATGGCGTTCATCTCGGCCATCAACGTTTGGTTCTCGAAGGCAAAAAAGCCACCGAAGGCGATTTAGGGGTGCTCTTGTTTGATGGGAACCCGGCCGATTATTTCGATAGTGGCAAAAGCCATCAGGTTCTCACTTCCCTCGAAGATAAACTTCGGCTTTTCGCCTCGCTTGGAATCGATGTGGCCTACGTGCTGCATATCGACCAAGATTTCTTTGCATTAAGCGCGGAAGAATATGTCATTAAAGTCCTCAAACCTTTGAACCCGTCACTTCTCGTGGTGGGGAGCGATTACACTTTCGGACGTGGGGCCGCAGGCAACGCTTCTTTGTTAGGCTCACTTTTCCCCGTGCGGGAAGTGCCCCTTCTCGATTACAAAGGAAAAAAAGCCTCGACTCAGCGGATTATCTCCGCGCTCGGTAAGGGTGATCTCTCTGCTGTCGCCGGACAACTTGGTCGCGATTATGAGATCCACGGAACCGTGGGGCACGGCTTCGGAAACGGACGAAAGATCGGTTTCCCAACGGCTAATCTTGAATTAAATACTCCTTACGTCCTGCCTAAAGACGGTGTTTATGCAGGCCTTGCTTTTCTTCGGGGACGACCGTATCCGACTCTCATCAACGTCGGGGATAATCCGACGGTCGGGCTTCTTCGACATGCGCGCGTCGAATGCTATCTCAAAGGCTTTGCGGGCTCCTGTTATGGTGAAACCATCTATGTTCAATTTCAGAAACGGCTGCGTGACGAAAAGCAGTTCACCTCCCTAGAAGAATTAAAGGAACAGATCACGAAAGATGTTGCTTCATTAGACTAGACGATGTCAAAATATTGTTAAGTTTTGTTTGCTATAGTCGGTGCGTAGTTAGAAAGAATAGGCAAAACTACCCTTGGAGGTTATCATTTAAGGCTATGAAAACACTGTTAAAAAACGCGAAGATTCTAACCCTCCAAGACAATGAAGACATTTTCGATGGCGAGCTCGCTGTTGACGGGGACGCGATTTCCTTCGTCGGGAAGAAAGCCCCCAAAGGGAGCTATGACCAAACGATCGATTGCGGTGGCAACTTGTTGATGCCTGGCTTCAAGAACGCTCACACCCACAGCGCCATGAGCTTTGCCCGATCCCTCGCCGACGATCTCGCTCTCCACGAATGGCTTTTCGACAAAATTTTCCCTCTGGAGGCGAAAATCCAGTCCCAAGACCAGTTTGAACTTTCCAAAGTCTCGATTCTCGAATATCTCACGAGCGGCATGACGGCCTGCTTTGACATGTATTACAACCCAGAGGAGATGGCCAAGGCCAGTCTCCAGATGGGTTTTAGGACGGTTTTGCTCGGCACGGTCACCAAGTATCGGGAATCCGTGGAGGAAATGAAGGAATCCTATCGCCGCATCAACGGAAGATCACCTCTTATTTCCTATCGTTTGGGCTACCACGCCGAATACACTTGCACGGAAGATATTCTTAAAGCCCTTAGCGAAGCCTCCCACGAGCTGAAGTGCCCTATCTTCACCCACATTTCCGAGACTTTCGACGAAGTGGCGGGCTGTAGGGAACGCCATCACGGTCTCAGCCCCGTCGAGTATATGGAAAGCCTCGGGCTTCTCGACTACGGCGGTGGCGGTTTCCACTGCGTGGCTTTCTCGGACAACGATATCGCCATCTTCAAAAAGCACGGTGCCTCCGTCATTTCTTGCCCCGGGAGCAACAGCAAACTCGCTTCCGGCATCGCGCCCCTTAAGAAGTTTTACGCCGCTGGTCTCAACATCGGTCTAGGAACGGACGGCCCTGCGAGTGACAACGGCCTCGACATGTTTTACGAAATGCGCCTAGCCTGCGTTCTCCAAAAGCTTTTGAACCACGACCCCGCGGCCTGCGATGCGGTTCACTCACTAAAGGCCGCCACAATCGGAAGTGCCAAAGCCATGGGCTTGAATCAATGCCTCTACCTAGCCAAAGGTCAGCAAGCCGATATCGTGATGATCGACCTTATGAAGCCGAATATGCAACCTATCAATAACATTGCGAAAAACCTGGTCTATAGCGGGGCTAAAGACGACGTCAAAATGACGATGATCGCCGGCGTCATCCGTTACATGGATGGCAAGTTCAATGTCGGCGAAGACGTTAAAGATATTTTCAAGAAAGCCCAAGAGATTACCGACCGCTTGAAGGCCAATTAGAATGATTGCGGAACGCCCCTTTGGATGGAGGCGTTTTCCGTAAAAGGCCATTTTGTTGACGAATCGGCGATAACAGAAAATGCCATTTCTCGTCCCCTAAGTAAAAGGAAACGCCACATAGGTTCTGCGTTCATTGACATTTTCGAGACCGTTTTCTATAGTAGAAGAAAAGAAAACCCAGGAAATAATATAAGCTTTGGCTTTGGAGGAAGACAATGTTAACGAGAAAAGCCTTTTGGCTAGTAGGAGTCATGTCCGTCCTTTTGGGCGGTTTTGGGGTCGGGACGGCCGCAGCGCTGGCAAACAAAGAAGCCAAACCAGCCCAGGCTCTTTCGTCAACGACGGCTACTTACATTTGCCGGGTTACGACCAGCGGTGGTTTGGACGCCCTTCCAGCAAACATGTGGGCTTATTCATGGGTTTCGAGCGAGAACGTCATCACGCCGATGACTGTTGTTTCTTCAAACGAGACCGAAAAGGTCTTTAGCGTTCCACTTTCCATCGACTACACCGGTATTATCTTCATGGACACTGTCGATTTTTCCCATCGAACGACGGTGGATCTAGAAACCGCCTACGCCCGCAGTATTGCCTCGCCCTATTCAGTTGAATATGTTATTACCGGTTTCTCGACCAAATACGTCGGTTCCTTTGTCACCACTGGTTTCCCCACTTTCAACAGTTCGTTCTGCCGGATTTGGGGCGATCCTTCGACCACTTCCTATAGTGGCGTTGGTTTTGGTTGGACGATTCATTACTGGAATGGTTTGACCATTGACAGAGAGATTCCAGCCAAGGGGTTCTGTAACCTCGCCACCGGCGCGGGCAGTCGGTGGGCCGGATACTTCGATGTTCCAACGGAAATCATCGGCTGCAAGCGTCAGGCCAAGGTTTATGGACCAACTGGCGCCTTCCTCAAAGCCACTCAACCTGATAACGAAGGCGTTTATGGTACATATGTATCGGGTGACAACGCCTCTCTGTATTACATCACCGAATCATCTTCCAATTTGTATCTTTCTCAAGGGATCGCGGCGAAAGACTCTGCTGCCCAGTCCATCCCGGCGGCAGTGATCGGCACGGTTCTCGAAGGCTACTTCACTTGCTCAGCGAATTTAGATAACGGTTACGGAAATTTTCACACCTTGACCACCAACTGGATTCACAATTTTGCCGACCCGGAGGTTTGGTGGATTTCTGGAAACATGTCGGAGGTGACACTCAACGATTTCGACGGATCGGCTGCCAATACGGAGGTTTACGAGACAGGAACGCCGCGTTCTACCTCGACGAACGCCTATGAGAAATACCAGAGGATGACGGCCCTCTATGATTCAACTCGTGGAGTGGGTTCCTTCGGTTCCTTCTCCTCGGACAAGG
>Ga0183100_1000444_pt1 | contig 34284 bp, 34 predicted proteins | sample Biomet2_FD_127789 | JGI IMG/M metagenome (GOLD analysis project Ga0183100, IMG submission 127789) | Microbial communities from bioreactor (seeded with anoxic lake sediment) at LBNL, California, USA - Biofuel metagenome 2 | ecosystem: Engineered > Bioreactor > Anaerobic > Unclassified ... | reverse complement strand
CCGCGCCGATGAACAGGCTGCGGTAGAAGGCCTGCTCGTAGTAGTCCTTGGCCTTGTCATACAGGGCCTTGTCGATGACCTTGCCCTCGGCCTGGGCCTTGTGCACGGTCTCGAACAGCTTGGCCAGCGCGGCCGTGGCGTTGCCCGCGCGAATCTGCAAGCCCATAGTGCGGTCCTGAATGGCCGTCACCTGCTCCTTGAGCCACGCGGCGGATTCGGTGTGGCACTGCATGCAGGCCTTCATGTCGTTCTTGAGCGGGCTCATCACGCGGTGGTCGCTGATCTTGCGCACGCCCACGCGGGTGTAGGGCATGTGGCAGTCCGCGCAGGAGGCCCCCGCCTTCCAGTGCACGCTGTTGTTGCTGAACAGCTCGAACTCCGGGTGGCGGATGAAGGCCATCTTGAAGCCGGTGACGTTCTGCTTCCACTCCTTGTACGAGTCGTCGCTGCGGAGCACCTTGATGATGTTCTCGATGGTAATGCCGCCCCACTTGCTGCCCTGCCAGGGGAAGAACAGGCCCACGGAGTGCATTTCCTTGTCCTTGGGAATGGCGTAGGTGACGTGGCACTGGGCGCACACGGCGGTGCGCTTTTCCTGCCGGGTCAGGCTCTTGGAGTCCACATGGATGGCGTTGAGCGCCGCGCCGAGGGTGAACCCGCGCGAGAGCTTGAGGCTCATGTCCTTGTTGTCGTGGCAGTCCACGCAGGCCACGCCGAGCTCGCGGTTCTTCTCGGGAATCCTGGCCAAGATTTCCTTGTAGGGCTTGGAGTAGTAGTCCACGCCAAGCTCCTTCTGCATCTGCGGAGCGTACGGCGTTTTGCAGGAGAGGCACACGCCGCCGCTCTTCAGGCGCGAGGCGTCGACCTCAAGCTGGTCGCGCAGCATGCGCGCATGGCCCTTGGGCTCGTTGTACTCCACGCCGAAGCCCCAGCCGTTGAACAGCAGCGCCATGTACGGATACTCGGCCAGCTTGTCGTAGGTCATGTGGTCGGCGTCGAAGCCGCGCTTGTACTTGCTCTTGCCCGCGGGCTCAGGCTGCTCGGTCTTCTTCCAGGTCTCGTACTCCTCGGGGTAGGCCTTGCCCCACAACTCGGGGTCGATCTCGCCGTCGGGGATGGTGACGGTTTTGACCATTTCCGGCTTGCCGGGCGCGCAGCCGTAAGGAATGATGAAATACGCCAGGGCCAGGGCCGCGACGATGACGAACCAGGTTCTCTTTTTCCGCAATGCCATATCCGTCCTCCCGTGAAATGTGTTGGTCCCCTGCAACGGGGATTGATTCCGCAGCAATAGCCGTGGGCGCGGCTACATCATCATGGCGCCGCTACGCTTGTGCATGATGCGGCGGTGGCAGTCCGTGCACTGGCGCTGCTGGTCGATCATGGACACGGTTTCCGCGTGGCAGCGTATACAGTTGGCCTGCACCACCTTGCGGCCGTGCTCGGTAATGCGGATGTCGTCCGGCACATGCCCGGCGTTGAAGAGGATCAGATCCTTCATGCCGTCTATGGACTTCCACATGTAATGCACTGGTTTGTTGTCGTTGGGCAGATGGCAGTCCACGCAGGCCCTTCTGCGGTGCGCGCCGGCGTGGAACCAGGCCTCGTACTGCGCCTCGTGCACGTGGCACGACTCGCAGAACTCCGGCGTTTCCGATTTGGCCAGCAGTTGCGGCGGACCAAGCAGGAGGAACAGCGCCACGGCCAAGGCCGCCGCGCCCCCCAGCAGGCCAAGCTTCAGCCTTCGCCTCGATTTTTCATTCATTCCCACCACCTTTGTGAGACGTGACGCCGGAGGGGACGCATCCCGACCGGCAAACACCGTGGCGGCCTTGCAACCACCCCAATGGCCGCCACATACAGAATTGTATGGTTATCACTTTATCTGCCCAAGGAATTGACTTAGGTCAAGTCGGCAGATGAAAAATGCTGGCCGCTTTGGCTCGCAGAGGCGAGGCGTCGAAACGAAATCGGCGCGAAGCAGGCGCGAAACCTGCTTGGCGCGCAAGCCCATGCCCCCTCGAACATTCGTCAGGGAGGAAAGGCGCACGCCCCCGGCGGACGCGGGGAACAACAAGACGCGCCTCACGGCGCACGGACCGGCGAGCGCGACAAAAAAGCCCCCGCTGGTCCATCGGGACCGGCGGGGGCGCATGCGCTTTGTCTTGTCTTGGCTCGGCTAAATGCCATACGCCTCGATCTTTTCCACCTGCTCCTGAATGGCCTTGGCCAGCGGTCCCTCAAGTCCCATGATGTCCACGTTGAGGAAGCCGCGCACGATGGTGGACGTGGCCTCGGCCTCGTCCAGGCCGCGCGCCATGAGGTATTCTATCTCTTCCTGGGCGATTTTGCCCACCGCTGCCTCGTGGGAAAGGTCCACGCCCTCGACCGTGGCGTCCAGCTCGGGCACGGCCAGCATCTGCCCGCCGCCGAGGATGAGGCCCTTGCACTCCAAATGCCCCTTGCAGGGCACGGCGTTGCCGGCGATGTGCCCGCGCGCGATGTTCACGCCGCCGGTGGTGATGGTGCGGCTGATGATTTCGCAGCGCGTTTCGGGGGCGTTCATGATGACGCGGTTGCCGCAGTCCACGTTGGACCCGGCGGGGGTGACAATGACCGAATTGAAACGGGCGATGCCGCCCCGGCCGTTCAGATTGATGGTGGGGTACATTTGCAGCGTGCCCACGGGGCTTAAGAGCACGTAGTTGTTCTGGAACACGCCGCCCTCCTCCACCACGCCGACGGAACGCGGCCGCACGCTTGCGCCTTCGCCCCAGTTGTGGATCATGGTGAAGGTGAGCTTGCCGCCTTTTTTGACGTAGTATTCGGTGATGCCCAGGTGCGCGGCGTGGGTTTCGCCGTGGGCCGTGGAGCAGCCGGTCATGATGTGGACCTCGCTGCCTTCCTCGACCACCACGATGTTGTGCACGTTCTGGCCGGCCTTGTCGGCCTTGAGGAACAGGCACGACTGCACGGGCTTGGCGATTTTGGCGCCCGGCTTGGTGCGGATGAAGTAGCCGCCGTGGGTTTTCTCGGCGACCGTGCGGGTGAACTCGTCCTTGTCGCGGTCCACCAGCTTCCAGGCGTATTCGGGCAGGCCGTCGTAACGCTTCATGGCCACGTTGATGTCGAGCAGCTCCAGGCCGGGGTCGCGCGTTTCGCAGTGCACGGTGCTCTGGTCCATCTGCATGAACAGCGCGCTGCCGTCGCCATTGTCCAGGTCCACCCCGGCGTAAAGAATGCGATTTTTGTCGCTCTGGTCCAGCGTGCGCAGGTCCGCGATCTGGCCGTGCTCAACGCCGCTGAAGGCGTAGTCGGAAAGCTTCACGTCTTTCATGGCGTCTCCCTACAGCACAATCTGCCCGGGCGCGGGCTCGTTCAGACATTTGATGCATTCCTGGTAGCCGTAGCTGCGGATGTGCTCCAGAATGTCGCGGGGGCGCGCCTCGCAACACAGGTGGCCCTGATAGAGCACCTGGCCGCGGTCGGCGTTGATGTAATCAAGAATGTAGCCCGTATGGGTGATGATGAGCCCGCTTGTGCGCAGCTTGCACTTGAGCGGCTTGGCGCATGTGCCCGGGGGCATGTCCACCTCGCCGTCCAGCAAACGGCGCACCACCTTGCCGATGAGCTGCATGTTCTCCAGGTCCACGCCGCTCTCCGGCTCGTCGAAAAGCACGAAGCTGGGCTTTTGCGCCATAAGCTGCAGGAGTTCCGACCGCTTGATCTCGCCGCCGGAAAACCCGGCGTTGATGTCGCGCTCCAAAAAATCCTCGAAGTTGACCTTGCGGGCCATGCCCTCGGGGTCTATCTCGCGGCCGCGCGCGCACATTTGCACCAAGTGGCGGGTCTTGAGGCCATGGATGGTGGGCGGCCGCTGGAAGCTCATGCCGATGCCCAGGCGGGCGCGCTCGTACATGGGCATGTGGGTGATGTCCTGGCCGCGGAAGAGGATGCGGCCGCCGGTGACGTTGTAGCCGGAAAAGCCCATAAGGGTCATGAGCAGCGATGTTTTGCCGGATCCGTTGGGGCCGAAGAGGATGAAGGTCTCGCCCTCGCGGATGTGCAGGTTGATTCCGCGCAGCACTTCGTGATCGCCGATGCTGACGCGCAGATCCTCGATTTTGAGCATGGAGGCCTCGCTTTCCCCGCCTTGGTTTCGGTCCCGGGGTGCCGGGATGCGGCGGGCTGGGGGATCAATTCCTACCGATTTTGCCCGGTGAAGTCCAGCCGGACCGCGACGCCGCAGCAGGCTCCCCATCCCTTGGCTGTCCGCGCGGATTCGTGTAGTTTCGCCACAGCGAGGCACCCCCATGAAGAAGAAGCTCACGTCGCTGGACGCACTCTCCGAACTGAAGCTTGAAAACGCAAAGCCGAGCCTGCTGGCGCAGGCCAAGGCGGCCCTGCGCGAGGGCAAGAAGGGCAAGGTTCCCACGGCAACGCCCAAGGCGAAGCAGCCCGCGCCGGAGCCCGCGCCCGGCGAGGATGTGCAGGACGACGCGCTGTTCTTCAGCGCCATGCAGGGCGTGGAGCAAATCACCGGCTCCGGTCGGCAGGTGCAGCCGCCCCCGCCGCCCATGCCGGAACCGCAGGACGACGACGCCGACCCCGAGGCCAAGCTGATGCGCCAAGCCATGCTCGGCAACGTGGACTTCGAGCTGGAAATGTCCGAGGAGTATATGCACGGCTACGTGCGCGGGCTGGACTCTAAAATTTTTCAGCAGCTCAAGGCGGGACGCCTTTCCGCCGAGGGGCACCTGGACCTGCACGGCCAGAACGCCGAACAAGCACTGGACTCCCTGCTCTTCTTCATGCGCGAGAGCTATCTTGCCGGGCGGCGCATGGTGCTGGTCATTCCTGGCCGGGGCAAGAATTCCCCGCGCGGCCTGGGCATTCTGCGCCAGGAGCTGCAAACGTGGCTCACGCGCGAGCCGCTGCGGCGCATCGTGCTGGCGTTTTGCACCGCGCAGCCAAAAGACGGCGGCACCGGCGCCATCTACGTGCTGCTGCGCAAGATGAAAAAGCAGCAAGGCAAAGTGGCCTGGGACAAGCAGATGAACTGGGAGGATCTGGAGCGTTAGACGCTGTTCGACGCGCGCGACTCGGTAAAGCCTTTCGCCGCCATGGCCTCCGCCTTGACGAAGGCCGCCATGCCCGTCTTCATCAGCCGGAAGCCGAGCTTGCGGTAAAAGCCCTCTTTGCCGGGCGAGGCGTACAAAATAACGTTGCAGCCGGGCAGGCGCGCCAGAAGGCCCTCCACAATGATCCGCCCCACGCCACGGCCCTGCATTTCTGGCACAACGGCGATGTCGTAGAGAGCGGCCTGGTAGACGCCATCGGAAATGGCGCGGCCGAACCCCGCCAAGCGCTCGCCCTCATGTATGAACACCGTGGTATGGCTGGCGGCGAAAGCCCGCTGGTGCGACTCTGGCGCAAAATGCGCCATGCCGACGCGTTCAAGCGTATCCGCCACCTCGCGCCAGTCCACCCCCGCGCAACCGTATCGTGTCGTCAGCATCGTCAAACCTCCGGTGCGGCGGCCCAGCCGCTGTTCCGCATCCCGAATATCGCAACGGCGCGTGCGCGGCAACGCCCGGTGCCAACCGATGCGGTCTGCGTGCGCCGCACTTGCCAGCGGACCGCACCCGGTGTATACACCCGCCTTCCAAACGGCATCACGCCCGCCTTCTCAAGTGCGGAGAGGTAGCGAAGTGGCCGTACCGCGCCCGACTCGAAATCGGGTTACGGACTAATAATCCGTACGTGGGTTCGAATCCCACCCTCTCCGCCAGAGCATTGAAATCGTTAGATATTTTCTGACGATACCTGATATCACTGCAATTTCGCGGTTGAAAATGGGACACAAATGGGACATATTCGCCCCGTTGTGTCCCATTTTGGGTTACACGGATATGTCCCAGTCTTGGGACCAACCGAGGCAACCGCATGTGCAAGATCAAGTATGTCCACCGCCGCAAGAACAGCGGAAAATTCCAGTTCCGGCAAAACATCCCTGTCGACCTGCAAGAGGTTCTCGGCAAGAAGGTGATCAAGCGGTCACTGGACACGATGGACAAGCGCACAGCCGGAAAGATCGCCGCCGCATACGCCGCCGAAAACAAGCGCCTTTTCAAGAAGCTCAGAGAGGATAAGGATAAGCCGATTGATCCGGCTATCCTCAGTTACGAGCTATACCGCTTCCTTGACCAGCTTCAAGCAGAGGACCAGATCAAGCGGGCCAACAAGCCCCCTCTGCACCCCGCCTTTGCCCACATGCCGAACAGCGCCTTCCCGAAGGAACCGACATCACGGCAACTGATGTTGGATGAAATGCAACTGGCCCTTCACCAAGCTGATTACAGCTTCATCCAAGGTCATATTGACGCCTTCATCCAAGCAAGTGGGTTCTCCGTTGAACAAGGCTCAGTGGCCTATAACCAGATCGCCCGTGGGGTCTTTGAGTCCCTCATCAAGTACAACGCTATCGCTCTGAGACGAGCCGAAGGGGACGTGCTGGGGGCAAGCCTCATGCAGACCAACTTGCTCCAGCCCGTTCAGAAGCCGGAGGTCGCTAGGACTTCACCCAAGCTGTCAGAGATGTTCGAGTCATGGGCCAAGGAACACGAAAGGGCTGGAGGGGCGAAGCGCACCATCGGCGATTTCCACACCCATGTGATCCGCTTCATCGATCTGCATGGCGATCTGGCGGTACACAAGATCTCCACAGCCCACGTGGTCACATTCAAAGACGCTGCGTTGTCCTTGCCGAGGCGGATGAGCAATGCTGAACGAGACCTTCCCTTCACACAGCAGGTTGAGCTTGGGAAGGCTGATCCCAGCCGGGAGAAAATTACGCCTCGCACAGTGAATGACAAGGTGCTTGGGGCGGTATCTGCGGTGCTCGGGCATGCAAGAAACCAAAATGCAATCCAGATCAATCCGGCATCTGGCGTCAAAGTCAAACAGAGCAAGCGGACGTTGCCGCCAAGAATCCCCTATTCGACCGAAGACCTGAACCTGATCTTTAGCTTCCCCATCTACACCGAGGGCGAAAGACCCCAAGCGGGAGCGGGTGAAGCGTCTGTCTGGTTGCCGTTGCTGGCCCTGTTCACCGGGGCGCGGCTTGAAGAGCTTGGCCAAATCCTCACCAATGACGTGAAGCAAGAAAGCGGCATCTGGATCATCGACATGCTCAACATCGAAGAGGGCGGAGGGCATACCTTCAAGAATGATGGTTCACGGCGACTAGTGCCAATCCACAAGACGTTGATAGCCCTTAGCTTCCTCGAACTTGTGGAGCGCATGCGTAACAAGGGAAACAAGCGGCTCTTTCCTTACCTGCAAAGCGCAAAAGGTGAGGTCACAGCAAACTATTCCAAGTGGTGGGGTCGTTATGCCCGTGATCATGGTGGATTCGGAGGGCAAAAGACATTCCACAGCCTAAGGCACTCGGTAAAAGATGGATTTCGCAACTGCGGCATTGGTGCTGACCTGAGGGACGCGATCCAAGGCCATGCACGGATGACCGAAGGTGACAGGTACGGCGCAGGGTTCTCCCTCAAGGTTCTGAAAGAAGCAATGGATCGGCTGGAGTATGACGTTGATTTGAGCCACCTTAAACTCGTCTGAACGACAAACAAGCACACGAAAATATATGTCAACTGAATACACTGTGTAATCAAGCATATGCTTATTACAATTCCGACAGCTTGAGCATCTCAGAACACGACACATAACTATCAATATCATGCTAGCACTCAATCATTCACGCTAGCACTCAATCATTCACGCTAGCACTCAATCTATCATGCTAGCACTCAATCTATCATGCTAGCACTCAATCTATCATGCTAGCACTCAATCTATCACGCTAGCACTCAATCTATCACGCTAGCACTCAATCTATCATGCTAGCACTCAATCTATCATGCTAGCACTCAATCTATCATGCTAGCACTCAATCTATCATGCTAGCACTCAATCTATCACGCTAGCACTCAATCTATCACGCTAGCACTCAATCTATCATGCTAGCACTCAATCAACGCGTGAACACGCCGGTGCACGACCAACTTGAGCGTGTCTGGCTTCACATTGTTTTCAAGCGCCTTGAGGCACTCCTCGTGCCTTGCAATCGCCGCCGACGCAACCAACAGAGCGCGGGCGTTCTTGCGGAACCACGCATCCAGCACGGCGAAGGTCTCGGTGCGGTACTTGAGGAGCTTGGGCTTGACGGAGGGGCTGACCATGTTGGGGTTGACCATGAAGAGCCAGCCGGAAAGCAGTTCGAGGGGGAGCATGGTGGTGTTGCGCCTTCCACCATCACGGCCAATCGTCACGAAATCGTGACGCGCCCTCATGAGGGCGTTGTCTTTGGCGATCTTGACGCTCTGTCCCTGCCACGTCAGGCCTATCGCAGCGCAAACGTGACGAGGCGAGAAATACGCCCGCTTCTCAGTCTCAACCACCAGAATGGGGCTTCCGAAAACCTCAACCTCTTCGTGGCGGAGGATCGCCGTTACGACCAGTGGCGATCTGAATCAAGCCTTTATTGCCAGAATCTCTGGCAATATGCTTTTCGTCCAAGGCCAGCGCGATCCTAGAGCCATCACGTCCACCTTGGAGTTGAGCGTGGCCAGAGTGGTTTCGAGGTTGGCGATGTAGGCCTGGACATCGGCGGGAAGGCCGCTCTGCTCCACCGGGAGGCCATCCTGCCCGAGCTTCACGAGGAGTTCGCCCTCGCTGACCTCCATCAGGCCGGATTCGAGCAGCTTCTCGTTGCACCAGATGTGGAACTCCGGGCTGAGGTACTTGGCGTAGGCGAGGCCGATCACCGGGTGGGCGAAAGTGCCACCGAAGCGGCCTTTTTCAATTCGAGTCAAAGTGGATTTAGAATCCCCTTTGGATATGTCGCGTTCAAGAAGCGCGATGACCAGTTTTTGCGCATCAAGCTGACGCATCCACTTTTGCGGCTTGCGGTTGTCGTCGCCACCACACGACCGCCACATGTTGGTCAGGTTCAGCATGCCGTCATTCACCTTGATGACGTGGCCTTCGTAGGTTCCGAGTTCGGGGGTTTGCACATGGGTGGGCGAAGGGGTCACCGTTGCGGCCAACTTTTGTTTTCCAAACCTGTTCCTGAGACAGGTATTGTTGGATTTAAGAAGGTCGAGATTCCGACCTTCTTCAATTTCATTCACTTCGTCATATATTCCGGGTTCTTCGATGGAGTTGATCCAGATGGACGCCTTCTTGTGATTGATGCCCCCACACGCCTTCCACATGTTGGGCAGGCCACGAGGCGTGATGTTCAAACCGAACGAATCGTTCTTTTTGAGTGTTTCCGGGTGTTTGCAGTAGTCGCGCACGGCCTTGGCCTCGGGCTTCCGGCTGCGCAGGATCAGGGAGTACAGGCCGGATTCGTTGACCGTCTGCATCTCCTGCATTCCTCCGGGGGTGTGATTATTCATCACACCGTCGATTCGACGGATTTAAGCAAATTCGCACGTTTACAGTGTTTGCGAATCGCCTGATCCGTATCGGTGTATCCGAGAGCAACCGCCACGTCCTTGGCCACGAACCACGGCTCTCCATGCTCGTCGGTGTGGGTGTGGTCAATCCGAGCATGTCGGACCTGACCCGATGATTGTCGGGACAGGCCGGATTCGTTGATGACGACAATTTGCTACCGACCACCAAGGGTGTCGATAGTATCCACACCCCAACCCCGAATTGCTTTCGTGTTCGCGTTGCTCGTCCTCATCAAGTCCAAGCAGAGCCTTGTTCGTCGGTGTGGGTGCGGACTTCGAGACCACCTTGGTCCGTATACTGTACGCTCCAGCCCCCACCAGCTTCGGAAGCGATATCTGTTTGGAAGCACGGTTGGTCCACGGTGGGGAGCGGTCCCGACTCAAGGACTTAGCACACGTCCTTAGCGAGGGACGATATCGCCCCCTTTGCCCACAGTCTGGGTATGGGGGCCGCTGCCCTTCCACAAGCCTCTAGGACGCAGCACACACCCTAGCGGTGCGCCACGGGGCACACCCTCCATTTGGGCGCGGAACCCTGCTTGTCGTTTGGGATTGGTGCTTGCCTCTTGGGTCTTTGCCTTGTCCTACGAGAACGCAACAGGCTCGCTGGGTCTTTGTTGTCTGCCTCTGTCAAAGACCCAATAGGCTGAAAGCCCCCGCGCCGAAGGCGCATCGGCACGAAGTGCCGACTAAACTCTTGTCTTAACTCATAAAAAACACTCCAGCTTCCCAAAAGGTATCACAAGCGTCTTTTTTTTCTTTCTTAAAATTTTCATTTTTATGAAATTTACTTTTCATTTATATAAATAGTATTCTTACTGTCTTTTGTATTATGTATTTATAGACGCTTGTGATACCCTCACCACAAGCCTCTAGATGCACTTTCTTGCCTTCACAACACGGTCATTGTTCCAGTGCCTCTTGATCGTCGCAATCCCCAACCCAGCACGTTCAGCAATCGCCTTCTGCGTGGGCTTCTCGCCTTCCTCAATCAGACACCCAATGGCAAACTCAATCTGGGGTATGGTCCCATGCTTGACCTCTAGTTTGCGCTGTGCCCCTCGTGCCTTACCAGCTTTCTCAACGGAATGCTCTTTGTTGTACGCTGCGATGTTCCGGTATGCGTTGTACAGTTCCACAGGGGAAAACAGCTTGTGAGATGCGCTCAACACCTTGGCATATCCAAGCAACGAATTGGGGATGCTGTCAGACAGCCTCCTTGCCCCCGCAAGCCTTCGCAAATGGTTTTGGCAGCCCTCTACATACCCCCAACGCCCCGAGGCCTCTGCGGGCCGTTTCTGCGTGTTTTCGGAGGGGTGCTGAAAAACGACCTCCCCCACCACCTCACCACCTCGTGCCTCGATCTCGGAGAACAGGTACACGTAGAACACGTCCGGGCTGTCTTGCAGCTTGATTGTTGGTTCCGGCACAAGAGGGTGCGTGGGTTGGGACCATTCGCTGAACACAAGGATAAAGGCCCGATGCACAGGCCCAGGGTTGGCTTCAAGCGTGTTGTCCTCGGAAAGCTCTTCCGGGGCGAAGACCTGCTCAAGTGTGTGGCGTACTGCCAACATGAAATTCAAGGTCGTTGGGTCGGTCATCGGGGGTTTCCTCATGTGAAGCCCCGGCCTGCACGGGCATACATGCCGGGGCGTTGTTAACGGCTAGTGGGTCCGCGTTTTCTGAAACATAGCAGCTTCGGCCCTCAGGCGGGCTGCCTTCTTGGGGTCCATCTTCTCAAGCAGTTCCTGCCCCTTGCGGTCACCATAGACCCAAGGGTTCCGCCCACCAAGGCCAGCGCCGGGGTCCATGTTCTGCGCGCGCATGACCTCTGCGGCCTTGGCCGGGTCTCGCTTGAAGAGTTCACCGATCTCGGTGAGCGGCATCTTCTTGGTGGGTTCCTTGGCTTCTGCCGTTGTGGGCTGCTTGGCTTCGCCCTCGGGCTGGCGGGTGGTCACCTCAACCTGTTTGTCCAAGTTCTGGACCTGAGCAGACAGGGCGTTGACGGCCCCATTCAGAGCCTTGAAGAACACGCGATCCTCCGCATGCTCCAACTTCACGGAGGCCACCTCAGCGGCGAGTTTGCTGACCATAGCCTTGAGTTCAACGATTTGGTTTTCCATCATCATTCCTTTGTGTTATACAGGATTTTAGCCGCTGCTGAGTACAGAGCGGATCGGTTAGTGCCATAGCGACACGACATCCGGTCGAAAAGGGTTTCGACTTTGGCCAGGTCCATTTCATCGGGGATCACGAAGAGGCGAAGCACCCCGTCCAACAGGAGCACCTTGCCTTCGTTCAGGAGCGTAATCCGCCCCTCTTCATCGTCTGGGAGTTTTGCCGGGCCTCGGCTTCGGCTGACCGGGGAGAACGCCTCAAGGTCTTGGACAAGCTCTGAGTCACGCCTGACGATCTGCCATATGCACTCGACAGGCCTACGCTTGGCCTCAATCTCCTCGTAGGCTTGCTGCAATTTCTTCAATCTCGGACCCAGTTCCGACATGCTGGCCCTCCATCAGCGCATTGACCTTCTGTTGCAGTTCTTCAATCGCTGTTGCAGTCACAATTTTCTCGCGCATGGAGAACAATTCTCGCAACACGTATGTGAATTTGGAACCATCCTGCACGGGAATCTCGCCATTCCGCATCATGCGATAGACTTTGGCGACCTCAGATGCTACATCTTCAAGAGTCGCCAACGCTGGTCTGTATCTTTGTGCCATCTGCAATCCTCTTCGGTGCATGACGGGCAATACCGGGGTATGGGGTCGCAAAATTTTTGCAACGGGCGCTGCCCGATGCCATTCGGCCTCATTCCACAGGGGGGAGTAACGCTCATTTGGTTGCGGCTCTTTGTCCCTCAGTCGGACGAGCCATGCGCAACTTGCTTCCCCAGCCCATCAGCAAACCAACTTGTCCTAGCCCTCGAACGCCTTGAGCGGATCGATCTCAAACGTGCCGACATCCTCTTGCCACTGGGGAAGCTTCTCACGCAAAGCAGCCTGCACCAGTTTGGAGAACGGGCAACCCAGAGCCTCGGCTACGTTCTTGGCATCAATCCACATCCAGTAAGGCAGGGTGACGTTTTTCGACTTGGCGGGCATGTGACGGTATCTCATCGGGGATTCTCCTAGGAATCAAAGGTTTGTGCTTGCATAGCCATCGCCAGACCAACACGCACCCCACTGTGCGGGTTGTCTTTGGCTGCTCCATCAAGCATCGTTTTCAGGTTCAGGACTGCGAAGTTCACGACAGCCGACTTGCTGAGTCCATAAGTCGCAGCAAACGCGGCGATGAACTCAAGCGCGTCAGGCTTGAAGCGGTGTGTCCTGCTCACTACGATGTGCCGTTCGTCCATGTGAAATGCTCCTTGTGTTGTTCCAGTGCGGAACATGGTTGGGCAAAATGAGATCGGGGGCACAGCCTACATCAGACTGTGCCCCCGATCTCAGTTCCCGATGAAACCGCCCGGACAGAAATTTACAATCGCTCACATAGTCTTATACGTTTCAGAGAGAAAATTTTTCACTTCCCAAACAGAACGATTCCCGCAAAGCATTGCCCCCCAACACTTTGCTGGCGCAAAAAATATTGTTTTACTACAGCGGTTTTCTGCACAACTCACTCGGATTTTCCCCACTCGGGAGGTGTTCCGGCATGTGCAATCTGGCCCGTGACCGCTGGCCGATTTCGTGTGCGCTCGTAGTACATATCGCAAAACCCCCTTGCTTGGGGCATGTTTTTGAGTCAACTTTTTCAAGTATTCTCGTTTAGGCATCAAAAGTCGCCGTCCCGCCGCGTTTCCTGACCGTCAGCACATTGGGCACAAGCTCGGCCAAGCCGACTTCAAGGCCGCTTGCCCGGCACGGTAGGGAAGTTCAGAACGCCTCGCGCCAATGCCTCCATGACACCCTTGCTGGCCTTCTGCTGGACCTCGGCTGGAGGATTGCCCTTAGCTGAGTCACCAGCGCCCCTGACAGCCTCCAACGCGATCTCGATTAGCGTTTCAAGCACCCTGCTCTTGGACTCACCCGGAGCGGCATCAAGAAACTCTTGGAACATCGCTGAGGCCTCTTCGCTCAGTGTCACCCGGAACTGCATCCGCCCCGTCCCCTTGAGTCTCTGTTGGTATGCCTGCTGTCTCTCTGCTGCTGTCTTGGGCATGCTCTCCCCCTGTTAGGCCTCACGCTTCGTCAGGTCATGTATGAGGCGTTCTCTGATGCGTCAGAGCGTGAGGTCTCACACAAGCCATTCAAAGTCAACCGGAGGGAATTGCGACTGAATCTCGTGAGGTCTGATGACAGAACCGCCACCAAGCTTGGCATTCAACTTCGTGAGGTCTGACGGACATACCATCATAGAGCCTACCCCAAGCAGCGTGAGGCCTGACGCGAAAGACCTCACAAATCAGCACCGCATTTTCGTGAGGCCTGACGCTTGACAGCCTCCCCGCATAAGCGTATCAAATCTCCTAACGTTCGTAAGCGAATTCGGTAAGGCAAAAAAAGGACGATCCTCATGCACGGCAACTTCATTTCCTACCTCCGAGTCAGCACGAAGCAGCAAGGTCGCTCCGGTCTCGGTATCGAAGCCCAGCGCGAAACGGTCACCCAATTTCTCAATGGGGGCGACTGGAAGCTTCTTGGTGAATATGTCGAAGTGGAATCCGGCAAGAAGGCAGATCGCCCCAAGCTGCAAGCGGCTCTGGACCGCTGCAAACTCACGGGGGCCACTCTGGTCATTGCCAAGCTGGACCGCCTTTCTCGTGACGCTCACTTCCTGCTGGGTATGCAGAGGAGCGGGGTCCATTTCGTCTGTGCGGATATGCCGGACGCGAACTCCCTCACGGTGGGGATCATGGCCTTGGTCGCCCAGCAAGAGCGCGAAATGATCTCTCAGCGCACAAAGGCGGCTCTGGCTGCTGCGAAGGCACGGGGAGTCACCTTGGGATGTCCCAATGGCGCAAGGCATCTCAGGCAGTTCGGCAATGAGCTTGGAGTGAAGGCCATTAAGTCGAATGCCGATGCACGAGCCGAAAGCTTGCGGACCACGGTGCAAGACATTCAACGAGGTGGGGTCATATCCCTCGCCGGGATTGCTCACGAGCTAAACGCCCAACAGATCAAGACCGCCCGAGGGGGCAAGTGGCATCCCTCAAGCATAAGGAGGTTACTAGAGCGCCTTGGAGGGCCAATCGGCTAGGAATATACCCTTATTCTTGGTACCGATGCCTCAAGCCATTCGCCTCCAGTCCAGTTTTAGACACTTCGAATATACTGAAGGCATACTCGCAATAGCCTTCTATCTGCCCTCAGCACGTACCCCTAAAGCCCAGATACGCTTTGACGATCTCAAATATACAGAAAACTCTTCGTTTATGCCCGCACGGTTATCTGCAAAACCAGCTACAAATTTCTGCTGAAAACCAGTTACAACAAGAGCCATGTTCTTGTCCTCAAGATACTGATTGATGAATTCGAGTCTGGCAACCAAAGAAACCACAGAATTTCCATACCAGTTGGTTGCCTGCACTTGAGTACTGCCTTGTTGATTCGTCCACCCGCCACGCCCATCCCAGCTAAGGCTTCCAAACTTAATCAAACTCGGTGACGGCATCAGGAGACTCGGAACCTCTTCTTCACTACTATAATCGTATCCCCACTCAGCGCCTTTTAAATGCCAGAAACCAGAATGCTGCAATGTGAAACCAGAATACTCTTCAGCATAGCTAAGACTGTTTCCTGGACGTTTTGTGTATGCAAAACCATCTGGATACTCAGCGAGGTAGCCACGATAATCCTCAGGGAAATTTATGGGCTCCTGAATTGGCCATTCACCATTTTTGAACTTTCTTTTTATCAGTGCGGTATCTTTTGCATCGCAGAACGCTGTCGAGACATGACGACTAATGTGTCTATAGTCACCACTTCCATCATCTCCACGCCTGGGACCATCCCAACGTTGAGAAAGGTAAAGCAAAATCCAAACAGTTTGATCTGGAGCCTGAACGATCAAAGTCTCATTTATTGCGGGAAAGTCATCGGAGCCCGCAACCCACGTAGCATCCTCAACAGGATTATCAATCAAAGGGAATTTGCCGGGAGCCAAAACAACCCAACTGGCAGAATCTGGGGGTGTTTCACAGTATACTCGAAGGTCGGTTGGATCAATTTTCCTAAGGTCAATACCTTGCAAATTATCGTTAGGATATGTTCGGTTGTTATTCCAGTCGACCCTTGGCAAGTGATCAGCAAATACTCCGACAATATTGTGCAGATACGTCCAGTAGTATTTCTTTCCTAGACGCTCAGCCCATCCCGCCCTTCCTCGCCCTCCGCCAAAGACGGAAAGGGTCATCATGTCGAATTTTGCACACCTGTCTTCGGGACCAGGATACCCACTGAGCACTGCTTGAGAAAGAAACCACCGATAAACATCTTTCGCCTCAATTCCTTCTGATTTACAGTCGAACTCTCGTATCGCTCGCGGTGTGATTATGTAGCGCGCAAAATCCGTACCGATCGCCATACCAGTAGTCTCAGCTAAATCCATGTGAGGGTATCTGTCATTGTCGTTGACGTAAGCACTGATCTCATCTTCATTTGGGAAATGGATCGGCCATGCACTTGGATACGGTGGTCGAAAAGTTTGAGTCGACAAATGTCCAGGAGCGACATTTAAGTTAACGGCCAACTCTAGAATCATGCGAGCATGATCCCGTGAAATGGCATTGGTCGTAGGTGGAACTTCGCCAGAAGAAGTAACGAACCAGTCTGCTATGATTGATGCCACATCACCAACAAGCTCTGGATTTGGATTCAACAGAATAGCACCATAAGTGGCAACCAGAACTCTTTCAACAATGTACGCATCTTCGTTGGACAAGAATCTATTTAAAAGTGGAGCAAGAATTCGTGGTTCAGCAATAGCAATTCTCACCAATCCCTTGGTTGCCCTGTCTCGGATTTTTCGATTAGGGCTGGAAAGAAATAATGCCAGTGCTGTCCCCCAAAGAACTGCGACTTCAGTGTCAAGGCCATCAAGATGTGAATATAAAGCCCAATCTAACAGCGTTGCGACAGCACTATTTGGGACAATATTCTCAGACCAGTCAGAATAATTTCTTTCAAGATGATACCCGATAATTGGATCTCTCACTAAGCATGCGAGACTATTCCACCACTCGTACAGGAATTCTGAGTTTAGCGGATGGCCTTTCCTTATGCTCATCCTCAGCATCGCCTCAAATGCGTCCTCCCAAACCTCTGGCATTTGAAAAGCTTGTTTAAAGTAGACCTGTGTAAAATGAGAAATGGAATCTGGTTTTCTCCAGTGCAGTGCTTTTATGAAGGGGCGAAACAAAAACTGACTATGAACAGATGAAGCAATGCTTGGTAGCTCCCTATCAAACATTTCGACTAACAGCAGTGAAGCGGCCTCCAACAACCCTGCATATTCTTGTGCAGCATCTTCATTATTTACCAAAAAATGCAGTGTGCCACCGGGATGCATGGCCATGTCAATATTAGCAGCGTTGAGCCTTGAGAGAAGGTGCTCAGCGACAAAATGGTCGCCGATGCGCTCGAAAGTAAATCGGACGTGGTAGTCTGGCTCGCCCCCCAAACCCTGCCTTTGTGTTTCAACAACAGAGAGGAGAGACTCTTTTTCGAGTATGTTGACCAACGATTGAGAGTGGTTGGGGCGTGGGATTATCTTTTCGGTGATTTCACTAACCTTGACAAGAGGCAGCAAACGATTGTTATTATTGGCCATCGACTCTGCGATGGCCAACATCGCTTGCTGTACATAGTTTTGCCGATGATCGTAATCACATTCTTTCGCAACACGTTTATTCTTTTCCCTTATCAAAAGCCTCACTACATCAAGAAAACCTCCACTACCCGATGGCAATGATCTCTCACCTGCATCCCTTAACGATTCGCAGACAATGTGCAAAAATAGTGGGTTAGCAAATTCCTCTTGAAGCAGTGGACCTGTGGGAAGACCTAGCCCATAGTACTTAAAAAACTGAAATATTGCTTCATGTATTTTTCCTGCAAAACCGTTATGACTTACTTGTGGAATGGCAATTGGAAATGAAAATACATCGCGCAAATATGTGTCTCGGCAAGTCAGGCAAACTTTAACAAATGAGTAGCGTCGAATCTGCTCAACGATTGGAGGAAGCCAAGTTTTCCAACGTGTCCGATCGGGTGAAGTCTCGTTCAACGCATCAATGAAAATGATCAGTGGGTGGCCCGTGGATTCACCAGCGGCATCAAGAATCTCTAATAGCTGATCACGCCCTGCATCGCAAAGGCCAAGCTTGTGTGCAATCCTAATCCAAGGATCGCCGTCTCCGAAATCTTCACCAAATACAACGCAGGAATGAAGTCCAGCATTTAACCTTGTTTTCGCAACGTCAATAACTCCATGAGTTTTCCCTATTCCGGCTGGCCCCCTGACAAGCATGATCGGGGAGATGTACAATTCCAATTCCAGCTGCTTGATCTGCCTTAGTGCATGAATTAAATCTCTTAGGTGATCCAGTGGAGCCATCGGAAACGAAACCAAATACTCAGCCGCATACTGCCGATAGCCTTTACTGTCAGCATTTTTTCCATGCTTTTGCTCAAGTGACGCTTTCACCAATGGTTCAAGTTCTACCGCAGTAGTCAAAGCTGTGTTTACTTCTGTAATGAAATCCGCAAAATTGATATGTTGTTCAGCATTGATTAGCTTGCGAAGATTAGTCAGTACCGACAGAGATTGTTGACTAAGCAATTTAGCATCGGCAACAAGACCTTCCTCTAGTGTTTCATTATTCTCACCTGAGTCGTCTGCATGTACGGTTCCCCTCCACCTCATGTTTTTCGTGATATTCTCATGCGCTTTTAGTAACTTTTCGTTGCCAGATTCGGTTTTTCCGAATGTATCCAATGATGTCGCAATAGGTGTTTTCAGTGAGAGTTCTGGGGTATAACGATCACCAGCCTGAGCTTCGGCAAAAATATGATGCTCTTTGAACCATGTTTCCGTGAAGAAATCATTGTCGAACCAATATCGACGCATCCCACCATTCAAATCGACAGTGGTGAGGCGAGCCAAAAGTTCGCCTTCGTCCCAAAAATCGATTTCAATAGTGCGACCCATCCCAGCATATTCAGCGATCCACTCGGATCGCCACTCATTAAACTTTTCATGCTCGCCAACTGTCTGACGTTTGGCCTTTGCCCCTTTTTTGCCAGTGAGTGTAGCAGGAAATGCGTATGTGTAATGAGTAAGAGAGCCATAGTTGGCCAACGCCTGATCAAGAGATTCCTTCATCTGAGTTTTTTCCGAGGGACCAAGCTTGAAAAAATACTTGGCCTGAAGCCCCCAGACATCTCCATCCGGCTTCTCCCAGACGGCCTCAACTCCACCGTCGCCACCACGACCAGAGATTCTACGGTATTTCCAGTGTTCCTTGGATTCCGCACGGCGAAATAGTTGGCAGCAGAATTCTTCAAATGATTCACGAATACCGAATTTTCCTACGCGAAGCTTCGATAAGTCGAATGTGGGCATTAGAACACTTTCCTGAGGTTTAGGGTGGGGAATTAACGTGATTTTCCAGCATGATCGTTTCTGGCCACCCCTGTCATGATATAATCGTTTTCCTAAGAACTCAAACAAGAATATTGTTTTGGCATCATTGACTTGTTAGCTCATTTGCCTAGCCAATCAACTGACAAATCCACCATGACAATGATAGAATAGTCAAAACACGATTTCGTAGGAGGCCAAATGGAAAGAGAGCCTCAACGCACCATCAGGGAAGTTATGGTTGAGGGGGAGCGCGGGAACCTCTTACGAGTAGAACAACTACAAGCGATGTCACCTGATGAATGGGGGATGCTACGAGACAGCATCTCGGATCGTCACAATGGCGGGGAAGGCATAGCTATGCGCTGCCTGAAATGTGGACACCCGGTATACATCCGAGCATACAGCATGTTTTCGAAGACGATTCCCGGCTTTGTGCATTTTGAGGGAGGGCCAGTTTCATGCCCGTGGTATCAGGGCAAGAACAGGACACCAGATAGTCTGAAAGCAGAGCAATACAATGGCCAACAGGAGTCACCCCAACACAAGATGCTCTGTGAGAAGATAGGAGAACTTGCATCTCTTGACTCAAGGCACATACGGCATTCGCTAAACGAATACCACAAACCACGACACAGTGAACACGGCAGAAAACCTGATGTATACGTTGAATGGGAAGGCTTCGGTCCATTTGTCATCGAACTACAGCTATCGAACACATTCCAAACAGAAATTTCTGGCAGATGCATGTACTACTCAAGAGAAGGCATACCGCTCATCTGGGTTCTTCACGATATCAACGAACTCGCCAATGTCCCGCAATCCCTGAAAGATGTCATCAGGAGGCACAGGAACAATGCCTTTGTCATAGACAGAGACTCAATCGAAGCATCCTATAACAAGAAAACCATTGTCTTCAAATGCTACAGGCTAAATGGAGACACTTTCGAGTCGCCAGAGCTTGTCCAAATCGACTCTTTGACAATACCAGAAAAGCAGAAGCTCCCATACCACAAGGACTATCTCTCCTCTGGACTCAAAGAAGCACTCAAGCAGAGACGTAAACCGTTTTTCGATTTCTTCACAAATTGGGAGAAATCATCCACAAAGCGTGAGAATATAATCAAAATCCTTAACACATTGCCTGAGCAAGTCCCAGACAACTTCATTTTTATGATAGCCGCAGCGTTCTCTATAGTCGAAACGCATCATACCGGGAAAGACAAAAACTACGCCTCAGGCAATCCCAACGTGCGTGCAATGCTTAACAACTACCTCATCAGTCGCAGATTGGCCCCGTATTCAGACATGTTGGGTTATCTCATTGGAAGGCTCAGCCCAGCCTCTGACACCCGCCCAAAGATAACCAATGATGCCGTGATGAGAGAACTCACACGGAGAAAGGCAGATACGGAACAAGTTGGGATTGATAGCCCAGAGTGGAGAGCTATGATGTGGTTGCTTCCAGAGGCTTTCGATGAATGCGAAAGAGAATTGTTACGCTGCACAGAACAACTCCCAAAGTGGGTCAAGGAGTAATCCGATGCGTAAAACATGTTTGCCGCTAGCTTGGCCTGCAAACGAGTTGAGCCCTCCTCCTTCGAACTAATAGGATAGTCTACCGGAATTCTTAGCAAATAGCGTGGAGCAAGTCCCAGCAAGACAACTTTCCGAGAAATGGGACATATCTGGGCCATTTTCACTACCACATAGGGTCACACAGCCATGCTCTATGCATCACATTTATACTATAAAACAGCAGGCTTAGTTCACTTTCGCCAGGGTCTCAATCTCACCCATCGGCAGAATCCCACCCTCTCCGCCACCCTTCATTTAAGCATTCGACTTTCCAAGACTCCTTGAATCAGAACGACTTGCCGCTTCCCTCCTGTCCCACATCGGTGTACCACAGGGGCATGGAAACGATGGCAAAATGTCCAGGCGTTTATCGGCGCGGGGAGTCTTCCTTTTGGTGGTTCCGGCGGCGTGTTCCGCAAGACCTCCTGCCCCACTACCTTCCCAGAAAAGAACTGGCGCACAGCCTTGAGACCACGGACTACCGGACGGCCTGCGAAAAGGCCCGCCTGGAGTACGTGCGGCTGGATCAGGAATTTGCCGAGGCCCGCCGCAAGCTGAAGGCCAAACCAGCCGAGAGCCTGTCCAAGGTCGAGATTCAGAGAATCGCGGCCCTCATCCGCCACGACATGCTGGAGGAGGATGAAGCGGTCAGGGTGGCAGGCATGGGGCCTGACTACTTTGAGCGCCTAGATATTGGTCTGGACGCCCAGCGGGACATGCTCAACACCGCCCTGATCCAGAACGACACAAGCAAGATGTCCGGCCTTATCGAGGAGTACCAGGAGCGCCTGGGCTTCCGCCTATCCCCTGACAGTCAATCGTACAAGGAGCTGGCCTATGCAATCCTCCTGGCTGCCACGAAGGCCACCGAGGAGCTTTGGAGCCGGAACCAAGGGCAGTTGGTTGAAACCCCGCCTTGCCCTGCTATTGTCCGTCTTGCTGTGCAGCCCCAGGAGGCCCTGGACGGAGAGCTGACCTTCTCCGGCCTGTTCGACAAGTGGACGGCGGAAAAGCGGGGCACCCTGCCGGAGACCACCATCAAGGACTTCCGCGTCTACATCCGCCGCTTCATCGAATTGCACGGCGACCTCCCCTTGACCCTGATCACCAAGACCCACGTCCGCGAGTACAAGGACGCCATGCTCAAGCTACCCTCCGTGATCCGCCTCACCCATGAATACCGGGGGCTGACCGTCCCCGAATTGCTGGAGCTGGCAGAGCAGCGCCCGGACCTGGAGCGCCTGTCCGCCCGGACCGTCAACGACAAGGCCCTGGGGGCCGTGGGAGCCGTCTTGAGCTGGGGCGAGGACAACGGCTACCTGGAGAGCAACCCCGCCCGGCGCGTGAAGGTGGCTCAAGGGGTACGAAACAAGGCCCACGTCCCCTATTCCGTTGATGACCTCAACATGATTTTCAGCTTCCCTGTCTTCACCGAGGGAGAGCGCCCCAAGGGCGGCGCAGGTGAGGCGGCCAAATGGCTGCCCTTGCTGGCCCTGTTCACCGGGGCGCGGCTTCAAGAGCTTGGCAGACTCCAGACGGAGGATGTCCGCGAGGAATGGGGCGTCCTGTTCTTCGACCTCACCACGGCAGGCACCAAGACGGAAACCGCCAAGCGTGTGGTCCCGGTCCACCCGGAGCTGATCCGGCTGGGCTTCCTCACCTACGTGGCGGAGCGCAGGAAGGCAGGAGGCGGCCCGCTGTTCCCGGCCCTCAAGTCCGGGCAAGATAGCCCCACGGAGGGCTGGTCCAAATGGTGGGGCCGCTACGCCAGGAAGCACGGGATCACGGACAAGCGGAAAGTCTTCCACTCCTTCCGACACCTCGTGAAGGACGGCTTCCGAAACAACGGAGTAGAACGCGCCCTTGCCGATGCGCTGCAAGGCCACGCGGTGCCCGGCGTGGGGCAGGAATATGGAGAGGGACACTCGCTCAAGGTGAAGGCGGAGGCCCTGGCGAAGCTCCAATACCCTGGCCTGGACCTGGAGCATCTGGTCCCTAGACCTAGTTGTCGCTTGGTTGGGCAAAAACCGTCTCGCCAGGATCGATTTTAAGGCCTCGACTGAACCAGGGTGGGCCTGGACATCATCTAGGGCCAGAAGAAGCGCCCCACGGGCTTGCTCAAATCCCTGGGGCTGTAAGGCTGGCGCACGTCCCGTACAGTATACGTTTGCCCCGTCTATCTTGGCGGACGAAAGGACCGGAGCCTTCACCAGCCCCGGCCCTGTCCTATCAACCCAGCCGCCTGATCTTCTTGCCCGGATTATCAGGGTCAGGCTTCGTATCCGACCAGTTGTAGTAGTTGGCCAGCGCCCCGCTGCCGATCTGGAGGGCACCACCAAGGAGGCTCGGGCTGTTCACATTGGAGGGGATGTACTGCGGGACCGAGGCCACGCGGTTCTCTGCCTTGTCGTGCATGCTCTCCACGTTGATGTCGCGGGCCACAGTGTCCATCTGGTACTGTTGCTGGAGCGAGGACTTGTAGCTGGCCTCACCACGGTAGAAGTCAGCCATGAGGGCATCCAGGGACAGGCCTGCATTCTCACTGGAGGCCAGGGCCGTGCCCACGCGCTGCTCTCTCTGGATCTGCACGTTCTGGGCTTCCTGGGCATAACCCTGTTGCTTCTGGTCCAGTTGGATGCTCTGGGCAGCAGCGCCCTCGACGTACTCCTGATTGGCCGCCTTCTGGGTCGCCACCAGGACACGGTTCTGCTCATCAGCCACCTTGCTCTGGTAGGCCCTGGTCTGGCTGGCCTGCTCAGATTGGGCGGCGTAGTTCACCACAGTTGAGGCAGCCGTGACGGCCATTGAGGACCAGAACATTTGGGCGGCTGTCATGGTGCTGATTGCTTCACACATGGCCGATCCTCGCAAATTCATAGAAGGGTTTCTTCATCGCCCGAGACTCCTTGTGCTCTTGGCCTTCCATTTTCATTGGCCCGCTTACTGCTCGTGAAGCGGTCTGCCCTGCTCCTGCGGCTCCTGGGCAACAGGGTTCCCACCAGCGCCCAACAGCGCCACGAACTCACCCAAGGAGAAGCCGGGATTCTCAACGCAAAACTTGACGAGCATATCGTCCACGCTTTTCTTTGCTATGCCCAAGATCACCATCCGCTTCCGGGGGTCACTGACCCGCTCAAAAGCCCCGTAGGCCCCGGCCAAAAGCTGAATAGCGTCATCCGTGTTCTTCTCGTCATTCGTGCTGTGTTTCATCGCAATCTTCTCTCATCGTTTAAGGTTCACGCCCAGGATTGAGCAGTCCTTTTCCAGCAGACCGGGCGGACCTAGCTCCGATCCAGCGAACCAAAAGGCCGGAGCCTTCACCAGCCCCGGCCCTCTTCTTCCTGACCTATCCCTTCTGGGGGAAGCTCTTGCCGGGCTTCCAGCTCTTGCGATCCAGCCCCAGCCGAAGGCGGCCCATCCATAAATAACGGGCGTCTTCCTCCACCCGATACTCGAAAAAGGGCAAAGGCTTTCCCTGGGACCGCGGCTCCTCAAGCTCCCCGAACACCCCCAGGCCCAACACCTTGCCACAGACCACCCGGCCCTGGCTCGTGAAACTGACCGCCAGGGCTAGACCCCAGCGAGGCAGAACAGCTAGGTCAAAGCCGTGGGGCCAGAGGCGAAAGCTCACGATTTGGAGGAGGTCAAAGCCGAACAGGGCCGCAGCCGGGGTCTCGTCACTCAGATACATGGACATAGGAATCCTCCTTGCTGGTTTTGCCGGAGGATACACCAATCAACGAGATAATTTCAATAATTATCGATAGTTATACCGAGATGCGGTTAAACCGAGATCCCGATGAATTACCAAAGCGGCAGAGTGTTGGCCTTGCTGACCTATTCCGCTACTTGATCAGCTTTCGATTGGCCCAAGCTTGGTGGATTTCCTCAAGGGCGGCTACTTGGCCTCACCGGCCTTTCCTTCCGTGTCCTTCCGGTGAGACCGGGGTGGATGAATTTGGGCGTGTGTGTTCTGGATCAGCTTGGACACGGTCAGAGAGCGGGACATCATGAACTTCTCTGGCACCTCCAGGTCCACCCGCAGCTCATCCAGTTTCTTGAGGTCATTCGGTGACAGGTAGAAGCTGTATCCGCCCCCTCCATTGCCGGTTCCGTAAAGACGATTCGTCATGCACTTCCTCGCATATTTTGAAAAATGGGTTCTTGGACTGATTCCTAGACATGGACAAGCCCTCTAAAACGGACCGCTGGCAACAAGCCAGGGACCGGAAAGGAATGGAAAGCAGTATGAGACCGTGATCATAATGAATCACAGCACCCCTGTACCCCGGCCAGGACGCGCCAGGATGGCCCTAGAACGCATCGTAGCTTCTTTGGCTTGTACTTGTTCACCGAGGGAGGACGAGGCCTTCTAGGGCCAGGAAAGGGATGGTTGGAAAAGGGACCAAGGAAGAAGCATGTAGAGAACAGGTAGTGAGCATAAGGAGAACATATGGTGTACTCCTTTTCCTCATCCTATATTAACCCTTTTCCTATCTACTTCCTCATTCTCTTCCTCATCTTCTGGTTACCCTTCAGTGCAACCTAATGCTAACCATAGGTCATCATTAGGATATAGGTCATATGATTCCTGAGGGTGGGATTGGAAGTCTCCCACCCTCGAGAATGTCTACTTACACAAGGGCCGAGAGGGTCTCGAACATGCGCTTGAGGGCGTCATCCCGGAGGGAGGTCTTGCCCGGTCACCGGGCCTAGGTCATCAGGAAGAGCGGCACCTCTCATTTCAAGCGAGAAACCCTACAGGGGCATCAATCAACCCTCCACGCCACTTCACAGGACAAGACAAAGCAAAGCGCCCCTAAGGGCATCCTGTGGAGTTTTAGGCTACCTCGGTGTTCACCTTCTTTTAGCTGGTGATGTACATGCAGTCTTTATTCTTAAAGATCATGCCACTATCCGGGTGTTGGGTGGGAAGCTCAGACCTTCCCGCATTGGCCTGCCATTCCTGCACGGTGACGAACAAGAGGTTGTCCTTGATGATGGCCTTGGCGTGGTCCAGCTCAGTGGACAGGCGGGACACCTTGCCTTGGAGCATGGTCATGGCCTTGAGGACGAACTCATCCTCGGACATCTCCCCGGTCTTCACCTTCTCCTCACCCATGACGTACATGCCGTCCTTGCGGAGGGCCGGGAGGACTTCGCGGGTGACCCAATTCTGGAAGCGCTTGGCGGCAGGCTTGTCGGAGCGCATGATGAGCTTGTAGAGGCCAGACTCGGAGATCACGGACACAGCGGTGGCCCATTTGTGGGTGGGAAGCTCAGAACTTCCCACCCCACGGAGGACTTTCTTCTCGTCAGCATCCAGCTTCATAATGTGTGGGGTGTATTTGGCGTAGCCCGCACCATTTTTCACACTTATGCTGGGAGCAAGCCCCAGGCAGAGGCAAACATCAGCAGTGACGAACCAAGGCTGGTCATTGCGATAGACCACGCGCACGTCGTGGCCCTCGAAGTTGAACATGGGGTTGCTGTTCGGGTGCTGGGAGAGGAAAGGCAAAAGGCCGGGAGCGCATGATGAGCTTGTACAGGCCAGACTCGGAGACCAGGGTGATAGACGGGGCACAGCCCCAGATATGTCCACCAATAATCTTGGTGGAGATCATGCCCTTGCCCCCCACAATTGGTGGGGACACCTCATCCGCTTCCAGGTTGCGCTTGTAGAAGCCAGACTCGGAGAGGCACAGGCAGGTGCGCGATCCGCGTTCCCCCACAGCCAGACTGTGGGCGAGATCATCGGGATCGAGGAGGGCCTTGGGAGCCTGGACTTCAATCTTCTGATTCCGGTCCTAGACCTCCAGCGTCCGGCGTTGAATGGTCTTGGTGTTGCTCTTGAGGGTGGAGGCAACCAGCTCCTGGTAGGTGGCCGGAGGCAGGATCTTCTTGGCCTGCTTCTCAAACTCGGCGAAGTATTGGCCCAGTTCGAATGGGTAGGCTTTGGTGCGACCTACCGACGAAAAGAGAGCTGCTGGACTTCAAAAGCGGTCTGCTGTGCCTCATAGGACGCTCTTGAGGCAGCGGCAGCGGCCCTGGTAGCGTTCTGTGCTGCCCAATATGCGTTGTCGCTGGCCTCTCTGGTCTTGGCAAAGATCAGCGCCCCGACGACCAGATTTGCAATGAGTAGAAATGCCAGAGCGTTTTGTGACAGCAGGGCCTTCTTTTCCGGGCGTATCTCTGTGGTTGAGGGTTCGATTGTTGTCATCCTTGCTTCTCCTTACCGGCTTGCGTGGTCGAGCATTTCGTGCATAATGACATAACTTCCAGCCTGTTACAAGAGAGATAAAGCAGGGTGTTGTTTCGCTGGAATTCCCCACCCCGTGTTGTTCAAGGGCTTACCCTACCCCACATTGACATCACACAAACGAACGTCTAGAAATGATGTCAGCATACAGGAGGGCAGCGAAATGTGTAAGACGTTCGCCTACTTGAGAGTCAGCACGGACAGGCAAGACCTGGAGAACCAGCGCCTTGAGATCACCACCTACGCCGCACGGGTAGGCTTCCATGTGGACGAATGGCTGGAAGTCGAGATCAGCAGCCGAAAGGACGTGAGCAAGCGCCGGATCGTTGAGTTACTGGACAAGCTCAAGCGTGGAGACGTGCTAGTGGTGTCCGAGGTGTCCAGGTTAGCCCGGTCCATGCGGGAGGTCCACGACATCATGGGAGACCTCGCGGCCAAGCGTGTGACGGTCCACATCATCAAGCAAAACATGGTGACCTGTGGCGAGGGCGACATGACCACGGACATCTTGATCAACGCCTTTGCGATGGCTGCCCAAATGGAACGGACGCTTATCAGCCAGCGGACGAAGAACGGCCTCGCCAGGGTGAAGGCCCAAGGAAAGAAGCTGGGCAACCCCAACATAGACCGGATCAACACGGCCCGGCAGGAGCAGGCGGACTTGGGCGTGGAGCGCCTGCGGGGCACCCTGGAGGCCTTCAAGGGCCAGGGCATGAGCCAACGCAGGATGGTAGAGGAGCTGAATGGCCTGGGGATCAGGACGGCCCAGGGCTGTGCCTGGACCTTGTGTGCTGTGCAGCGGACCTTAAAGCGGCTGGGCCTGTAGCGAGGGCCTTTGCTACCACACAAGCCCCACAGCCCGACAGGAGGAGACGGCAACGGGACCACCCACGGGGGGAAAACCGATCCGCCTTATTATCCTAAAGGCCTCTCGGATTTATTCACCAAATATTCGGCCACCGCTACCGACCTGGGCTGCCCAGGAAGGCATGAAGCTTGTCAGCCAAGGCCGCCGTCTCCTTGACCTCACACTCCCAGACCACCAGCACACGCCAGCCGAGGCCCACAAGCTCCGTCTGGCGTTTCTCATCGCGGACCACGTTGCCCGCCAGCTTCTTGGTCCAGTAGTCGGCGTTGGCCTTGGGGGCGCGGCTGCCCCTCTTGCAGGCATGGCCGTGCCAGAAGCACCCATGCACGAAGATGACGGCCTTGCGGCCAGGGAGGACGATGTCCGGGAAACCGGGGAGATCTTTGCGGTGGATGCGAAACCTGTAACCAAGGGCGTGAAGGAGGGAGCGGACGGCCAGTTCCGGCCGGGTGTTCTTGCCTTTGACTGCCCGCATGACCTGGCTACGGGTGGGGGTGTCAAAGACGTCCGTCATCACCGGGCTGCGCGTTTAAGCTCGGTCCAGCCAGATTGCCGCACGGTGCGCCCAGACCTTGTAAGGGTGGTCCTGCGCTCGACGCTGGCCCCCTTCATCCTTGCCTCAATCTGCACCTCCGTCACGTCTCGCTCATCGCCGCCGAAGTGCTTGAGCAGGGCCGCAGCAAGGGCAACGTCGGACAGCTTGGGCAGTGGCGGGTTCGGATTGTTCCTGGGGTCGGGGATTGTGCGTGGAAAGAGGTAGATACACGGAGGCGGAACCTTCACACCGTCCACATCCAAGCCCCGACCTTCCGCAAGCTTGGGACAGGGACGCCCCGGACCGCCGCACAAGGCGTCCCAGACGATCAAGGCCTCAACATGAACGTTCTCCGCAATGATCTTGGCCCCGATACGGGTATGAGTCCCAGACCAAACCCCGGCCCGTAGATCGGATCCTTGGTTCTGGCAAAGGGACCAGATCAGGAACTCTTCGGCGTTGGGCGGGCGTTGAAAAATTGTTGTATTGTTGCCGTCCAGGCAGCCCTTTGCCTCAATGACACACACTCGCTTGTTCGGCATGTACACGTGAAAGTCGTGGCGGTCCCCCGCACCGGTGAACTTGTGGTCCTCAATCAGCTTGGCGGTCTTGAGTTGGGCCAGCGCCCACTCAACGAAGCCGTACTTCTCTTTGGTTGCGGCAGCTTGCTGTCCGCGCAGCCGCTCAATCGCACTCCGAAACAAACCAGATCGCCAAAACTCGGCGGGAACAAGGCCGTGATCCCCAATTGTGGGAGCCGCCTCACGAAGTGCCTCGGCGTACTTCTCCACCATGTCCACCATTTCATCAGACAAGGCACAGGGAACGGTGTCTCCCGTTATGCTGGACTTCTTGGGAGGCATCAGGCGGCAACCTCGCTGTGCGTCATTTGCAAGGAGGGTTCAATCACCGTCCGGGCCAGCCAGGAGACCACAGGCACGGCCACGCCGTCCCCAATGAGGTGGTAAGCGTCATTGTAACGCTGTGGCATCGGGTAGGCCTCAGGCAGTCCCATAAGCCGGGCCGCCTCGCGGGGCGACAGGAGCCGGGTGCGGACCTTGTTGCCCTCAACCACCATGATGATCTGGCGACTTGATCCCCCCGCCGGGGTGCGGAGGCATCCGGCCACTTCATCAAAGCGAACCTCTGCCCGCTGGGCCTTGGTCCCATCATCCTGAGGGCGAGTCCGTTTGTATATGGTCCCCACGCGCCTGCCGCCGTCTTTCTTGGCCTTCTTGACCTTCTCCAGGTGCAGGGGGGACATAAGGTCCAGGATGCGCTTGGTCTCAAAGACCGTGTGCCACCTGACTCCCGCCGGGTTGTCCTCGATCAGGTCCGAGAGAATCCCCGGATTGGCCGTTGGCATTGGCGGGTTGAGCCACAACCACGCGGCCCTGGCCTGTGGAGTCAGCCGCTCAAGGGCGTAGTCAAAAGAGTTCACATACCACGGGGAGGTGGGGCCACTGCCCACCAAGGCAGACGAGGGCCGGGCGTCAGGTCCGAAGGCCACGATGAAGAGGCGCGGACGGCTCTGGGGCAGAAAAAGATGGGCATCCACCACCAGCGGGGAATACATGTAGCCCTCCTGGGCCAAGGCCTCGCAGATGGACGCGAAGTCGCGCCCCTGGTGGGAGGTGATTGCCCCCCGGACGTTCTCAAGGACGATCATCCGGGGTGCGCGGCCCTCTGAGCGCAGCCCCTGCATAAGCCGCCAGAAGCCCCAGAAGGTGCCGGAGCGTTCGCCCTTCAGCCCTTCACCGTTGCCAGCAAGAGAGAGGTCTTGGCAGGGAAACGAGGCCCACGCCAAGTCAGCATGGCCGGGGAGGTCCGATGTTTCGAGCTTGCCAACGTCACCAACGACCAACTCTGGCGAGGGGCCATAGAAGGCGCGGTAGGCCGCAGCTTTGTTCTCGTCGAAGTCATTGGCAAAGAGACAAGGCCAAGCGGAGCCAAGCCCGCAACGCGCCATTCCGCCACCGGCGAAGAACTCGTAGAAACCCATGACTCCCCCGCTCTGCGCCTGCCTTAGGACCTAGCCAACCACCTGCCCGAGGGCCTGCTCGGAGGCTCCCGGAGGGGGGGGAACGCCCCCCCTCACCCCTCCCCCCCTAACACCGGGCCAAGGGAACATCAACACCCTGGGGCACCTCCTGGCCCACTCCCTGGTCCCCGCACGAGTCCACGTGCAGGTCCACGTACTGAGACAAAAGCTACCTACATCTCGTACCTGGGTTCGAATCCCAGTACGGAATTCACATTAAGGACCAAGGCGGGCCAGTATTGCCTGGGAGCGTTGACAGGGCAAAGGCTTTCCGGCAGAGGATTTGGGCAGGGTAGCCGCTGGGGCTGTCCGCAGAGCTGTCCCACACGGGATCAGGAGCGAAACAAAAAGCCGTTTGATTCAAGCATATTGAAAGTCAAATCCCGGAATCCCACCCTCTCCGCCATTTTTATCTAATAATTCAAGCTGTTAATGAACACGGGGAGACTGAAAAGCGTTTCCCGGATGTTTCCCACCACGCCCGGGGTGGCTGCTCTGCGGCCGTCCTCTTGCGCCTGCTGTAGCGCGACATTTACTTTTGCCCCAGGCGGCGCTTACTCTTGTACAGCCCCCCCTGGGGGGCATCCTTTTTTCGGCCCGTTCTTTGCTACGCGCGCGTGCGTGGGGGCCCTCCCCGCGCAGCGTCCCCGTCCCGGATCATCCTGAACCCCTCCGGCGCGGGGCCGATGGGTATCAAGTCCGGCCGGTAAACCGGGGGCCGCCCCACGGATGGCTCCCACGAGTAAACCGGCGCGCGATTTGGCACTGATCGGCGCGCAATTTGGCACTGAGCGTGGATGGAAAGTGCCGTTCCATTTTGCCCCAGGCGGAGTTAGGCATGATTATGCGCCGCCGGAGGGCTCTCATCTCAAGTAGATGGCCTATATTTCCAAAAAATGCGCGCCCGGCAGCCTTTGATAGACAAGGCTTTTCTGGCGCAACCATTGCTATACCTAGCTCGCTGGCGGCTTGGTAATTCTAGACTTATGTGAGAATTATGGTCCAGGCCTCCTAATCAAGGCTCACGCGCATGCGTTAGAAGGCTGGCCAGTGAGTGTTGTAATGAGCGGAGGCAGACAATGAGACAGTCGGTGAACCGACTTTCTTTCCCCATATAAATGGCGAAGGCCGCTGTCTCAATAGGGAGAGCAACGGCCCTTGGCACCTACCGAAGGTGCAGTGCGAATGTCTGGTAAACTTTTGTACGGCTCCTTCGGCGACTGTGTCAAGCTCGTATCCCGGTATTGTTAAAGGAGCAGATCATGAACCTTAATGGATTGTGGACCTTAATGGTCCACCAACGCCCACCGCTGGTGATTACCATCTACGATGGCGTGGTTACTGGCGGAAATGAAACGTACTTCTACACCGGCACGGTTGAGTGCGAGGGTGAAAAGATGACAGGCAACCTGGTCGGCCAGCACTATCATGGTGACAAGGACACCACGCTCGGCGGCTTGGGAACTATCCACCTTGAGGTCGAGGCCACGGTTGGTGAAGAGAGCATGCAGGGGCTTGCCAAAGTCAAGGGCCTTGCCCAGCAACGTAACTTCACTGGGCAAAAGCGGGCTTAGGTGGGCGCCATGACAAACTCAAAGAAAACCTCCGCTGCCGTTGCCTCGCTTGCTGGCAAGACCCTGGCTGATGAGAACTCCTCGGGCGTCAAGAAGACCTTGGCGGCGGCGGCGTTGGCCCAGGCTGGCCCGCGCAAACAGACCGGGGCCGAAACCGAGGACTTGGCCTCGCGCGTTCTGGCAAGCCCAAAGTACAGCGACGAGACTAAAACGCTTGCCGCTTCTGTGCTCGCCCAGGCCAACAAGGACCGCTAACTGATAGAGAGAAGGCCCCGACTTCGGTCGGGGCCTTCGTTTATCCCTCCGCCTCCTCCTGGCACCCGGCGCACCGGGTGCAGCCCGGCACGGCCTTGAGCCGCGCCGCGTGGATCGGCTCCTCGCAGTCCAGGCAGCACACCACGCCCTCGATAACGAGCTGCTCGCCGCGTCCACCGGACCGCGCCTGCTGGCCAGAGCCGAGGCCAGGAACGCAGCCTCATGTCGCTGGGCGTCGTCGATGATGTCCGGCATGGCCTACCCCACCGGGCTTGCGGCCGCGCGCGCCGTCACGAACGCCACGTACTCATCCACCGCCGCCCACGTCGCGGGCATGCGCAGGGCCTCCTGATGGCCGGACACGGTCTGGCGCGTCATGCCGATGAGCCCGCCGTCGGCGTCCAGCGCCTGCACGTCGGCCATGTAGGCGGGCACGTCCACAACAACAGAAGGGAAGGCAGACGGCTGCGGGCCGGTGCAGTTCGTCGGCTATCGCGGCGGGGGCACCGAAGACTGCGAACTTTCCGCAGTGCTGCTGCGAAACAATGGCCTGCATGTGGAAATCGCCATCGACCGCGCGCACCCCATCGGCAAGGCGAGCCCGGCCGGAGTCAAGGACGTGATCCATGAGGCGGCGGTGACGACCATTCAGGATTGCGAGGATTCCGTGGCCTGCGTGGATGCGCGGGACAAGGCGCTGGCCTACCGCGAATACACCGCGCTGGACGGCTCTAAACTGACCCTGCCGGGCCGCAGCCTGCTGTTCATCCGCACCGTGGGCCTGCTGATGACCACCGACGCCGTGCTGGACAAGAACGGCCGGGAAATTCCCGAAGGCATGCTGGACGCCCTGGCCACGGGCTTCATCGGCCTGCACGACCTGCGCGGACCGGGCAAGGGGAAGAACAGCCGCGCGGGCAGCGTCTACATCGTCAAGCCCAAGATGCACGGTCCGGAGGAAGTTGCCTTCAACTGTCGGCTCTTCGACCACGTGGAGGACGCCTTCGGCAGGGCGCTTTCAGACGCAGGGATTTCCGGTCCCGCTGCGCATTTGGCTGGGCGCCCCGCAGGAATGCGCAAGCGTCAGGATCTGGAGGCCCGGAAGCCGGAGACTCGGTTCGCCCTGTCGTCCCCGGCGCGGGGCAACGTCACGCCCGCGCGGTCGCCCCTAGCCCAGCCCACGGCGGAAAAGCCAGCTCGCAAGAACCAGCGTCACCACGGCGATGATCGCCAGCGGCCAGATGATGTCCAGCACGGTGAGAAAGGGCATGCCCTTGAGCATGATGCCGCGCACCGCCACCAGGAAGTGCCGCAGGGGGTTGGCGTAAGAGACGATTTGCAGGAAACGCGGCATGGATTCGATGGGCGTGGCGAAGCCGGAGAGCAGCGTGGCGGGCATCATGAAGGTGAAGGCCCCCAGAATGGCCTGCTGCTGGGTGTTGCACAGTGACGAGATGAACAGGCCGAAGCCCACCACCGAAAAGAGAAAGAGCACCAAACTCACCACCAGCGAGCCGAACGAGCCGACGCACGGAATGTGGAAGAACAGCATGGCCGCGCCGGTTATGAGCAGGCTTTCCACAAAGCCGAGGATCATGGCCGGAATGGTCTTGCCCGCCAGAATCTCGCGCTGCGAAAGGGGCGAGACGAGCAGCTGGTCGAAGGTGCCCATTTCCCGCTCGCGCGCAACCGAGAGCGCCGTCACGATGAGCCCCACCACCATGCTCAGCATGCCGATGAGGTTGGGCACCGTGAACCAAAGGTAGTCCAGGTTGGGATTGAACCAGTTGCGCGCCACCAGCGTGGCCGGGGGGCCGGTTTGCTGCGCCCGCTCGGCCAGATCGGCGTTGTACTGCTGCACGATGCTCTGGGCGTAGCCCTGCACGATCTGCGCGGCGTTGCTGCGCCGGCCGTCCAGCAGAAGGTTCGCCGTGGCGGGCCGCCCGGCGGCCACATCGCGCGAGAAGTCCTGGTCGATGACGAGCACGGCCATGGCCTTTTCCCCCTCGATGGTGGGCGCGACCTCGGCCTGGCCGGGAAGCCGGAACACCCGCCGGAA
>Ga0183100_1000443_pt1 | contig 34390 bp, 43 predicted proteins | sample Biomet2_FD_127789 | JGI IMG/M metagenome (GOLD analysis project Ga0183100, IMG submission 127789) | Microbial communities from bioreactor (seeded with anoxic lake sediment) at LBNL, California, USA - Biofuel metagenome 2 | ecosystem: Engineered > Bioreactor > Anaerobic > Unclassified ... | reverse complement strand
AAAAAGGCTCATCGGCTAAGCCGATGAGCCTTTTCTTTATTCTCGAATATATATGTTTATCTAAATAGTATGCTTTTTCGGTTTATTTGCAATTCATTTGTTGTTAGATGAATGAGTAGTTCCTCAATCGTAGCCAGACTTGCCACCGCACAAATGATGTATTGTAGCACGTCTGATTTTACAAAAAGAAGCATGAGCGGCAAAAATACAAACAGCGCAAGCCCTGTGATTTTATTCCCATATGTATGGAGCATCGCTAACGTCTGATACTTTACAAACCCTATCACGATGGACACTACTCTAACGATCGCGATGATACCTATCCAAACAAGGATGGGAACGGTCGGGCTCATAACCGGATACAACGCTATCATGAGTACGACTATCAAGGTAAAATCTGCAATAGAGTCAAGTTTCTCACCTAATTTGCTTGTCGTGCCTGTTTTTCTGGCGATATATCCATCGAGTACATCACTAAGTCCGCAAACGAGGTAAACTGCAAAAAACGCCATATGGAGAGGCTTTGTCAAAAGCAGTAGCAGGGCAAGGCACATTCTCGCAATCGAAATAGAATTAGCTACCCATTTCACAAAAGGCTCCCCCCTTTCAACAAAAGCTCATCGGCTAAGCCGATGAGCTTTTTACTTGCATTCTATAATTAGTCAGTTATGCAAACGGTAATCTTTTTGCCAGCAACGATCTCTTCGTCAGAAATCCAAAGAACTTCTGTTTTCAAATTATCATCAAACTTAGTAGTGCGTGCTTCACCATTAACGGTGAATGTACGAGTTCCCTTGTTTTCGTTTTTGTAACAGATGTTCATCTCTGAGCCACGCGGATATACGGTGAAATCATAAGATTCCATCGGCATCTGAGCACTCGGGTGAATGGAGATACCACCAAAAGCTGGGTCAAATCCGACAACGAATTTCACCATCATCTTTAAGAGAACAGCGGCACTTCCTGTATGCCAATCATTCATGGACTGACCATCAATGTTCTTTTCTGGGTTATAGCAGTATGAATTAGCCATGATGAACGGTGTTGCACTGATGATATCATGTGTCATAGGCAATGCCTTTTCAAGTTGTTCTAACGCTTCCTTCGAGCAGCCCATTCTGAATAAAGATGCGATACCGAACATAGTAGCATGGATATAAGAAGCAGCATTTTCTGCGGTACCTGCAGGCAACGTAACGATACGACCGACGCCCTTTGCATCTGGATCAAAACATTGATCGAATGTTCTTAAACCATATTTAGCATCCAAACGGCTATACGCATGTAAAATGGTATCTTTCATAGATTGGTCTAAATCGTACATGCCGGATAATACCCAGAATGCATAAGAAGTTAAACCCACACGATCTTTGCCGTCAACATCGTTAAATCCGCCGACAACATACGAACGTTTGTCTCCCCAACCATGTAAAATCTTCTTGTCACCCTTGTCATTAGCCACAACAGCATATTTCACAAGACCATCGTGGATTTCTTCATTCGCTTTTTTATATTCCGCAATCTTGGTAGCATATTTGTTTTTATCCAAAATGGTCAAAAGCTCAATCATTTCTGCTGTATTCTGGAACACTTGAAGTGTTACCATAACGGATACACCGGTACCAAACTCAACATTTGGATCTTTCGATACACCAAGACCATCTAATGCATCGTTCCAGTCGCCGAACATAGCGCGTACACATTTTGTATTTTCCATATCGCGTGTTTCGATAAGGAAGTCTAACACTTTAATAACGTGCTGGAGCACGGTATCTTCGTAATCTGCCTTTTTAACGATGCGGTTTTTTGCATCAACGATTTCGTAATATCCACACTTGCGGTCTAATAAAGCGAAATCCTTGGTATAACGCAAATAGGTGATAACGGTTGACAGCATCCAGCAACCCTGATCGATGTAAAGGTTCAAATCCATCTTAGGCATAGCGCCCTTAGCCGGATAGGAGAACATACGTGGGCAACGACCACTTGGATCAATGAAGGACAATGCGTCCACAATCTTATCCGCACATTTTTCTGTTTGCCATAAAAGCGCGCCCTCGATTTGTTGAGATACATCCCTAAAGCCCAAATATGGACCTGCATAGCTCTTGCCGAGTGCACAATACTCAACCTGTCTTTGCACGAATCCGAAGAAGTGATTGAACGCTTCTTTGTGGATTTTTTCGCTCTTAAACTCACCCATCGTGAGATTGAAACGATTATGGACTTCTTTTTCCTGTGCCATCAGCTCGTCAACCTTTGCGTCGATTTCAGAGGACACGATTTTGCGAGCTAAGAGGGCTTTTACTTCGTCATCTTCATGTGCAGAAGCGAAGCTAATTTCAAAACGAATCTCGCTGTTTGCATTAAATGTCAAGAAGTTAAGGTCACCAAATGCAGCCATATCAATAAATGTGCAATAGTGCATCGCCTCGCCGAATGTACCGGTCTTTAAAGGTGTAGATGAGGACAAACTATTATTCTTGCCACCCATATATTGACGTCTAGAAGCAGTGATTTCGGTTTTTTCTAAAGCGATATCCGTTGTACGATTCACCACACCGAAGTTCATGACTTTGGTGGTACGACTTGTATCTTGTGTCATTTTAGCAACGAAACTTGGAAGTGAATTCACGGAATCATTAATAACGCTTCCCTCACGCCACCAACGAACATTCGGGTCCCAGTTGGAACCGTATAGCAAAGTAGGTTCCATGTAAGATGATAAGTACATTTTAACCGGCTTGCTAGTCGTGTTTTGACCAGAGATGGAGAAATAAGTAACCTTGTCTTCATCTACGAACACGCGTACGCAAAATTCCAATCCTTTATAAAACGTGAAATAATACGCAGCCTTCGGTGTATGAATAACATAACGTTTCGCGTCAATATCAATATTAACAGGAACACCTAAAAGAGACAAAGTCTCATAGGAACCATCTTCTTTTAACAGCCCAGCGAAGAACGCGATATTCGGCTCAACGCCTTCCTGAACAACTTCAAAAGCATCATAGGTGCTTTCATTGGCATATAAATAGCCGGATGAACAAGCCCAGAAATTGAACCCATCGGTTCCATATGGATAGCGGCTTTCACCATCAAAACGTGGAAAAGTCAAAACATGATCATCGTCCAAGAAAAATGTCTTGTCCTGTAATTTGTTGTTATCATCAATCTGTGCAGCCATTCCTTTTAGCTGCTGAATCTTTTGCTCAAAGCTCATGTGTGTTCCTCCTATTTGATTTTAATCAAATCTATTATAACATTTTTACCTTATAAAGCAAGAGATTTCCATGGATTTTATGTTTTTGCGTAAAAAATCACAACTTTAGAGTAAAAAAAGCAAAAAGGCCACCCCAATCGGGGCGGCATGCTTGTAAATTGAAAGGAACTACTCAGTAATACGAACCATAAATTTATCATGTTGCGTCTGACAATTGTAATAGACGCTTTTATTGTTTATATCGCTAATGTTACTATACACATCGGCCATAGCTTGATAATTCGCATCAGTATTATCATTCATATAAATTTTTGTTTTTGTTGCCAGATTGCTAAACATATCAAGTGCCTTATTGAAATTCGAGATAATACCAGTTGATTCTACAAAAGATGTGGTATAAAACGAATTCTTTGCTTCATATTTTGCTATTCTAGCTTCCTGCTTTTCAACGTCCTCTTTTAATGTGATAGCATATTCTGCCAACGAGTCTATTTTGGACTCTCTCTCGGTCTTTGTCAAATTATTGCTGAAGTATACAACATAGTTAAAATTATCTAACAAATCAAAGAGCTTTTGCGATGTGTAAAATAGCTCATCATATACATCAGCTGTTGTTGCATTCATCGTAGCCTCTCGGCTTGTACCGCTTGACGTAATGGTTGCTGTTTGTGTTTTGTCATCATAGGCGACGGTGGCTCCGACAGCCTCGGATATAGCACGAAGCGGCAAATAAGTTGTTCCATTATATAAAAAGTTGTCCGCAGTCATGTTTTTTCCATCGACCACCACTTTCATCTGGTTAGCATCTACAGTGATTTGCTTTTGTGTTGATGCTGCCAATACTGTTGTGGATAACGCAAGCATCACAGCCAACGCGCCTGCTATAATATTTCTTTTCATGTTACTCCTCCTAAACTACTTTTGTCTTTTTATACTATGAAAGCACGATGTAAATGTGATTCCACAAAAATCCATAAAGCATCTACAACGACGATAAGTCGACAAAATGGGCAAAAAAAAGTCGCCCCAAACGGGGCGGCATGCTTGTAAATTGAAAGGAACTACTCAGTGATACGAACCATGAATTTATCATGTTGCGTACTACAAGTCGTATAAATTTGATCGTTTAAATTATCAATTTGATCTGCGGTATCTATCATAGATTTTTCATTTGCATCTGTTTTGTTACTAACATAAGTTTTCATCTTTTCTGCTGCAGTATCAAATAAATCAAGTGCCTTATCAAAATTCGTGATAACAGTGGTAGCTTCTACAAAAGAAGTCGTGTAAAAAGCATTCTTTGTTTGATATTTCTTGATGCGTTCCTCTTGTTTCTTAACGTCAGCTCTGATTTCTTCGGCTTCATCCGCCCAATCATCTATTGCGCTTTCGCGCGCGGCCGTTGTCGAATTTGCAGGATATTTTACACTACTATATGACAAAGAACGCACCCAATTTGAATCACCCATTAATTCATAATATACATCGGCCGTCGTCGCATCCATGGTAAGCTCACTGGCGCTCGTGCCTGTTGATGTAATGGTTGCTGTTTGCGTGGCACTGTCGTAGGCAACTTCCTTACCTAATGCTTCGGAAACTGCACGAAGTGGTAAATAAGTTGTCCCATTATAGAGGAAATTGTCCGCTGTAATGTTCTTTCCGTCGACTACCACTTTTATTTGGTTAGCATTTACCGTGATTTGCTGTGAAGTCGATGCTGCTAAAACTGTTGTTGATAGCGTCAGCATGACTGCTAGCGCACCTGCCATAATTTTCTTTTTCATTTGCTACCTCCCTAACTATTTTTGTCTATTTTAACACAAAATGCTAAGATTGTCAAAGAAGATTTAGGAATTAGCAACAAAAAAAGCCTAGCCAATAAAAAAGGGCAAAAAAAAACGAGGTATCGATAAACGATACCTCGTTTTTTAAAAGGACTCTATAAACAGCGACCTACATTATTAATGCGGCGATTCTCGTCGGTTACAGCTTTGTTTGTGCCGTCCAAATCGAAGATGAAGCTACCGCCGCCGTCCACTTTGATGACATCGCGGAAGCCTAATGGCTCTAGCTTGTTAAACGCCTCACACGATATGAAAAGGTTGTCGGTTGTTGTTTTCATTCCAATGTAGTAGATGTAGCCGTCGCCTTTTAGTCCTAAGAAACTGTGCCATGTCGCATGAGCGATGGACGAATCCCAACCCTCGGTAACCACGTCTTTTGACCACGATACGTCCTCCCCTCCCCGCATAACAGGTGCGCCGGATACAGCGAAGTTTGCGTCAAATGGAACAAAATCCGTCGGCTCAATTTGTGCCATGCCATTTTGATACACAAAAAGCGTCGACACTTTCTTTCCAGCAAATTGGGCGCCGTTATCTTTCGAGTGAATTTTAAGCTTATTATCTACGATTTCGCCACGCTCTTGTAGATAATTTAGCGCTATTTCCAGTACGTTTTCGGGATAAATCTCGCACATGATGTTAGCGACAGGCAATGTGAAAACGCTTCCATTTTCACTATAATTAGCAAAATAGCCGCAGTTATAGTAATTTTGAATAGCGGTCGTTTTTTTAGGTTTATCCCAATATTGAACACGGAAATCCGAAACTGGAATTTTCATGATGTGCATACCATTCACATAGCAGTAGGCACTGTTTCTGCCCGCACTTGTTTTCTGCACGCTATTCTCACTAGAATTGGTATTAGAATCCGAATCCATGCTATCGCTCTCCTCTTTCCATGTTATCCCTAGATAATTCAAAATTCCTTTTGTGTCGGCTATTGCTATTTTGTCGCGGAACGCTGTCCCCTTTAAAAGCAGTACCTCGTCCTGGTTGGTGTAGAACCCATGTTCGATTAAAACCGCTGGCATTGGCGTTTTGCGAATGACATAGAAGTTAGCAGTTTTAATGCCACGATCTTTTAGACCCAAGTAAGGAATTGAGGTATCACGTATTGATTGGGCTAATTTCTCGGCCTCGCCACCATATTTATAAGCATAAATCTCCCAGCCACGCGCAGATGACCACGTATCACCCGATGCATTCGCATGGATAGATACGAAAATATCCGCCTTGGCGTTTTTGGCGGCTCGACAACGTGCGGAAAGTGATACATCAGTATCATCAGGCGCAGATAAAAGGACGCTCACACCACATCTCTCCAAGTGTTTTTTAATGCGGGTGGCAATCGCGCGATTAAATTCATATTCATAAAACGTTTCATCGGGTGAACGTTTCCCTGCGGTATTTTTACCGTGCCCCGCATCTAATGCAACTAACATGATGTACTGCTTCCTATATCAGCGCCATCTTGTTCCGTTTTTAGCTTGTTTTTATAAGTATCCGCCGTGATAGCAACTTTGGTGAAACTGTTATTTTTCCACCATGCGCGAATAGCAGCAGCCACGGTAATAACCGCTGTAATCCCCTGATAAACCTGATCGTCGGTCCATGGAAACGCGTGTTTTCCGAACATCGCCAATATTTGGTTAGCTAATGCAAAAATAAGTACGACCGTTCTAGCAATGGTACCTGTGCTAATTTTTTCAGTCATAATGATCCCTCCTAAAATAGTAATGATAACAAAAATCCCAATACACCGCTTACCATAGCGGACATAGCGGCTGTAGTAATGAGGTCCCACCTCTTGCCTGGCTTTTTTTCAATGACATCGACGCGGTCTTTCACTTCACTCAAATCCTCGCGCATCATTTTAGTTTCTGTAGCTAATATATGCACGCTTTCTGTCAATTTTGCTATGTCATCCAATCTTTTGTGTGCGGATTTTGCAGACTGCTCTACCGTGGTGATTCTGCCCTCGAATTCTTTTATGACATTTTCATTCATTCCGTTCTATCTCCCCATCTTCCAAAAAGCGCATTTCTTTAACTAATTTTGTTATTGACTAATGTGTTGCCTGTGCCACCACCAGATGTGACATCCTTTCCAAAAAGCATATTCGATGAAATGAGATTGTAATTGTTCGCTGTACTATACAAGAAAATCGTATACATAGACGCTGTGTACGTTCCGCCATATGAGCAAGAATTGTTAGAAATGTTGTTGTACGTAGAAGATGAAAGCATAATTCCTATCTTACAACCGTTGCATGTATTCCCTGTTATCGTTGAATAACTAGCACCTTGTAAATTGATTCCACCAGTAGATGTACTGGTACTAGTAATGACATTATTTGAAATTGTATTACTTGTTCCTGTACACCACAAGGTTCCAGCTATACAAATGCAATTTGTAATGATATTTTTTGAGCCGCCACATATAACGCCACGATTGTCACTAGCAAAAGTATAATCAGAAATTCGATTGTAATTGCCTGCCAAAACTATTCCATCTGTAGCACTTGTCATGTAAATCTTCGTAATTGCACAGTGGTCAGCCGTGACAGTTATAACTTGAGTAGTAGCGGACATACCTGACCCTACGAGTCGAGTAGAATTTCCCATGCCAGAAATCGTGACATTCGCCTTATTTAGTGTAATGCATCCAATATTATTGTTGATAGTATACGTCCCCTCAAGCAGTACAATCTTGCCGCCAGTACTCGGCAAGGCAGCGATTGCCGCGTTTATTTCTACTTGGTCGTCCACGCCATCACAAAGGTAGTCGCAATTTTTATGAACACCTGCTTTACCAACCACAAGCGTCTGCGATGACCGCATATCCGAAAGAGCCCCATCGATGATGTCGGCATTTGCATTAAACACACCGATGTCGTAAAATTCTTCCGCGAGAGGTTTGGTTAATTTATAATTGGTTGTCAAATTTGCCATTAAAGCACCTCATTTCTTAAATTATCATACGTGTATTTATTCAAATTAACATGCGTCAATTTTGCGAGTGTCGCATGTTGGTTATAGATAAGCGTAAGGTTCCAAATCATGTTGGCAGGTATCACTTGGCTCAAAATATGATTGACTTCCTCGAGCTGATTTTTCGCCGTCAGGGCGACCTTAATGTTTAGTGTGTAGGTTGCCCCCAAAAGCTCCAAAGAGACTCCGTTTTTGCCGCATAGTGCTTCTAAGCGGTTTTGAAGCGACAAAAACGTGTACGGCAAATCGCCAATGAATCGGTTTAGAATCCGAAACTTGCGGTCAGAAATAGTATCGGTACCACGTGGCATAATAGCGGCTATTGCCTCTAAGCGATGAACACCGTCCGCATTGGCAGTTTCGATAAATCCATTATTTAAGATAGTCACAGCCGCCTCATTTAAGGTTAAAAGCTCGGTGTCCTCACTGACCGCGATAAGGTTCATCTCGGCCACATTTTGCAAAACGGGCGGTAAATGAAGCATGAATCCAATCTCTCTATCCACTCACTACACCTCTTTTGACAACCGCGTTACTGCTAGCGGTGTAGTTTGCTGCCACGCCGCCCATCGTAGTCGCGGAGACGTCCAATACGCCCTCAACGTTCAAAATACGGCTTTCGAGTTGCGATATGCGGACGATAATGTTACCCACATCTTCCCACTTTTGATTTAGTTCGTCGAAATAGGTGTCAATTGCGTTTTCCACGTTACCCTTCACATCTGCCCATGTGAAATTTGTCTGAAACGTGTAGGTTGATGCAATAGGGATTGTTTCGCACGTGGCAGGGGCAATAGTCACCACATGCCCAATGGGGGCGATTCCAACACCTTGCCCACTATTTTGGATGGGGTCAATGGCGTTTTGAACATTTGTCACAATGCTGGCGGTTGGCACGTCAAAGCTTGAATTGGTCAGCACGATTTTGACGGTACCGCCCCCATTCCACGCGGGGTAAACCTTGACGCCGCCAACGCCTGTTAAGGTTTTGACCTTCTTTTTGTAGTCAGCAAGGTTACCGCCGAACGCCTGAGATATAAAACTATCGAAATAGCGCGCGCGAAACACTTCGGTGTCCTCCTCATCCTGCCCCAAAACCAAAACCTCAGAAAGTTTGGCGGTCGTAAGCCCGTCGATGTAATCGATGGGAATAAGGGTGCCGAGGTTTGTGTTAGCCGCGCTGCCGGCAGTTTCGCACGTCAGTTTAAAAATGCCGTCCGAAATTTTTTCGGTAACGGCGTAATTTAAAGTATCGAGCGAAAACCGTGACCCGATAGGTACGTCAATGTTAAATGTACCTTTCAAGACGGCAAAGGAGGTGCTTTCGGGGATAAGTCCTCTCTCGGCGGCGCGTTTTATTAGGTACTCCCTAGATGCCGTGTCAGCGAACGTCTCGGCTAATACAACGTCTAGTTGAATATACATTTCCTGCATCTCTATCGCGGCAGGTGCGAGCGCATCGTAAATGATAGAACCTTCCCGCTTGTCAAACGAATCGGACACACGGCTAAGCATTCTATCTAAAATATCTTCATAGGTAATATCTTCGTACATTAAATCTCCACCACACTTTCTGCTGATATATCTCCAAAACTCGAATGTACCGTAAATGATACATGAACGCTTCTTTTCTCTTTTTCGAAGCTAAAATCGTCCACACTCAAGATGCGGTCGTCTTGCATGAGCGCGTCTGTGATACGCCGTTTAATCTCGCTAAGCGCATAATAGATCGGCTTTCCCACGAGATTTTTAAGCTCGACGCCGTAATTCCATGAATAGATTGGATATGCATATCGTTCGGTGCTTAAAATGAGATACACCGCTTGTGTTACCGCATCAAGCCCATCGGTTGTACTAATCAAACGATTTTGGTCAATTCGAAAGGCAAACGTTTTGGAAGGTTGGCTTACCGTTTTAAAAGAAACAATGTCACTGCTACCATTCGGAATCATGTCATCACCGCCTTATCTAAAATCAAAAATTTCTGTCCGCCCTGCATCCGCATAAGGATAACACCATCGCCCACCGATAGAGCGTTGTGGACGGTTACTGTCGTGTCACCGCTAACCGCATGGCTGTGGATGGGGTCGCCTCCCTCCTGGGATGTCATGCTGACGGTCACTTTGGTTTGGTAGTCGCACACAGTGTGTGTCAAAATTAAGAAAGACTCGTCCAAAACGAGTCTCTGGTCGATCGTCACAATAAGCGGCGCAACGCTTGTCACTTTCCCGAATAGAAAAGCGGTCGGTTTCTGCGCATCAACCGCATCAACCGCCGCTTTCTTGATAATGTCAATTAAATTGGAACCTGTCATGAACCAAACTCACCTCCCGTCAGCGTCAAATCCATGGTATAGTCGTCGTTTGAATACTTGTGCTTCGCGCTACCCACCATCATGTATTCACTCAAAATAATGTCGCCCAAATTAAGCTGTACCCAAATAGACGACCCAGCTCGAACACGCACGTCGCCAAACACTCCCTTTGCGGTTAACCGACGTGTTTTGGCGTTATAGAGTTTTAGGAGCGTGTCAGCCTTGACCTTGCCATTTTCGTTTTCTTGTAAATTGTCGCAGTTTTGCAAAACGCCCCAACGACCAATGTTATCACTGTCTTGGGCGATATACACCTCACGCTCACCTGTCTTATCGTTGTCGTAAACGAGCTTGATTTTGTCATATGTGCAATCATCGATGGACGATGTGTAATCAAAATTTTGCGCATTTTGATTATTAAGGAGAAAATCTAGTTTCATGTCAGGCGCACTCTTTAGTGACAGAGTGCCGTAATCGTCATAAAGGATATACAGGATGCCCTTGTTTGTGAGCGTGTCATCCAGCGCATTTTGCACCGTATCAAACAGCGTAGAATTATCTTCTACCCTCTGGGGAATGACGTAGCCCGTGTCCGCGAGAGAGCCTGCTTTCAAGTTGAAATCGCCCGCAATCATTGCAATTAACTCGGATGCTTTTTTATTTTTGTAAATATAGGCGTCCTTATTTTTAAAATACCGCAGCTGATCGTATGCCACCACTTCGATGTGATGGTCTCTGTCGCGCGTTTTTTCAAACACGAATCCATAAAAGATGTTCTCGCCGGCAATTTTCAGCATAACAGTGTCGCCCTCTAAGAAAGATATTTCGTCATCTTTCACGACGGTGAAGGTAAGTTTCCCCGGCGCGCCGCGCCGTTCGGTTTCCCACACGACGTCGTCTAACACGAGCGGCGAGTAGATTTTGTGGTCGCTCACGATAAAAACTTCTACCGAGCGAGAACTGTTCGTCGCGGCATTGTAGGTGACGCGGCTGCTACCACCGGAACCGGTGATGCTTTTTACCACTACGTCGGTAATTGGTTTGGATTTTTCGGTTGCTTCGCTAACCGTAGTGGTTTGCCCCGCTCCATTGTAGCGGATAACGGCGCAAATCTCGTCACTGTGCAGCGTAATTCTAGATTGGCAAACGCCGGACGACGGGTTTAGCGCATGAATGAGTTTGCCCGTGTTATTCACGATAGAAACGTGCGTAATTTTATTGGCGCGGTCGGTCGCTGTCGTGTTATAGAAAACGAGGTCACCTGCTTGCGCGCCGATTGTGGTGAGTGTATCAGTTGGGCTAGGCAAATTCTTTCCAATTTTCGTGTAGGACGTGGGATAAAGGAGCGTAAAATTCTTAGCATACACCTCTTCGCTCGAAACGTTCACAACAGCGCCAGTATCCATGTGTGTGAGCGTAATGCCGGCACTTTCGAATGCTCGATACACGAAACTTGAGCAATCGAATGTATTAGCGCCGAACCTGTTTGCCTGGCTATATTTGTCGCCAATATGTGAATTGGCGAACGAGAGAACGCTATCGATGACACTACTCAAAGTAAATCACCTGCCCGGGAATGATAAGTCCTGGATTTGCGAGGTTGTTAAGCTTGGCGATTTTGGGGTAAAGTGCACCATCCCCTAAAAACTTTTTGCAAATAGACCATAAGGAGTCGCCTTTTTTCACGGTGTAGAATTTAGGAGTCATCACGGTAGATATGCGCGTCATTGTCCCAATAACGGTGGCTGAACTTTTCGTAGCATTATTTGTCACCACTTTGAGGCTCTGGGTATTATATTGCTTGTACTGTTTTAGCTTCACGGAAACGAGCAGATCAAAGCCCTCATTAGCGTCCTCAACGATAGAGTATTCCTCTAACGATACGAGCATATCGAGTGCGTCTTTTGCCCGAAAGAGGCGCAAATCATTTTGAGGGTTTGTTCGAATGACTTTAAACGAGAAGGGTTTTATAGACATTTTTAAAGTCTCGAACACATCCAAATAGAAGGCTGCTGCTTCAGGCACAAATGCACCCGTATCGTAGGAATTTGGTGAAAGTGTCGAAGGCAAATTCGCAAATGGATGTTTCATCTGTGGAATCATAGCCTCAAATTCAATTTCGGTAAGCCCTGGAGCTTTTAAAATGTTGACCTCATCGTAATTAATGAGGGATATGGTCTGATTCTGGTTGTTAATCTTGGTAGTTAATTTCGATGGCGTAACAGGAAGTTCGACATCGTCCACATAGAATAGATAAGCCATTATATGTGAACCCCCTCTCCTACGGCATTCATAGATTTATAGAGGGCGTTTTCTAAGTAGCCAACGACCCCATCTAAATCCATGCTAGAGTTAACTTTCATGTCATTATTCATGCTAACGTTAATGTTCGTGGTAGCCGAACGGCTCCCCGCATTCGCCACAGATGCGCGCAAATCGCTAATCCCTAGCTCACTCAAATTCATGCTGTTGTTTTCTTTTGCCATATTTCTGATGTAAGAGGCTTTCACCCCTAACGTGTCAGCATTTGCAATGGATGCACTTCGTTTTTGTCCACCCAGACTTGGCCCGCCAAGCATTGATGATCTGATAGTAGGTATGTTAAGAGTTAGTCCGGCAAGTGTTGGTGTAGCCGTGGTGTTACGGTAGATATACGATACATTAGGCGGAGCATAGGCATTGCTTTTTTTAGACATGATGCTGTTTTTGGCGGAATCGGTCAGCGTGTCCGCGCTTGACAGTGTGATTGACGGATGAACAGTGTAGCTTGTCCCCACGGTATTTTTGGTGCTGGAGGGTCCCTTCGTCGTCGTGCTAGACTTTGACACAGTCACCTTAGGCACGGTGCCGACCGTAACCCCGGGGATGCGACTGACCGTGTTAATGAAATCGTTCACGCTGGTGATGGCGCCATCAACCATGGATTGGAGTGATTTCAAAACGTTTGTTTTCATGTCTGCCACATAGTTTTGGATAGAGTTAGCAATCGTTTGGGTCTTGCCGCCCAACGTGTCCCACGCGTTTTCGATACTGCCCGTGGAGCTTGCGCAGGATGCGCTAAGCGTCGACCAAACGGTAATCAGGGTCAATTTCGCGGTATTCCATGCATTTTGGATACTATCAACGGCGGTGACCCACGTAAAAATTGCCCCAACTTGAGAGACAATAGCAGATAGCCCCAAGGCAGACGGAAAGGCGCACATGGTGCTATTTAGCAGGCTTTGAGCGTTGCTTTGGGAAACGGTAGCCAATGAAAGGGCGCTGAGATCGCCAGCAAGCGTGAGAACGAAACCGGACACAGCAGAAATGGGCTTTATCGCGCCGGAAAAGGCACTAATGAGGTTCGGCATATTCCAAGAAGTTTGGCAAATGTTCTGAAGTCCTTGAAACTTTGAAACGGTGTTAGAAACTTCCCTCGAAATATTTTGTAGCACGGGGGACATATTGTCAACAAGTGCGAGGGATGTTTGAATAGTAGCCATTTGTTCACCTTCTCTTTTTAAAAAATAGAATAAAAAAGCACCCCTCGCGCGAAAAATGCGCTAACAGGGTGCTTTAAGGATATTAAGTTTAATAATGGTAAGTCTTACCATCGATTTCAATTGTATTGATTTTAGATTTATCGGATTCGCACGTAATTTTAAAATTCTTGTGAACTGTCTGCCCAGCGAGGCCTTGATATTCGACATATGATTTTAGATAGATGCCACTATCATCCTGCGTAATTTTCCACTCAGAAACATCAGGATATTTCGGGGATTTATCGGTAATGTCCAGACATTCATTAACGGCACTCACAGCGCCCTTTTTAAAATCCTTTAAATCGGATTGCATAATAACGTAGTCACGTTCTAGACCGAGAAGTTTGCCGCGATGATAGAGATAATGCTTATAGCAAGTCACACTGGCCACTGAACCGTCCTTGTTAAGATACATAACGATTTGATTGGTATCAGGAGTAATAATTTGGTACGCTTTTTCATTGCTACCTTTAGGGTCAAGTTTTTTGTTGCGCTTTACATCATTAATAGAATTTATAGCGCACTCTTGCAGTACACTGGCAACATTTTTGACTTTATCGTTGGCAAGCTGAGTTTCTTGCCGAATCTGATACTCAGAATTAACCCTTAACATCGAGTTGTTTCCAATGACGATAACAATAATAAGTACAATAACAATTGCAAAAACAGTTCCAGAACAACCGAAACCAAGTTTTCTATTCTCGCTCAATTTAAGTGCAAGGAGGCGACTTTTTGCGGCGCCAACGGTACCCCAACTCTCCTGACCGGTATCTAAATCAAAATTAGCTTTATTCCATCTATCAAAAGGCGCACCACATTTGTCGCAAAAATCCCCTTTAGGATTTTGCTGTTCTGCTCCACAGTTACCGCAAAATTTACGCACTACTTCATCTCCCCCAAAATGATCTCTTTCGTTTCATTATAACATAGAGAAACTCCAATTGTCTATCATTTTTCCTATCATTTTTTGGAGGATTGTTAGCTTTTTTCATAGTTTTGACAAGCTTTTATAAATAAAAGTAGTAAAAAAGCTACAAAAGGCTACTATAAACCGAGCTTCTCATAGAGCACTTGCCCCTTGTAAGTCAAGCTACTAACAGTACCATCACTATTTAAGCAAAGCACGATTTTGTCACTTCGAGGTGATATAATGCGGTAGGTTTTCACGCCCTTTTTGTTAAAATTATCAAACTTAATAGAATCGATGGGAGAAATACCATACCCATCCAACATATGTTTGATATCTTTGGCCTGACTTTCGGACAGATTTGTCACTCGTGCAATTTGGCGTTCAACATTCGCATTGGCGATGCAGTCATTCCCTACTAAAACGAGCAAAATGAGTAAAACGGCAGCCACCAAAGCGCTGATGATAATTTTCGACTTTCGGCTCATCGAAGATGAATTTTCTGTACGAGCAGCATTCGGTCTATCATGTAAAAGGGCAATAGCTGAAAAAACATGCATTGAGTTAGCCTTGCCAACATCACCGGTTACCGAGTACACATTGTTTTTGCCATCGAAATTGATGTCATCGTCCTCGTCATTGACGATGCTGTCAGAGCTGATGTTGCTATTTAAACTGCCTAAATTGGATTTGTTTTTGGATTTATCGTTTTCCTTGTATTTCTGCAAAATAACCCCTCCCACTATTCTTAGAATTATATCACAAAAAATGGAATTGTCGATATCTTTTAAGAATTTTTCTCTTTTCTACAAAAAGCACCCGAATTATCACGAAAACGACGCAATATGGGTGCTCCTGTATTAATTTTTTATGTCAGCTCTCAAATTCGCAAAGCAAAAACGAGTCCAGCTGCGATCAAGACAAAAACTAAACAAGCGATACTAAGAATAGCTTTGTTTTTGGAGACCTGATTTCTACCCATTACTTTGGTATGGGAATGGGAGTTTGCCTCGCAAAAATTGCGTGCAGAAGGATTTTCAGGCATGAATGAAATGGAGTTATTATCCAAAATCGAGCCGCAATTTTCGCATATCTTCTGATGTTGGCGCTTAATAACCGCACCGCATTTCCCACAAAATCGATACATAGCCATCCCTCCCAAAAACATCTTGTCTAATTATACCATGAATGTTTGTCGAATTATACTGTATTTAGTCAAAAAAATTAGGATTTCCCATTTTTATTTAGCAGAAAGCACATTTATTTTACCATTTTAGCATCTTCTGCTAATTTAAGCTCGATAGCGGCGACCAAAAACGCTTTTTCGGGAACAGAAAGTGCCAAAAATGCAGATGGAAGCATTGAAAATTTGTGAAGGCAATAATAAGCGATATTTGCCTCAAAATCGCCTTCACAAATTAGTTTTTTGCTTCATCGATGACCTCTTCAAAATTGGTATCAAACCCGTTAATCTGTTGGATTTCGATTAAGTAGTCAGCATATTCGCCGGGGGTGAGCATGGTTTTTAGAAGCACATCGTCCCCCATAACGCCGTAGCTATTTTGCAAATCCGAATCGTCCAGATTCGGAAAAATGGTGCATTTAGCGGCGAGACGCCCTAGATAGAGGTTAAAGTCGGTTTCTTCCGAAAATTGCCCCCGTTTACCAGGAATGGGTATGCGCTTTGTAGCGGTGCGGCGGATTGCCTCATCCTCTGTGGAAGAAACACAGCCTATTTCCCAGGAAATAGGCTTCCCGTCCTTATCCAAAAATCGTTTTGATGCAACATAATGAATTTTTTCAACTTTGAGGGCATTTTGTGCCATAAAGCTCGATAAGCTGCTCATGTGAACCATCCTTTCCTAATTAATATGATAAATCAGCGGTGAATATTACATTCCAGAGAGGCTAGCGAACTTTGTAGGAATTTCAAAATCCTCGAAAGTGAAATCCATATCCTCGTCCAAATATTCGGCGTCAGCGTCGAACTTCGTCAAAATGCCACCACCTAAGTTGCAGTCTTTCAAAATAACGGTTTGCTTGCCGACATCGGAGGACGGATCCTCGTTTGTGACTTGGATGTCAAAATACACATCTTCGCCGCTTTCCTTGTACTTGTACATGAGTTCGCGGAAAATGGAAGTGTTGTAGTGAAATGTAGCTTTGCCGGTGCCTTTCCAGCTGGTGGTTTTGTTGCCCTTGCCGGGCTTGCCCAAGATAGGAACTTCGGACTTCTTTTTTTCAAATTTCGCCTCCAAATTAATGGCTTGCATGAAATGGTAACGATTGTTTTCGATAGTAACATAGCATTCGGCCAGAGACGCGGCAACCGCGTCTTTAGCATTCATCACAGTAGACATAAAATAGCACCCCTTTCTATTGTACAATAATGGTCATATAAAGCTGACCCATAGCATGGGTTGGCGTAACATAATCGGTCACGACGACGGATTTTTTGGTATCGCCTTGTGTGACGGTAATTTGATCGGGCAAAAAGTCCTCGATAGCGCGGATAGTCTGGAGTTTCTGGTGATGCCGTACGATATCATTCCAAAGGGAGATACGACCGGCATCGTCGTTCGGTACTTTGCCGAGATATTTTGTGTTAAACAACGTCGCGATATCCCCGCCAATTTGGTCAAGTACGCGAATGGTCTGGTTATCAGAAAAATCGGCAGATTTCACGTCGGTGATGCTAACGAAGGAATTGATATCCTCCAAAACGCGCACCTCATCACCCACCTTGTGGAAGATGAATTTGCCCGATTTTAGAGCGCTTTCAAGTTCTGCCTGAGTATAATCCACATCAATGGAAAATTCGCCATCGTAGAGACGATTGGTGTTGCTCATGTTCACGGCGCAGCCGGCGATGACACCGGTGACCCAGTAAACGAGGGAGCTATCGTCTAAATTTGCGCCCACGGGATTGTTTTGAACGGAAACGATGCCTTCATAGTCAGCATTATCATGTTTGTGCAAAACGCTCTGGAACTTGATACCTTCCTCATCACGCATACGGCGGGTAAAGGTCGCAAAAAGTGAGCGGATGGTGGTACTTTCCGAAAGACAGCCGAGCGCGTTAAAGGAAAAGCTTTCGATTTTATCTAAAAACATTTGATAGTTCGCGTCTGCTGCCGTGCCGTTTGTGCCACCGGAAAGAGGTGTGCCAGCGGTCAATGATAACGTCGCGCCGGAAACAAACGTAACATAATCGTTTTTCTTAAGTTCAGAGGCAGACTTCACTGTTTGCACGTCCACTTTTGTGGTGTCTAAAAAAGTCGAAACATCGTAAATCGGTATTGCCGTGGTTGAGCTTTCATTCGCCTCGATAACGATTTTGAGGTTATTTCCACGAATGCCGGTGTAATTGGCGGTTGCGGACGTGCAAGACGCCTTCACGCCACCGGAATTAATCTTGTAAAAATAGCCGGTTTTGATGTTTAAGAAGAGGTCACGAAGTCCCTTCATTTTATCGTGGGAGTATGCGTAACCAAAAATTTTGAGTGAATCTTTCAAAAAGTCGGACGAGGTCACGGTCATAACCGCCCCATCGACACCCCAATCGAGTTCCAACGCCATCGCCGCGATCCCACGGTCAGCTAAATTTGCCGACGCTTGTGATGCGCTTACGAAATTGATGTAGGAGCCGGGAAGATTTTTGTTTTGGGTAATAAAATTACCACCGCCTAAAGCCATATTAATGCACCTCACCTTTCATAAATTGTGAAATCAATTCGTCCACCCCACTTGTGGTGTACGATTTTGCCTCATTTAAAAGAACCGCGAGTAAATCACGTCTGCTGCGATATCGATTCATGGAAAGAATCTGATTTTTAGAAAAAACGACATCCCCCGATGGAAAATCGGTTTTGATTGAATTATCTGACAACATACTCACCCTTTCATAATATTATTTTGAACGTCAAGCGTATCCATCCCATCGACAGATTCCACGCTTTGGAGAAACAAGTCGTAGCGCACAAAAAAGTGCAAAATGCCATCTATAATCTGATAGTGCATGTCGAAAGCGCGCGCCTTATCGCCGTTTTCGAGAGTGATGAATTCGAGCACTTCAAACAAATCGGATGCCATCTCATACATATCAGCGTATGGCGTATCGGGTTTGGGAAAATAGTGAATATCGACGGGATGTTTGCGCACATATCGCCCGCTCGCCCCGTAATTTTGAGAGGGACTAAGCGCGGCAATAAAGAAGCACGGTGTGGTGAGCCCTTGCGATACATCTTCGGTATAAATGGCATAAGAGTCGCCAAAATGCGTGTTTAATGTCAGGCAAATCCCGTCAATGACTGTTTGTATCATACAAACTCTCCTCCCAATATTTCTGCATTTTGCTATCCAAAAATTGTGCCAGGCGCACGTCCATTTCCTGTTCGGTGGACGTCATCATAAAACGCCCGCGGGTAAATCCGCTGCCACTTCTGTGCCCAAATTCGACAAAAGACGCGTAAGGAACACCGTTTCGGATAACCACTTCATGTCGTCCTCCACTTGTGATAAAAACGACGGAGGCATCACCCTCCCAGGCGTGTTTCAAGGTGCCACCCACTTTGTGAGAAACTTTGGGGTATTGCCCGACGGGAGTTTTCTGGGAAACGGATTTTACAAATTCGCGCGCATAAGCCTCAAGAGTTTCCTTTAAAAGTGCCTCCCGCGCCGCAGTTTTTTGCATATTTTTGAGGCTTTTCTCCAGATTTTGTAGTCCTGTGATGTCACATTTAATCCTAGACATCACGCCCACCCCTCAAAAAGCTCGAGATTAATTTCCTGGTGGCTCTCATAGATGGCAGGTTTCCCGGTATTTTTATAATCGATTGTGCGCCCATTTTGAGTAATGCTCATTTTCGAACCGGGTTTTATGGGGATCTCAGGTGCTAAAAACACTTTGATGCTTTGCATCAGGGCAAATGCACCTGAGATTTGCGTCGTAGGCTTAATTTTTGCATACGACAGACGGCACGGCACGTTTTCGAATGCGACGACGTCGGAAAAGCCAGTAGATCCATTGCTTTTTTTCACTTTTGTGTGTTCACAAACGGTGCATACGCCATCATATTGCGATTCGATGGCACGTCTTACCATTTTAGTTGCCTGTAGCATAGAATCTCATCCTCTCCTTCAATCATTAGGTAACTAAGGAGTGCATCGAGTCTTGCCTCGGGAGTCTTGTCCCCGTCGCCTACAGCGAAAGTCACGGTGGCATCGCCCAAAATGACTTGTTTTGCGGCAGATTCCAAGTTAAAATGTTTTAAGTGACCAAGCTGCTTTAAGCTCCACAAAAACTCGCCACAAACGCGGTCCACTATGATAGGAGTAAGCGCATCCGGGACTTCTGCAAGATTGCATTTTAGTAAAATAGTACTTTCTACTTTGTTTGCGAGTAAGGCGATTATCGCCTTATCATTTTGAGATATATCAGTATAGGACAGCATTTTAAGCCTGTCATAGACCAAGTCAAGATTCAAGTGGTAGTCCCCCTTTGTTTTAGCCCAGCGTGCGTGTAGGAAGACAGGTTAACATGTTTAAAGTGGCTAAGGTAGCCGTTGTGCACGATAGTCACAGCAATGGAAACATTGTCTCCCACATGTACCAGATTTGCGCCAAGTTCGACATTTTCAAAATTAATAGTCAATTAGCGCACCCCAATTCGCACTTTATATTTTAGCGTTTCATCCGCTATGATATACGTAATAACCAAGGTGTAGAGATTAGACGCACATTGCGGATTTAGTTTAAGATTGATGTAGTGCCCGTCGATTGTGCAGTTACCGTTTTGTTCTAAAGAAGAGTCTAAGTACAATTCAAAAGAAGCCTTATGAATGGTAAATTCGTCGTTTTTTGCTGAATGTACCAAAAACTTCACATACTTATCCTCACCCAAAATAAAATCAACGTCCATTAAAGCATCACCCTTTCTAAGCGTGGAGAAACAAGTTCCAGCGCGTAATTCATTTTAACGGCATCGATAGAATAACTTTCTACACATTCTAAGTAAAAGGTAAAAGGTGTCAAGTGGATATCAAGTGTCGTTGGGTCTACGGTAAAGAGCCAAAAAGAAGTGTGCCCCAAATTGCCAGCGGTATCGACGGCCCAAAGTTCGACCACATATTCTCCCGATAAATCTTTGGGGATAACGGCAGAAAAGTTATCCCCCACTTTATAGAAAGTAACGTCTTGACCGCTAATTTTACCAGTCAGTTTATCGATCATAGCGCATCAATCCGAAACCGTCACAGAAATAAGGAACGTGCTGCCAGCGTTAACGGGATTAGGTGTGATAGAAACGGCAGAAATGACTGGCAAAACGGTGTCGAGGGTGACATGTCGGGTAATCGTAGTAGATTTACCGGCACTGTCTGTAGAAACAACGGTAATGGTATTGGCTCCCTCAGACAGAGTAATGCTCTTACTAAACGAACCGTCGCTATTTACGGAAGCGGAAGCACCGTTCACAGTCACGGCGCAAGGACTGCTCGTCACATCATTAGTAATACCGGTGACAACCAAACTGGCCACATTAGTGATGAGAGTTTCTGTTGGAGAAGTAATGCTTAGAGCAGGTGGTACGGTATCAATTTTAAAGGTAACGGATTTGGTGATAGCAGCGTTGCCGTCGTAATCGGAAGCATTCACGGAAATGGTGTGCTCGCCGTCAGCCAAAGCGCTTGATGGTGAATAAGAACAAGTGTACGTGTGAGACGATAATGTTTTGGTGATACCGGTGGTGATAGCGGTTCCATCAATCGTAATTTTGATGGTGTCAGGGTTCACGCCGGCATCGACGTCGGATACGGTAAAAGCAATTGACGGTGCATTATTAACAATAGTAGCGCTCGCAGTGGGATAAGTAATGGTGACAATCGGGGCGACCGTCTCTTTAACGACGAGTTTAAGTTTAGAGCCAAGTGTTGCATCGGAAGCGTCTATAGTCGATTGATTTCCAGCGGTATCGGTAGCTAAGAGCTTAACGCCGTAATAGTGACCGGATTGGTTGTAGCTAGACAAACTCGGCGCGGTGATAGTTGATTCATATTTACCGGTAGAGTTGTTTAAAGTCAGCGTGTAGGATTGACCGTTGATCATGGTACTTACTGAATTAATAGCCATGGTACATCATCCTTTCATTTTTTATTTTTATGGAATCGTTGTCATTTTTGTTCTTAGAAAAAATCATTTCGACTGGCGCAAAATCAAAGTCCGTGAAACCGACTATCATCGGTTTTGTTTGTTTTTCTTAGGCTTTGTTTTTGATTTTTCTAATCTTTTACCTTTAGGATTTGATCCAATCTTTAAACAGAAGCAGCAGCACTTCTGTGAACGTAGATACCGTTCTTCTTGCTATCCAAAACAAACGCATCGTAATTCACGCGTCCCTCGACGAGCCAGCCATTGATACCCGGTGGGTTATCGTGAATTTTGTATTCAGATAGTTTCACAGGAGCTGTGGTAGCAACAGGATGCGTGATAATAAATTCGACACCACTCGGCAGATAAGACGTAGGCACCAAAACGAGAGCGATGCCGTCGACTTGCCCGATTTGTCCCTTAAGGAGCATGTCCTGTGAAAGTTCGCTGTTTTTAATGAAGCTAGAATCGAGCTTAATATTTTTGTAGAAAGTAGGAGAAACGAATCCTACCATACCAGTAATGGAAACTTTTTTGTCAGTTAAAGCGGTCGTGCCATTTAGGAACATCTCGTAGGCATTAGTCTTGGTAATGGCGGTAACGGCGGAGGTAGTTCCAGCACCGGCACAAATTTGTGAAAGCCGATAGATGTCTATTTCAGGAATAACTACTTCATCGAGTTCACGTTGAAGGGCGAGACCGGCGTTTTTGGCACCCATCTGATCGGCATCGTTGCCGCGATCGATGGTGAACGTGAAGGAACGGTCGCGCGTAACAGAAAGTTCTTGAGTTGTGTCGGAAAGCTCGGACGGCGTGCCATAGCGGGATGTGCCGCTTCGGACGTAATCGCCCATTTCGACAGTAGGGATGCTGTAGACCTTAACGGTTTTTACACCGGTAAAATCATAATCAGTGTTAATGGCGGGTGTGGTCACTGCGCCAATCTTGAAACGTTCGTCGATAATCGACGAGTACTTCTCTGCAAAATTAATTGCCATAAAAAATCACTCCTTTTTTAATATCCGAAACCCTCTATAAAGGGGTCAGCGGTTGATTTAGTGGTCGATTCAGCGGGGCAAATTCCGCCTAAATTGACCGAAGGTTTTTCGGCGTTTTTAAATAGAAAACCGAAGTCTTTAGAAAGCGTAGAAAGCTGTTCAGAGAGCCCGACAAGCGAGCCGTCCTCAAGGGATGAAATCTTGCCCATGTCAAGTTTTGTTTTGACCAAGTCAAGGTCGATAGCGCCCGATTTTGTGAGGGCAAGGTCTAGCTTGCCGCTTAAGGTAGTTTTGTCAAGTTTCGCCTCATATCCGGAAATGGTGGCTTTGTTTTGCTCCTCAAGCTCAACGATTTTTTGCTTTAAATCCGCATTGGATCCGGAAAAATCCTGTAAAAACCCGAGTTCCTTGTCGCGTTCTGCAATAGTGGCGCGAAGCTCGTCATTTTCGGATTTCAGGGTTGCAGATGCATTCTTGTGCTCCTTGATACCCTTTTCATGTTCTGCCAAAATGGCGCCGATGGCATCGCTTGGGATCTGTAAATTTTCCAAAAATTCTCGTTTCATGTGATAACTCCTTTCAAATTCATAAAAGATTTTCATTTTTAAGTAATTATGTTTTTGTTGCTTTTCAAACTTCTTTTGTGTAAAGTTTTTTCTCTTAATTGTGGTTTCGGTTTTCGGTTTTGGTGTTGATTTTGCTCTTTTTTATTAAAAACAATCTCTTACCTACCGCTTTCCTCTGTCTTTGTTCCCACGTCTTTTTTTTTCCATTTTCCCTTTCGCCATTTTCATTATCCAAAGGGTTATCGTTATTTTCGCTTTCTATCGGCTACCCGTTATCTTACCCATTATCACGCAACTGCGTTTTCCTTTTCATACTATATTGAATCATGCGTACCACCCTACCTAGTAAAAAGGAAACAATATATCTCCTTTATCCAAGTAGAGTTTTCAAAGGGAACTCTTTCCCTTTGGTGCCCTTTTCTTCTTATTCTTTTCTGGAAAGAGAAAAGAATAGGCTGCCAGCGGCAAACATAAATATGAACGCATCTCTTACCTATTGCATTCCTCTGTCTCTGTTCCCCCAATTTCACCATCTAAAGGTTGATTGTTATTTTTGCTTTCGCTCTCCGTAGCAATTTCCCTAATCTCCGCATCGACATTTTCAACCCATGGATGATTGGCAAGAATAGTTTTTTGTGACACAATCCCGACACTTGCCACACATTCCGCGATTGCCTCTGACTCGTTAATAATGATGTCGCGATTAAAAACGAAACTCACGTCTTCGTTTGTATAGTCGCCCAACCCCATCAACACGAAGTATCGACCCACAAACCATAACACTTCATCGAGACTCCCTCGAAATTCAGTCTCGAGGGCATTCGCGTCCATGTCTAGATCGGCATATCGGAACTTCATGGCAACGCCAGATGCGTTTCCGAGGTCGTCGTTTTGGGTGTCGATGCCGCGCCCGAATTCATAAATGTCCTTGCGGCAAATTTTTTGGTATGCCTCGAAAGCGGATGTATTGATGTCGGCTTGTAGCTTGTCTACGCCGCCGTTATCGTCGACTTTGATAGCGTTCGATTCTTTAAGGTCCTGTAAGAATTCTGCAAGATTCTGACCACCATAATTTTTCAAAACGTAGATGAAATTGGGGATGTCGGCGAGTAAATCAGCGATGGTAGACTTTTGGAAGTTGTAATCGTCGATTAATGATTTAAGCCCTTTAATGAGAGGGATTTCGTCGCTGTTGTACTTGAAAGGCACGATAGGAATTCTTTGCCAGTTGTATGGTTTGCCGTCGATAGTAAAGTGACTCTCGGCTGGGGATTCGACGTCGGGGATAAGGTTTCCGCCGCGAAAAACGTAGTAGCTAACGCCGTCCAGACTCCAATATTCGACATGGCGGATGCGGTGTTTTTGGTTTCCCTCGTATTCGGTCCGTTCGTAAACGCGAATGATTCCACCCAAACTGGTGTGGTCATTATCCTCCCAGAGAGGGATAATTTCCTCGGATGGCAAAACTTTGAAGGCTATTTGGTTGTCCTTAAAATAGATTTGTAGCCACGCGATACCCTTATTGATGGCTTCTTTTCCCAGTTTAATGAGATTTTTCTGAAAACCTTTTGAAAAAGTTTGGTTCAAAAGCTTTAAATATTGGCTATTTTGAGTTCTGATGCTAAACGGTTTTGATAGAAGGTAGTCAGTTTTTTGATCGACCAACTTGCGCATAAACCCGTGAAGCAGTCGATTGTTTTTCCGATTGGGATTATCGCGAATTTTCTCGTGCATAATGTCCATATCGAAAGAGTAGTATCTCTCGCCGGCGAGCATCAAATGGCGGGTATCGGCATGCAAAAATTCGCCAATTTCGTTTTTGATAATTTGTTCGGTTGTGAGACCGCTTTTAGCGCAAGCGGAAAGAATGTAATTGATACGATCTTGTTCAGTAGCAAACAAAGTAACGCCTCCTTGATAAATTAGTAGTTATTTTAAAATAGAAACGCCAGAGAACTTCATATCGTTTTCGAGGGCATAGCGCACCATATCGATGGTGTGATTGTCCTTGTCAGGGAACCCATCTCTAAAGCTTCCGAAGTTATCTTTTTGGAGTTCATAGCCCAAAAACTCGCGAGCAGTGTTGGGGCAGCGATCGTTGTCGATGATAATACTGTTCAAATTCTGTAGCCAGCAGATGCCGTGTTCGACGCTTCCCTGTCCTTTTGTGGCTTTGCGGATAGAGAGTCCGCGGGCGCGTAGTTCATCGTTCGAGCGCGGCTCGGCGCTATCGGCGGTGATAATGCCGCCCAAGAGGTTTTCACATTTGATTACCATCGCGATGGAATCGAACTTCGCGCCGACTTTGTAATACTCAAAGAAAATGTAAAGATTCTTGTGTTTTAAGTCCAGGTGCATCGCGCCGTAGGTGAAAGGGTCAGCACCATAGCCCCAGTCAATACCACGCCTAACGTGGTCGAAAGATTCAATTTCGTCATCGGAAATTGTTTGTATCACCACATTTGGAAACACATCACCGCCGGAACCGGTCACTTCGCCCATGTATTCGTGAGCATAGAGGGTTGGTTGTGTGTTTTTTAGAAATTCAGCCTCTAGGATAAATTGTTCTCCGAGCCAATCTTGCGGTACGGAAAGGTAAGTACTGTGGTGAACGAACCTGTCGGGGCGATTAATGGTGCCTTCGTAGTTAACCCAGTTGCGTTGGCTTTTGGGAGGATTGTAGGAGTAGAAAGCGGCGAATTTATCGCCGCCGCGCATGAGGGATTGGTTAATGGAGCGAATCTCATCCATGCCGCAGAATTCATCGACTTCCTCGAACCAAATGTAGCGGATGTAGCCGTTGGCGAGCTTGGTAGATTTCAGTTTTCTTGGATTATCAGCGCCGCGAAAGAGGATGCGTTGACCGGTAGATTTGTAGATTAATTCTAAAGGACTTAGCTTAACCTGCCAAAGGTCAGTCATACCGAGCGTGTTGATGGCCCAGCATAGTTGTTCAAAGACGCTATTTTTGAGATACACGCCGACTTTGCGAATGGCGATGGCGTTAGCGTCAGGATTTTTGGTGATACCGTCGATAATCTCGAGGCTAATGAAGGAAGACTTGGTGCTACCGCGACCACCTTTCAGCCAGAAGTGGGTAAATTTCTCTTCACAAATGGCGTGATGCACCTCACAAAACGATGGCGCAATCAAATCGGTTATTTTGGGCAATGTCTCTGTATTGTTTTTTTCTTCATTGCCTTTTTTTGCATTCTCATTTTCTTCAGTCTTGTAATGTTTTATCGCCCATACCCCGCTTTCTGTCGATGTTTCTCTCATTTTGCATGTGTTTTTATATAGAAAATAAGGTATGCCTATGTCCTTTTGCTTTACCTTAAAATCCCGCGTACCACTGGCTTTATTCTTTCAAAATATGCTAACTTGCACCTTTGTCCCGTCATTTTCGTTGGTGCAAAAACAACGCCCTCAAAAAGTCTACGACTTTCCGCTCTGCTTGCGTTTGCGTAAGTTGTAATGTAAAAAAATTTATTGACTTTCCTGTTGACCTTTTCTTTCATGATTCTATTGTATAACAACGGAGCCGAACAAAACGAACAACTTTTTCTTTCTGCAAAAATTGATGGGTTTTGTTCGTGGAACAAAACGAACAACTTTGCCCTCCTACAAAAGCAATACAGGTTTTGTTCGTTGAACAAAGCGAACAACTTTGCCCTCCTATAAAAACAATACAGGTTTTGTTCGTTGAACAAAGCGAACAACTTTGCCCTCCTACAAAAACAATACAGGTTTTGTTCGTTGAACAAAGCGAACAACTCTGCCCTCCTACAAAAACAATACAGGTTTTGTTCGTTGAACAAACTGAACAACTTTCTCTCCTACTTCATACTACTTTTATTTCAGGCATCGTCCTTCATTTATTACAAAGCTTTATAGGTGAAAAATTAGGTATATGTTGGTTTCATTTGCCTTTTGCTCTATCTTAAGTCCTGCGTATCACTCTCCTATCTCTATATGGAGGTTAAAAGGAGAAATGTAGGTAAGTCTTCGTGCTTTATCTCATACTAAAATCTTGCATACCACTGCCTAACAAAAGGGAAACAGTATTTCTCCTATCTCGATATGGAGATTCCAAAGGGGACACATCTCCTTTGGTGTTCTTTTCTCCCCCGTCTTTTCTGACAGCAGAAAAGATGGGGCCATCGGAGATAATGCATGAACTCATTTCTGACCTAATGACTACCGTCGTTTTACTCTCACAAAATGGCTAAGTATTTCCGCGATGCTAAAACAAAACCCGTGAAATCAAAAAAGCAACCTTTCGGTTGCTTTTTTTGAAATTAAATTTCCTATGGTCTATAAGTACATCAAACGCGCTCCGACTCCTGGATCTATTAAAGTTGAACTGCCACCACCAACTAACTGAAAAGCCCCATGTGCTTCTGGCACAGTATAAGCACCTCCAAAATAATATAAACTTGAGGCATATAGCACCACACAATCACAAAAATAAGTAGTATCTGTACCATCAGCTTTTTTTAAAACAAACCCTGTTTCAGTTGTCCCCTGTGGCTTACTCATGACTCCACCGATGTTAGCCGACGAACCAATTCCTCTATTAGTATATCCTGCACTAACATCATTAAAGCTATTAGTTGCTGTTAGTATTTCGAAGTTAGCACTATTATAAACCCCATCAATCCATTCAAAAACATTTCCCCAAAAATCTTCTAGACCAAACAATTTCATTCGAACGGTTCCGTCTGTGGTATTACCATACGTCATGCCACTTGAATCCAACGTACCAGAATCAAGTGGTGCTGTATTATTCACATTATCACTATAACCTATTCCAACCGTCGCCTGTGAATTCAAATTTTTATACTTAATCAAATATAAAGCCTGTCTAAATGTAAGCTGAAAAAAGCCGCTATTCTCATAACCTGTGCCATTCGCTTGCGCCTGCGTTCTAAAAGTTCCAATAGTTTGATTACTAGTCGGCGCCTTTCCACTTAACGATCTCAGCTTCGAACTTGCCACATACCCTTTGTACGCCCCCAAATAAAAATGCTCTTTTTCCCCTTCCACCGTTCTTGTGTGAGCATAATAGTGGAAATTCGGGTCGCTCGGGTTGTCGGTCATTTTAAGTGTCACAATATCACCCACCGTGCTCATCACAAGCCCCGCTTTCGGGAACTCAATCATCACGTCGCCCGCAGCGCCGGATGTAATGTCGGCGATCGTGCCATCCTCAAATTGTGCAAAGTTGTTCTTGTTTAGGTAGCCGACCACCGCGCCATTTTTGAATAAACACGGCTTAATGTCTTTAAAAATCGGCATCGTGTCCCACACGGAACTTCCACCTGTCATGCCGACGGCATCGTCCGTGTAAGTGACGCTCGTTTCAGGATTCGAGTTCGTTAGGTCAATCTGTACGCCGTAAATCTTATAGGTTTTCGCTGTTGCCACAGGTGCTCCCGAAATACGATTGACCGCGTTCGCATTGATACCGCCAGCATCTGTGTACGGGAAGAAGTGATAATAATAGGTTGTGCCGTTTGTCAAACCAATATCGATGATAGCGGTAGTAGCGTATGCACCACGGGTCTTGTTGTCCAATACGACCACTCCATCGCGGATGCTCTTGGGGTAAGCCCCTGCTTTTCTAACGACTTTCGTACCAGTCCAGTAAACGTCCGTCGGATCGTTAAACATCAAGCTAATCTGACCATCCCCCGCCGTCGCGGAAATCCCACTCACGTCATCAGGATGAATGTCACCGGAGTCCTTTGTGCAGTCAAGTTCAATATCCGTCCAAACACCGTTGACTAAATATTGGAGCTTGCTATCCTGATAGCGAACATTGTCTTCTGCCTCTATTTCGGTCCAAACGCCGCTAACAAGATGCTCAAGCTTGTCCTCCTTGTAACGGATGCCATGCTCTCCCGATTCGATGTCTAATAGTAAATCCGCGGTCGTGCTAGTTGCTCCTGTTGTGTCTTCCATAATCTCTCACCTTTCTTGATGCATTTTACTGATTAATAATTACTACATGGTTATCATACAACGTGGTAAGCGAACAAAACGAACAACCTTTTTCTCCTACAAAAAGAATATCAGTTCTTTCCACACGCACATTGGCTTTGCAAGAAACGATCATGAGCCATACGAATACTGTCAGCAGTATTGTTGCCGATACGGTGAGCGATTTGGATCCAAGTGAGACCATCAATATACCGCATTGAAAAGACGAGACGCAAGAAACTGTCATCAATGGTGCTGATAAATAATTCGAGTCGAACTTCCTCAGCACAGCAAAATATTTTTCTGTGTAGGAGGAGTGATTTAAGGTCGATAAGTTCGTCACGAAGATCGATTGTGCGTGAGGCACCATCACCCCTTGGCATGGCGCTCAAAACAGAGGTTGCACGTTCGACGCAGGAGGTAATGGCGACGATACGCTCCTCAAGCATAGACAGTTCACGTTTTAAGAATCGAAGCTGAGAGAGTTGCTCTTTAGAGGGAAAGGTAGGACTTTGCAAAGAAGAAAATATAGTTTCGCCACCCTCCAAAATATTAGCGTGAGATCGCCCGATCATATGGTTATTGATAACATCATTGACACCGCATCTATCACTTACACCTCCATTTTTCTTGATATATAAGTTAACTGTGTCATCGTCGCAAGTGCTCTCACCAAAATACGAACGGGTTCGAATAGAAAAAGATTTATTATTGGTTATCATGATATGTACCCCCAAAAAGTTATTAAAAAAACATGACATGCTTTTTTATTGAAATGATTTTCTGCCATTTTCGCTCATCACAATATTCTCGCTCAATGACTTCTCAGAATCTTTGTTATTTAGTGAAAAGGGCATTTCAGCCCTTTTTTATTAAAATTCAACGTCATTTTTACTCTCGTGTGAAAGTCAGCGACTTTCCACTGCCCTCCCAAACAACGTCGTGGAAAGGGCATATCAGTCTTTTTTTATTAAATTCATCGTTATTTTTGCTCTCGTGTAAAAGTCTAACGACTTTTCACTGTCACAAAAACAACATTCCGTGGAAAGGGCTTTCAGCCCTTTTTTGATTAGAACCATCGTCATTTTTGCTCTCGTGTAAAAGTCTAACGACTTTTCACTGTCACAAAAACAACGTTCCGTGGAAAGGGCTTTCAGCCCTTTCCACTTACATCGCTAACAAATTCAGGACACCGGATGACGAAAAAACTCGATTCATTATCGTTAGCAATAAAGGTCGGGATTGCACACCAGTGATTCACCGGTGTTAAATTAGAAGACCAACTGCACTGCCCTAAAGCCTTCTGGCAGGACCAACAAAGGGTGTCGTGGGAGTTTTTGCTTCTGTGACGCAAACTCACAGGGGCAGTCCTTTTACAGATGAATTTAGGTGAATGAGCGAGGATTGGAGAAATACGGTAGATAGCGTTGGGGTCATAATAATCACGCAATAAACGCACTTCAGAGGGCTTCCAGGATTTTCTCATAATATCAAGACCTTTCGTGTAACATATTTTTGGGATGGTATTTTTCGCAATGCAGTTGTGTTTCATAAAATCTCTAACCTACGAAAATACGTGTGACATTTTTGCTATATCACAAAAACTTGTCATTTTCTTCAGAATGTTTATGCTATTTTGCTGTTCTCGTTAATGTTTTTTGCCCTTTTCCACCATTTCCAGCGGAAATACGGTAAAAGCAAGCATATTTCTTGTTGCTTATTAACCATTTCCCGCTCATTTTCACATATTCTTACGTAAATGCAAGTAGCGGGATAAAAAAAATAACTCTTTTCAATCACAATACTTTATTTCCCGACTAATTTTCATAAAATATTCTGTTCCCGTTTTTCATGTCAAGCCAATTTCCATTGTATTTCTCGAATTCTTGCATAGCAACGGTCTACCGTCATTTTCTCTCTCGTCGAAGACAACTCACTTCGACTGCTGAGGAAACAACATCCGCGAAAACTTTGTTTTCGCTTTGCTTGCATTTTCGTAAGCAAACGTGCAAAAAAAAATTTATCCTTCTCTATCACACAACAACTTCGCACATTCTTGCATTAACGCAATCTGAACGTCTTGTGCCATCTCAATCAACTGATTGATGCTCTCTAGTATCTTCCAAAATGACGGGTCCGCCGCAGTCGAGCGTGCCTTTTTTAAAGCTACCATAGTATCGTCCAAATCCTCGATCTGCGATTCGATTTGCTCCCACTCGCGTATATCAAACTGCCTCATGGGTATTCCTCTTTTCTAATAATTCTTGTTTTCACATAATAACCAAGCTTTTCTTACGTTTATGCAAGATGCTAAGCAAAAAAAATCTCTTCTGGGTTCCTAATCGACAGAACATAGCACAATATAATGATTTCTTTCCAATTAAAGTCACCCTCACGGTTCATTTTTCGATAAAGTGTTGTGATATGAATCCCCATTTTATCGGCAATTTGTTGCATTGACAAACCCGATTTCATAATATAAGCCGTAAGTTTCTCTTTTTCAAACACAATGGACACCTCCTCTAACGAAAATGGTAAATTGTCGATTGCCTTGTTTCTGCATGCCACGATAGTTTTAACTTACGCTCTCGTCGAAAACAACCATTTTGATTGGCGAAACATGCTTGTTTTGCGAAAAAATAAGAATGCTTCTCTTACCTCCTCGCTGGACTTTTCCATAAATATACCATTATATCCAGCCTTTGTCAATACGTAAAAGCAAGCTTTTTAGAACATTTCCGCGAAACGCCTTGCATAAATGCAAAAAAAAGATTATAATGAATGAAAATAAGGTTTGGAGGTATGACGATGGATATAAAAGAAATTATCAAAAAGCGGCGAATGGAGCTCGGACTTACACTTTTAGACATTGCCAAAATTGTCGGTGTTAGCGAAGCGACCGTTTCGCGGTGGGAGTCTGGTCACATCGAGAACATGAGACGTGATAAAATTGCACTACTTGCGAAAGCGCTGCAAATATCCCCCTCCTCGATTATGGGTTGGGACGATGACACATCACTAGATAAGCTCATCCAAAAAATTGACAAAGAGCCTTCGCATGAGGCAATTTTAATCGGTCATGGCGGAGATGGCGGACAGAATGTGCACAAATTAACCCAAGAGCAATATGAAAAAGTTGTAAAAATAATAGATTTATTGGGAGATTCTAAATAAAATTAGCAAAACTTCAATTTGACAGTTTACGACAAAATTTTGCACTCTTATAATGAGTTTATCAAACGTTATGGGAGTGATGAAGTATGAAAATTAAGAAATTAGCTTGGGAATTCATGCTAGAGAATAATTTGGCAGATTTTCGCATGCGAATCGAAGATGCGCGAGCACTTGTAAAAAACGCAGGCGGCAGAGTCTTTTCGTATCACGAGCATCCTCAATTATTGGAAGAGTTGAATCTAAGCGAATATGCAGCGGACCATGATGGATTTACTTATGTTATAAATGTAGGTAAAAAAAGAGAATATTTAGTATTTTACAAAGACGAGTTGGACTACACGACTAAGCTATTTGTGATTTTACATGAGCTTGGACATATCGTGTTGCAACACACGTATGTGAATGGAATATTTGGGAAACCGAATATCGACGACCATACCGATGTTCAGGAAAATGAGGCGGACATGTTTGCTTCAGAGATTTTGGCGCCTTCGTGCATTTTATCAAAATTGAAAATTGATACGCTAGAAAAGCTCACGAGGTACCATTTCATTCCCGATGCGTATGTAAAAGACCATATTGTTGAAATGCATCGCTGTGGGTCCTGCACCGGCAAAATTGAAAAACAAATGCTCAAAAGGTATCGTCGAATCCGGTTTACTATCCATTGGAGTTTTATCAAAAAGAAAGTAACTGTTATTGCCATCACAGCGGTGATTTTGACGACAATAGTTGCCTTGATTTACTATATAAATAGGCCGCCTAAGTTTCCACCTGAGTCATCAATCTATTCTGATGAAATAACGGCAGTAGAAAGCGATATAGCAGACAAAAAAGTTGTTGTGACGAAGCATGGGAAAAAGTATCATAATCCTGATTGCCCTATCGTAAAAAACCGTACCGATGTTAAGATCTATACAATTAAAGAGGCGAAACGCCTCGGATATACGCCTTGCGACGTCTGTCATCCTGATACAGATGATACACAATAAAAAATCACTTCGTGCCCCCACCCTGCACATCAAAATGAAGTGTTGTTCCTCCCTATAAAATCGTGGTCGACCTCATCAAAACCACTCTTTTACTACGAAGAAAAGTTTATCACATTTTTAGTGAACAAAACGAACAAGTTTTACTTCTACATCAGGAAATACCTGTTTTGTTCATTGAACAAAACGAACAAGTTTTACTTCTACATCAGGAAATACTTGTTTTGTCCATTAAACAAAACGAACAAGTTTTACTTCTATATCAAAGAATACTATGCTAGGAGGTGTTTGTATGAATTTTATAGTGGAACAAAATCGCATTTTTCTAAAAGACGCGGCAGAGAAAGAAGTAGCAGAAGTGACGTTTCCTTCGTTATCCGACAAAGTCGTTACGATTAATCACACATTTGTGGACGATTCACTTCGTGGACAAGGAGTGGCAGGAAAGCTCATGGAAACGTTAGCCGAAGAGCTTAACCGCCGGCAAATGAAGGCGCGTTTAAGCTGTTCATATGCAATAAAATGGTTTGGGGAGCATGTAGAATATGCGAATGTTATAGAAAAATAAGTATCTATAAAAGCACCTAACGAGTTTAGGTGCTTTTACGAGGGGGCTATTTTTAAACTCAAGTGACTTGTTTCAGGCACCCGAAACTATAAAGTTTTTGGAGAAAAATATTTTTGTTGACAAATATAAGATAATTATGTAAGATAAAAGCATAAATCATAGCGGAAA